>ENA-ORXF01001946-ORXF01001946.1-marine-metagenome-genome-assembly--contig:-NODE-1946-length-12798-cov-9.088829_pt1 | contig 12798 bp, 9 predicted proteins | sample MGYA00237864_ERZ511476 | MGnify/ENA primary metagenome ERZ511476 (study PRJEB26306, sample SAMN06343908) | marine metagenome | isolation source: coastal waters | place: Atlantic Ocean: West Antarctic... | reverse complement strand
GACGACTTGGCTAATTCATTAGCTGACTCATTAAACAAGAAGTTTAAGTCTTTCAAGGTTGCGTACTTTCTAGATGGCTCGGAGGAAACTCCTACTGATCTAGGGGAATGGATTAGTACAGGTTCAAGTATATTGGACCTTGCTATTTCCAATCGCAAAAATGGAGGCTTACCTGTAGGTCGAATAACAGAATTGACGGGCTTAGAAGCTAGCGGGAAATCCCTGCTAGCTGCCCATCTTCTGGCCAACACCCAAAAACAAGGTGGACTGGCAGTTTATATTGATACTGAAAATGCAATGAATGAAGATTTTGCAAAGTGTATTGGTATTGACGTTTCTAAAATGTTGTATATCCAATTGGAAACAGTTGAAGATATCTTTGAAGTTATCGAAAACATTATTACTAAAGTAAGAGAATCTGACAAAGATCGATTAGTTTCTATCGTTGTAGATTCAGTAGCTGCTGCCACTACCAAAGTGGAACAGGCTGATGATTTTGATCAAACTGGTTGGGCAACTCAAAAAGCTATCATTCTGTCAAAAGCGATGAGAAAGATAACTCAAATGATTGGCCGCCAAAGAATATGTTTAATCTTTACAAATCAGCTAAGGGTCAAATTAGGTGCTATGTTTGGAGATCCATACACAACATCGGGTGGTAAGGCTATTGGCTTCCATGCAAGTTGTAGACTAAGACTAAAAGCTGCGGGACAGATAAAAGTTAAAGTTAATGGTAAAGACCAGGTCATTGGAATTAAAACAAAAGCCCAAGTAGTTAAGAATAGAATGGGACCACCACTACGAACAGCAGAATTTAATATTCTATTTGACAGTGGTATTGATGACTATGGCTCTTGGCTACAAATGATGAAAGATGCAAAACTAGTAGCACAAGCTGGAGCTTGGTATACCTATACTGACGAACTAACTGGAGAGATTATTAAGTTTCAATCTAAAGAGTTCGAATCTAAAATATTAAATGACCCTGAACGGAAAGACCGGCTATATAATCAGATTTGCGATTCCATGATTATGGATTACAAGACTGATGCTATAGGTATTGATGACATTGAAATAGGCAATGACGATGTCCCACAAGGTTAAATATTTAGATATCCTAGCCAATCTAAAGGAGGAATCTGCCCCTAGGGGGCTTAACGACCGTGTGTTGTTGATAGATGGACTTAATACGTTTATCAGGTCATACACATGTAATCCAGCAACTAACGAAGATGGAATACATATCGGTGGTATAACAGGATTCCTCCTTTCTATTGGATATGCTATAAGGCATATTAAGCCAACGAGAGTTATAATCTGTTTTGATGGTAAGGGCGGATCTGCTAGACGTAAAAAGCTATTTCCAAACTACAAAGCCCAAAGAACAGTTAATAATCGCTTAACCCGAATAAATTCTAATTCGAGTGGTGAAGACGAACGAGTTTCTATGGGCCAACAAATACATAGACTGACTGAGTACTTGGAGCATCTTCCTGTTACTGTGATGGCTACTGAAAAGATAGAAGCTGATGATGCTATAGCATATATAGCAAAACAGATACTGCCAGAAAGCCAACACTTTATCATGTCTACGGATACGGACTTCTTACAACTTATCAATGATAAGATAGCAGTTTGGTCCCCAACAGCAAAGAAGTTTTATTTCAAAGAAGATATGAAAGATCGGTTCAAGCTAAGGCCTGAGAACTATATTCTATATAAGTCTTTGACTGGCGATAAGTCCGACAACATACCAGGCATCAAGGGCCTTGGGCAAAAAACCTTAGAGAAACGTCTCCCAATGTTATTTGGAGAGACTATTGTTTCAATGGATGATGTGATAGAAGATGCTAAGCAGAGGAAAGACGAAGCTAAAGTGCTAGACACTATAGCAGCCTCTGAAAAGCTTTTAGATCTAAATTTCCGATTGATGCAGTTACATGAAGTTGATATATCTGGAGTGGCTAAAGAATCCATTCGAAATATCGTAGAGCAGCCGACAGCCCGTTTGGCTCCATCCGAATTTTTAAAATACTTGCAAGATGATAGGATGAAGATAGTTAACAACCCAGAGTTTTGGCTCAGGGACTCGTTTATTTATCTCGACACTATGGCAGGTTTAAAACAATAAGATATATATGACCGATAGAATTTCCGATTGGGGCTATAACTTTCAAATAAAGTTAATCTCAGCCCTTTTCACCGACCGCCTGTTTCTACAACAAATTTCTGACATATTAGATGTTAAGTTCTTTGAGTCTGAAGCAAACCAATTTATAATTGGCACAATAATGGAATACTTCCAAGAGTATAAAGATGCTCCGACTATGGAAGTAATGAAAGTCCAGTTGGGTGAAATCGAAAATGCTTTATTAGTTGAAACGATTAAAACCCATCTAAAGGATATCTACAAACAATTCGAGGCAACTGACCTAGAATTTGTTAAGACTAAAACCTTAGACTTTTGCAAAAATCAAGCTTTAAAAAAAGCCATCGTTGAGTCTGTAGATCTACTACAACATGGCGAGTTTGATGCAATTAAAGTTAAAATTGATGATGCTATGAAAGCCGGAGTGGAAAAAGATCTCGGCCATGATTACAATACAGAAATAGCTTTAAGATATGAAGAGTCCGTAAGAAATACTGTTACAACTGGTTGGAGTGTTATTGACGATCTAGCCGATGGCGGACTTGGTAGTGGAGAACTAGGTGTGATAGTAGCACCAGCTGGTATTGGAAAGTCTTGGGCATTAGTCAATATAGGAGCAAATGCTGTTAAAGCGGGCCTTAATGTAGTCCATTATACTTTAGAGTTAAATGAGCATTATGTTGGCTTACGATATGACGCAGTGTTCACAGGAATATCTGCTCAAGATCTACGTTTCCACCAGGAAAAGGTTGCTAAAATGGTTGGGGAATTACCTGGCCAATTAACAATTAAGTACTACCCTACAAAGGGTGCTGGAGTAAACACGTTGGCTGCTCACCTAGAAAGATGCAGAATTAACGATAAGAAGCCAGATCTAATAATAGTAGACTATGCAGATCTTTTAAGAGGCCAAGGTAAAGAAAAGAGATTTGAGATTGGAAACATATACGAGGATCTCAGAGGTATGGCTGGAGAATACCAAATACCAATTTGGACAGCATCCCAGGCCAATAGATCTGCACTACAAGAAGATGTAATCCAAGCAGATAAAATTGCAGAAGATTATTCAAAGATTATGACAGCCGACTTTGTAGCATCCCTATCCCGTAAGATTGAAGATAAGGTTGCTGGAACAGGAAGATGGCACGTCATTAAAAATAGATTTGGACCAGATGGTATAACCCTACCAAGCAAAATAAACGCTTCGAATGGCATGATAGAAATATTCGAAGCTAGTACATTGCAGGGCCAAGAGACTCAACAACAAATAAATGGAAGTAGCGAATTCATGAGAAAAATGTTGGCTCAAAAATTTACAGAATTAAATGAAGCAGATCCAAAGTAATATACACATATGTGGATATTTATTACTACACCAATTTACTAGAGGAAATATAGTTTATGAATATATCGAATAAAATCCTGTCTGATTTGACAGTGCATATGAAATATGCAAAATACTCCCCCGATGAAAATAGAAGGGAAACATGGGAAGAGCTAGTAGATCGCAACAAAGCTATGCATATAAAAAAATTCCCTAACCTGGCTAATGAAATAGAAGAATGCTACAAATTTGTATATTCTAAAAAAGTATTACCATCTATGCGAAGCTTACAGTTCGGAGGTCGTCCAATAGAGATTTCCCCCAATAGGCTTTATAATTGCAGCTATCTGCCTATAGATCACATTGACTCTTTTAGTGAAACAATGTTTTTATTGCTTAGTGGCTGTGGTGTTGGCTATAGTGTGCAAAATCATCACGTAGATCAATTACCTCACGTTTTAAAGCCATTTCCAAAGCGAGAACGAAGATTTGTAATAGGTGATTCTATAGAAGGATGGGCAGATGCTATTAAGGTGCTTATGAAGTCATTCCTTGGCAACAAAAGAGGATCCAGAATTAAATTTGACTATTCTGACATCAGGCCCAAAGGAGCAATGCTAGTAACATCAGGTGGTAAAGCACCAGGACCTCAGCCCCTAAAAGAGTGCATTTTAAAAATAGAAGGTATTCTTGAGTCTAAGTTAGAAGGTGACAGGTTATCAACACTAGAAGTACATGATATTGTTTGCTATATTGCAGACGCAGTACTAGCTGGGGGTATTCGCAGAGCAGCTCTTATTAGTCTATTTACAGCTACAGATGAAAAAATGATTTCTTGTAAATCTGGAAATTGGTGGGAACTAAATGCCCAACGAGGTCGTGCAAACAATTCAGCAGTCCTAATGCGTCATAAAATAACAAAAGAATTTTTTATGGACTTATGGAAACGTGTAGAGCTATCCGGAGCTGGAGAACCCGGAATTTACCTATCGAATGATAAAGACTGGGGAACTAATCCTTGTTGCGAAATCGCTCTTCGACCTTATCAGTTCTGTAACCTATGCGAAGTAAATGTATCTAATATAGAATCTCAAGAAGATTTTAACGAAAGAGTTAAAGTCGCTTCATTTATTGGAACTATCCAAGCTTCATATACGGACTTCCACTACCTTAGAGAAGTCTGGAAAGAGACTACAGAAAAAGATGCTTTGGTTGGGGTTTCAATGACTGGTATTGGCTCTGGTGAGGTATTAAAGTATGATCTCAAAAAAGCGTCAAGCGTAGCAAAAAGAGAAAATACTAGAATGGCTAAAATATTAGGCATTAACCCAGCAGCAAGAATCACTACGGTAAAACCTGCAGGAACAACATCATTAGTATTGGGAACATCATCCGGAATTCATGCATGGCACAATACATATTATATCAGAAGGCTTCGAGTTGGTAAGAATGAAGCTATCTATGGATATCTAATGGAATACCATCCAGAATTAGTTGAAGATGACTATTTTAGAACTCATGACACTGCAGTTATAAGCATACCTCAGAAAGCTCCCCGAGGAGCAATCCTTCGTACAGAAAAGCCTCTCGACCTATTAGAAAGAATCAAAAGAGTAGCTACGGAATGGGTTAAACCTGGACATAGAAATGGATCTAATACTCACAATGTATCTGCAACGGTTTCTCTTAAAGAAAAAGATTGGGAACCAGTTGGAGAGTGGATGTGGGAAAATAGAGAATCTTATAATGGCTTATCAGTATTACCCCATGACGGAGGAACATACGTCCAAGCACCATTTGAAGATATAACCAAGGCACAGTATGAGTCAATGCTAGAGTCCTTAAATTCTATCGATCTTACCCGTGTAATTGAGATGGAAGATAATACAGATTTATCTGGTGAACTTGCATGCTCCGGTGGTAGCTGCGCAATAGACACCCTATAGTGAGACCTGACGACTGGATTACAAGAATGTATTATGGGATATTGTAAAAATAACCCCTAATATATTTTTTATATCGCCAATAGTTTCGTATATTTGTAGTACACATCAAATCAAAAGTTATAAATGTTAAGAATAATTGAAGGGGCTAGAAACTCCGGTAAGACATACCTACTCCAGTGGTCACGTATTGAGACGTATAAATTTCCATTCCCATTCTGGTATGGCAAATTGAAGCTTAGTAATAATGATATAGGAACTCATAACTTTGCTATTAGTAAAGAGATCATGTTACACCACTTGAATAGGGATTCTCATATAAAAAAAGAATTGTTTATCGACAGAGGAATTATAACAACATTAGTATGGGGCGTTCTCGAAAATAGAATATCTATGGACGAAGCAGTTAAACAACTATGGACATTTGCTAATGAAGGCCTATTTGATGAGACAGAGATTATTTATGTTTATGGCGATAACCCTAGAGAACGTGCTGCAAAGGATGTTTGGGATGATACAGATAAAAAAAGAGAAGTCCTACTATATGAAGAGCTATTAACTGAGCTTCGTGAGGCCCTTCCAAACCTTAAGATATCTAGATTTGAAAACCGATTCGATATGATGTCTGCAGTCGACTTCCGAGAGGAAATAATAAAGAGCAACTAACCATGTGTGGAATATCAATATCAGGAGGTCGAGATAGGACTCACCTCATAAGTCATCGCGGAACAGAACACAAAACTATTATGGTAGATCATATAAGACTATCACACCATAGGTTGCCAATTCAAACTGTAGACAACGATAAATGGGCAATGCCGTATGAGTATGCACCAGACTTGTACTTACTATTTAACGGCGAAATTTTCAATTATGATACGGACCTCTATGATTCGGACACCGAGTACCTTGTTAACTTTTTCAAGAATATAGGATCTATAGATCTAGATAAAATTAGAGAGTATGAAAAGGCCATATCCCAATGGGATGGCTTTTGGTCTATTGTACTATATGATGCCAGGACCAAAATGATAACTGCAATGAATGATCCTCTTGGTAAAAAGCAACTATATGTAAATACCCATGGTGAAGTATGCTCGGAAATCGAACCTTTGATCCTACCATATGACACCATAGACGATTCATATATTGGAGCTATTCATAAGTTTGGATATAACCATGATAATAGAACTCCATGGAATGGCATTAAAAGGTTCGATCCAAAATATTGGTATAACTATAGATTCGGTCAGCCCCGATCCATGAGGATAGCAGAAAATGTAACCTTTGGTTCTTCCCCGGCCTTATCCCTAAAGGAGATATTAATTGAATCTGTTAAACGCAGGTTATTGTCTAAGAACCATCCCATCTCAGTCCTACTATCAGGGGGATTGGATTCGGCTATAATCACATCAATTCTACAGGACTTGAATGCAGACGTTACATATTATACCATATCAAATGGTGAGGATGAATACGTGAGCCTATGCGAAGATTACTGGGGCATAAAGGTGGAAAGGCTAACTTATGATATAGCAGACGATTCTAAGTTGGCTGAAATATATTGCAAGTGGAATGAAACCCCAATTGATCTAGGATCAGTAATACCCCAGTACCACCTATTCGAAGCAGTTGCTAAAACAGGGCATAGAATTGTTATATCTGGAGATGGTGCTGACGAACTATTTGGTGGATATAGAAGAATAGACGAGTATGATTCACAAGGCTCAGACATCTTTGATGAACTAACATACTACCACTTACCTAGACTTGACCGTATGTCTATGGCACACACCATCGAACTCCGAACCCCATTTTTAGGCCATGATGTTGTCAGGTTTGCTAGATCTTTAGACTTAAAGGATCGGACTCACAAATCCATATTGAAGGAAGCTTTTAAGGATGATATCCCAAAAGAGATATTGGATAGAACTAAAGCACCTCTAAAAAACCCTAGTATTAAAAAAGATCAAATGCAATACCGTAAAAAAGTATTGGATCTGTTCGTAGACTACCACACTAAAAAATGATGTTCACAAAACCAAAAGATGCTATTAGATTTGCAAAAGAAAAGCTCCACAAAAACGGTGTCGAGGTATTTTCTGGCAAATGGCAATCCATTGATGTTGAACAACCAATGGTCGAACTTCTAAACCACACCATCAAATTCGTCATACCTGACAATATGGTGCAAGTGATTGATGAGGTTCGACCAAACCTCCCATGGGCTAAAGACCATTTAAATGAAAGAGTCGGTGGAGAACCTCTTAACCCACCTCCAAGTAACGAATGGTGGCCATTTGCACAAAGTGGTAATACCCAATTCAAAGCTGATACTAAATTTAGTCATACGTATCCAGAAAGGCTATGGACTCCAAAGCTAAAAGGCATAAGATATGATTATGGCAATATGGGTGACGTAGTAGATATGTTACGTAAAGAACCATTCACCAGACAAGCATTTCTGCCTATGTGGTTTCCCGAAGACACTGGAGCAACCCATAATGAAAGAGTCCCATGTACAATAGGATACCACTTTATCAGAAGAGGCGATGTTATGCATCTAACTTACTATATGAGATCTTGTGACTACCTAAGACACTTAAGAGATGATATCTATTTAGCTTGTGGAAAGCTATTTTGGATGTTAGACCAACTTAAAAACGAACCTGGTTGGGAAAATGTCAAGCCAGGTTATTTTAATATGCATATAGTTTCCCTACACGTCTTCAAGAATGAACTTGGAGTCTTAAGACAAAAGAATAAATAATGAAAATATCTAAAATTAGAAATGTAAAGGCTCCTACAAGAGCAAACAATACCGACGCTGGAATAGACTTCTTCGTACCAGAAGATAACCCGATGGTAAGGATAGCTCCTGGAGAATCTTGCTTAATAGCTTCTGGAGTCAAGGTAAATGTTCCTGAAGGCTTTGTTTTAGTTGCATTTAATAAATCAGGAATAGCTGTTAAAAAATCTTTGCACGTAGGAGCTTGCGTAGTTGATAATGGCTATCAAGGTGAAGTACATATAAATTTGACAAACGTTGGTGAATTCGAACAAGTCATTAATCCTGGTGATAAGATTGTTCAATTTGTATTATTACCATTAGGTCCACACAATGTTAATATTGTCCCAGAAGCTCAGTTATATGAAAAAGAGTCAGCAAGAGGTGAAGGTGGGTTTGGCAGTACGGGTGAAAAATAATCTTAAAAATTAACGCTATTTATCGTAGTAATAGCCAAATAAGTCGTATATTAGCTATATAAACAAACAACAAAAGAATGCACATGGATTTCAAACTTTCAAGAATAGCCGCTAAATTCGATAGGGGTATGTGGAACATTCACAAGTTCGGTTATGATTCAGAAGGGAATTATAAAGAACACGTGGATAAGTATCGGGATTACTTTTACTACAAGTATGAGGATATTGCGGATCTTGATGACAAGAAGCAATTTGATTGTAATGATACAAAGATCTATAAGACTTTGCACGGTGAAATGGTTCAACGGGTTTACTACAGCTCAATCAAAGAAAAGAACCAGCTATCCAAAAGCCAACCAGGAAAGGTATTTCAAGCAGACGTAAAGCCTGAATTCAAATATGTACTAGACAATAAGCAGGAATGGTCTACTAAGCGCCACATCATGTACTATGACATTGAGACATGGTATGATCCTAATGATTCGTCTATGAATAAGCCAGAAAAGGCTTTAATGCCTATTACTTCATTGGTAACCTATTCAACTGAAAAAGACCAATACTTTGTTATGTCGTGGCATCCTAAACACACTGCTAACTTAGAAGAGCCTAAGCTCGAAGATAAGGGCAATGTCAGCTACATCTACACAAAGACCGAAGAGGAAATGATTATGGCATTCCTTAACCTTGTTAGGGTAAGTAAGGTAGATATACTTTCAGGTTGGTATTCAGATGGCTATGATATGCCATACATCATTAATCGTTGTAAGATCCTAGGTTTGCCTGCAGAAATGCTATCGCCTATTAATGACATCTATATGCGTAAACGTGGTGAATTCTGGAGAACAGCTATTCGTGGATTAGACCACGTAGATATGATGACGGGTCTACAGGACATGGGGTACAATCTACCTAACTGGAAGCTAGCTACTGCTGCTAAGGAGATCTTAGGCGACCCTGATCTAGATAAGTTAACTGATGTGACTTGGCGTGATTGGCTCGAAGACTATGATGGGTTTATTCGCTACGCCATTCGTGACGTTGAAATCTTGAAAGAGATTAACGATAAGATCCAGATGTTCGATCTATACACAGCCATCCAACAGATTGCTAATCTAGAATCCCTTTCTTTGGTGTTCTTCAAGTCAATGATCGTAGACAACTACATCATCAAGGAATTCCACAACAAGTTGATATTCCCGACCCGAAGAACAATTCCTCGAAAGCCATTCACCGGTGCTATTGTAATAGATCCTACCGAACCTGGTAGGACAGAAGATGTTACTGTAATGGACTACACTTCTCTATATCCAACAACTATAATGGCTTTCAATATTAGCCCTGAAACATTCATAGCTTCAGAACAAGCATGCATTGAAGCTGGAATGGACATAGAGGATATCATAGCTCAGTTAAAAGCCGAGAATATTGACTATGTCGACACGGGTAAACAAGCTGACTTGATTGGCGGCCGCTACCTATTCTACGCACACTCACACCAACAAGGTATATTACCACAAGCTCTGAAAGGCCTATTCCACCAAAGAGTGGAAATCAACAGGAAGCTAAAAGCAGGTGAGTACGATCCTAGTCAGGTTGATGCTATGCACAAAAGACAATGGGCATTTAAGCTTATTATGAATTCGGCATACGGTGCAATGGGCTTTAACTATTTCAGACTATGCTCATATGAATGTGCAGATGCTATTACATTCTTTGCTAGACAAGCTCTAAAGTATGCCATAGTCAACTTTAAGGACCGTGGCCATAAAACTCTCTATGGAGATACAGATTCAATCTTTGTTAAATCAGCAGGTGAAACTCCGGAAGCTATGGAACAGAAGCTTATAGGGTTCAATAAGGATCTAGAAGACAACTTCGTTAAGCACTACAATCCCGGTATCGATATGAACTATCAGCATATGGATCTTAAGTTCGAGTATGATTTAGAATACATCTACTTCAGTTCAGCTAAAAAGCGATACTACGGCATCATTCGGGAAAACAATAAAAAAGTCATTCGCGGGTTAAATATAATCCGAAAAGACACCCCTGAATTCCTAAAGTCTAAACTTAATGAAATGGCTGAAAAAGCAGTTCGGAATGAACTAGACTTAAGTTGGCTATTAAAGATTAGGGCAGAGATTGAAACAATACCATATGCTGATCTAGGAATAGCCAAAGCTTTTGGTAAACCATTTGCAGAGTATATAAAGACTATGCCTCAACACGTAAAAGCATCTAAGTGGGCAAACACCAAATTAGGTACTGAGATCACGAATAAGGATAATCCATTCTTATTCTACATCAAGTCTAATTGCGAGGCAGATCTAAAGAAAGGTGACCGTCAAACTGCAATATGCTTGAATGAAGCAGACCTTAAGTTTATAGATGACAGACCAGACATCTTTAGTATTGATTATGATGTCTACTTCAAAAAGCAGATCTATGAGCAACTAGAAGAGTTCGCACTCATACCAGAAGTTAAAACTATGCTTAATGCATATAAGGGATATATCAAAAAGGTATCCCAACCAGCTTAAATATTAAATTAAAAAGAGAGTAATATATATGAAACCAATTTCCGATAAGGTAGTTTTAAAGCCCGTAGATGCACAAGACATCACAACGGGCGGAGTAATAATCCCCGATACAGCCCAAGAGGCAACTATGGTCGGGGAAATAATCGCAGTAGGCCCTGGCTTTCACCTAATGAGTGGAGATCGAGCTGAAATGCAAACCAAAGTAGGCGACCATGTGATATACACAAAAGGTGGAGCAAGAAAGTTTGACCATGAAGGCGAGGAATACCTAGTCATAAGAGAACCTGAATTATTAACTATAGTATAAAGAGATATAAATGTCAAAAAAGTTAGATTTTAACACGGAAGCCCGAGAGGGCCTACTCAGAGGAGTAAATATTTTAGGTGACGCTGTCAAGGCAACCCTAGGACCAAAAGGTCGTAATGTCGTTTTGGAAAAAGCATATGGAGAATATCATTCAACTAAGGATGGCGTTTCTGTAGCTAAAGAAGTTGAATTGGAAGACCCAGTTGAAAACGCAGGTGCACAGATGGTTAAAGAAGTTGCCAGTAAAGTGAATGATGCTGCTGGAGATGGAACTACGACTGCTACAGTCCTTGCCCAAGCAATCCTTAATTCAGGATTCAAACGAGTAGAAGCAGGAGCTAATCCAGTAGAAGTAAAAAGAGGAATGGATAAGGCAGTAAAGGTTATTGTTTCGGAACTAGAAAAACTTTCAAGTCCTATCAAGGGAAGCGAGGCGATTGCTCAAGTAGCTACTATTTCTGCAAACAATGATTTAAGCATTGGAAATCTAATATCTGCTGCTATGGACAAAGTGGGAGTCGAAGGTGTAATCACGGTAGAGGATTCAAACACCGCCGAAGATTCATTAGAGACTGTAGAAGGTATGCAATTCCAATCTGGATATCTATCTCCTTATTTCATTAACGACCAGAAAAACATGCAAGTTCAGCTCGAAGATCCATTAATCCTCCCAGTCAATAAAAAGCTTAGAGACCTAAAGGAAATGGTAAAAGTACTTGAACATTGTATAGCACAAGATCGGTCTTTATTACTAATAGCAGAAGACGTAGATGGTGAAGCACTAGCTGGTTTAATTGTGAATCATGCTAGAGGGACCCTAAAAGTTGCTGCAGTAAAGGCTTTCGGATATGGGGATAAGCGAGAACAGAACTTAGAAGATATTGCAACTCTAACTGGAGGTAAAGTTATGTCTCCAAAAAAAGGGATGAAACTTCAAAACTTCGACGCTGATTGGTTTGGAACTGCTAGATCTGTTACTATTAACCAAAAGTTTACAACTATTGTCGATGGAGCAGGAGATGCTAATGAAATCCTAGAACGTGTTGAAGAGATCAAAACAATGATCGACAACTCAGATTCCCATTATGAAACTGAACAATATCAAGATAGAATGTCTAGATTAGCTGGTGGTGTTGCTATAATGCGAATCGGTGCAGAGTCTGAACTTGAACTGAAAGAAAAGAAAGATCGTGTAGAGGATGCATTAAATGCTACTCGTGCAGCTATTGACGAAGGCATTGTTCCAGGTGGTGGATCTGCATTACGATGGGCAATTAACAACCAAGAACTTTTAGACCTATCCGTCGACACTGAAAATCGTGACCAGG
>ENA-ORXF01001945-ORXF01001945.1-marine-metagenome-genome-assembly--contig:-NODE-1945-length-12802-cov-7.077721_pt1 | contig 12802 bp, 9 predicted proteins | sample MGYA00237864_ERZ511476 | MGnify/ENA primary metagenome ERZ511476 (study PRJEB26306, sample SAMN06343908) | marine metagenome | isolation source: coastal waters | place: Atlantic Ocean: West Antarctic... | reverse complement strand
GCTTATTTAAGTCGTTTTAATTTCTCTGGAAGTGAGCAAAACAAAAAAGTAAACACACTTTCTGGTGGTGAAAGAAATAGGTTGCACTTAGCGATGACTTTAAAAGAAGAAGGAAACGTTCTACTTCTAGATGAGCCAACAAATGATTTGGATGTAAATACATTAAGAGCTTTAGAAGAAGGTTTAGAAAATTTTGCAGGTTGTGCTGTTGTTATTAGTCACGATAGATGGTTTTTAGATAGAGTTTGCACACATATATTAGCTTTTGAAGGCAATAGTGAGGTGTATTTCTTTGAAGGATCTTTCTCTGATTATGAAGAAAATAAAAAGAATCGTTTGGGTGGAGATTTAATGCCAAAACGTATTAAATATAAGAAATTAATTCGATAATATTTAGAAGTTATATCTTACCAAAAGCAGCTAACCTTATTAGCTGCTTTTTTAGTTTACAACACTTTTAAAAACCTTTGAATAAAGCACTTAAAAAGTATATGTAATTCTTCTAACTCTTTATGAAAAGTATTCTGTGAGTAAATAACATACTTTCCTTCCGCTTTTTTAAACAAAATTAACAGATATCTATTAAGAATAAAAGTTTAAGAATAACTCATTTTCTTAATAGATATCTGTTGATTTTTTATTTAGCGAGTACTTTTTTTAAAGTCATTTTCCGTGCAAAATAATATAAGTGACCATATATTCTTGGTAAACATAAGGCTATAAAAAAATACGGAATAAGAGATGCGATAAAAAAGTTATAACCCAAAAAAGAAGTAAAAACACCTATTTAAAAATTTAATTAGTCTTAATTTAAAAGCACCAACAGTTAAACTAAACGACTTTTAATAAATATTTCTTATATTTATTTCTGATAGTATTACTTTTAATATATTTATAACAATTAAAGAGAAACAAAACAGTATTTATTTGTTTAATAATATTTTTTTAAAATTAAACATTAAAACTAATACTGTAAATTGCTATTTTTTAGATAGTTGTTTGTAAAAAAAAATGAAGAACCTTTTAAAGATAAAATTTTGTTTTAATGGAATTGGATTTTTATAAGAAAAATTAATTTTAAAAAGTACCTTAATCATAGGGAAACTCGTATATTAACTGTCTAAGTAGATCTTATTTTCACAAATTAATTAATACTGGTTTTGAAAAACCCTGCTTTCAATAATATTTTATGTTCGAAAAAGTTTTGATTACTGAAAAATATGATGTTGTATACAGTGGTTTAAAAGCGACTTTAGAAGAGATTAAAATAACAAGCGCTTCAATTGAGCACGCCTCTCATTGTGATCAAGCATTTATGAAGCTAAAAAAAGGGGTATTAGATAACTCAACTTACGATTTGCTAATTTGCGACCTAGTATTTTTAAAAGATCATAGATCTTTGGAAATAACTTCAGGTAGAGATTTAATAAAAAAAGTTAGAGAAGAGTTCCCTATATTAAAAATAATTGTCTTTTGTGATGAGTATAAATCGTTCATAATTCAGGATTTGTATAAAAATTTAAAAATCAATGCCTATGTTTGGAAAAAAAAGAACGGACAAAAAGAACTAAAAAAGGCAATATGTCATGTTTATCATAAAGAAAACTTTTATCTTTCCCCGGAGTTAAATGGAGTAATTCATCCTAAAAACGAAATTAAAATTTCAGAATATGATATTATTTTAATAGAATTTCTATCTAAAGGTTTTTCACAAGAAGATATCAGTACCAAATTAAAGAAAAAAGGAATTTCTCCATCTAGCACAAGTGCTATAGAAAAAAAATTAAAATTCTTGAAAGAACATTTTAATGCTAACAATACTACACATTTAGTAGCTTTAGCAAAAGATTTAGGAGTTGCCTAACTATTTATATTAACAAAAGCAAATATGTTATTGTTTTTCAATAATTTAATTGCAGTAAGAAGTTATCGTGAAAAATTCTCTCCTTTTTTAGTACTAACGCATTTAAAGTAGATTTTAATAAGTGTTGTAACTTTAAGTATTTTTCTACTACGATATTCTTTTTTTACAATTGTTTTATTTCATTTAATACCTAGTTTGTAAATTAACTCATTTTCATCAAACAAAAGGTCTTATCTTTTTGTTGAATATGAGCTTCTTCACAATTAGTTGGATGTATAAATAAATAGTCTTCCAAAGGTTTAAAATCAGGCTCCTTTATTATAAATAAACCTTCAAAATCTTTTTTTCCTAAAGCATTATGTCTAGATATCTTATATGTTTCAGTATTTATCTTATCTTCTATTTTAAACCAAGCACCACTAGCTATTCCTCCTAGCCATGTTGCGTTTTCTAGATTGAAAGCGTCTAAATTAGGAATTTCAGTTCCTTTTATATTAAGTGTATCTTCAAATTTATTTAAAAAAAATGCTTTATATTCTTTTATAACAGATCTGTTTTTGTAGGTGGTAATTTGTTGGTTGTAAACCTTATATATGGTGTTGTTTGTGTTTGCTTTTATTACATTTCCAATAGGGCTTGGTGTTAGTAACTTCGATTTTTTTAATTGCTTCCTAATCTTTTTATTTTCTGAAGAGCCTATAATTGTATCCGTAACAAATCGCGCGCAATTTGTAGCATTTTTTTTAAAAACACCGTAAGGAATTTCTTTTTTTTGAATTAATTGATGAACAAATTCTTGTGCTATATTAAAATCGATTTCTTCATGAATACCTGCAACTAGCCTGCCATCTCCATGTGTTTTTTCTGGATGATTTTCTATCCAAAGTAAAATTTCTTCTAGATTTAACAATTTATCATTTTTAAATTGAGCAGCAATAGAAATTACTAGTTCAGGGTCTGTTTCTTTAGAACGTACACGACCGTTACCATAGGAGGTAATATACCTGCCAAAATCAAAATAATTTATTTCTGAGGTGCCTTTTTTAATTAATAGCAAAGCCGCGTGTCCTGCTTGAACAGCATGATCTCTACCAACACCAATTTTAGACCAAAATTTACTAAACGTTTCCCAATAAGCAGGTCTGACGATAGTATCTGGATAAGATAATATAATGATGATTCCGCCATGGGTTTGCATTTAATTAATTATTAAAGATTGCTTTCAACAAAATTTTAAAAGTTTTAAATGCAAAGAAAATGGTAAAAATTGTTAAAACCCCTGCCGCAATTACAAGTGTATAGGATAACATTTCTTTAGGAGTGTTTTCAAACCTTTTTAAAGCTTTAAACCCCATGGTAAGTGAAATGGGTGAAGCAATAAATAAAATAACTAAAATACCCAAGTACTTTAAACCTTTACTTAATAAATTTATATTCGTACTCATTGCTTATAGTTTTTAATTGAATTTCTAACAGTACCGTATTTTTCTAATAATACAGCAGCTTCATTTTGGTTGATATTTAATTCTTTTGCTAACATTTTTTGTCCTCTTTCTACCAATTTATTGTTAGACAATTGCATGTCTACCATTTTATTGCCTTTTACTTTTCCCAATTGAATCATTGTGGCAGTAGAAATCATATTTAAAACTAATTTTTGAGCAGTACCCGCTTTCATTCTAGAGCTTCCTGTTACAAATTCAGGTCCTACAATTACTTCTATAGGTAACTGAGAAACAGCGGCTAAAGGACTGTTCTTATTGCAACAAATGCAACCGGTTGTAATGTTTTCTGTATTACACTTTTCTAATGCTGAAATTACATAAGGCGTGGTACCTGAGGCTGCAATGCCAATAACAATATCTTTGTTAGAGACATTATGCTGTTGTAAGTCTAACCAACCTTGTTTTTTAGAATCTTCCGCAAATTCAACAGCCTGTCTAATGGCAATATCGCCACCAGCAATAATACCAACGACAAGTTCATAAGAAACACCAAAGGTTGGTGGGCATTCAGATGCATCTACAACACCTAAGCGCCCAGAGGTTCCGGCGCCAATATAAAATAATCTTCCACCATTTTTTAGTTTTTCTACAACTTGTTTTGTGAGCGCTTCTATCTGCCCTAAAGATTTTGCTACTGCTATGGGTACTGTCTTATCTTCGGTATTAATAGTTTGTAATAAATAGGATACAGACATCTTTTCGAGATGCTCGTATTTAGAATCTTGTTCCGTAGTTTTTATGAAAGTCATTATTCAAAAATACATTTTTTTTATGTTCTTTCTAGCAAGGTTTTAAAAACGTTATAGGTATAAAACAGTAACTAAAAGAATACCTACAAGAAAAAAAAGCTTGTAGGATAGCGTATATTTTAAATAATAAATCTAATTTTTTTCCTCTAATTGCACGTCGAAGGTATCTGTTTCTGAGATATGAAAATAGCCTAAAGGGAAATTCTTTTCATTAGTTGTGTTAATTATATTTCCTAATAATGAAGACGGAACTGACTCAAACGGGCCACCACCACCAGAGCCACTTTGGTTTTGAAGTATTCTGAAATACGTGAAGTAATCTTGCGTTATACCAGACATTCTTACCGTTACATTTGTAGGTAATTCTATTTCTTCTTCATCATAAAAGAAAGAGAAATTATAGTCTGTACCGTTGAAAAAACGGTCTTCTAGCGCTGTAAATAGTTTGTTTGTAAAATCGAATAAATAATAATTTTCTTCTTCTATATTGTCTTTGAATGCAACTTTTACTTCAGTTTCATCGTCAGAAAATAAGGTTTCATCTCCTTGAATAACATTTTCAATAGTAGTAGATTTTACTTTGGTAGCTTTTCCTTTGTATGTTTCATTTTCATGAATTACAGTTAACTCATAAACACGATTATCTTCAGGAATAAAAGAACTTAAAGGAGTAAAGTCGCCATTATTATTGAGATCAGAAAAAGGAATAATGGTATTGTCTGACAAGTTTGTTAAAAAAACAGTTGCATTCGAAACCGTAGGAATTGTTTCATCAAAATAATCTGCAGATAATTTCAACTTCACAATGGTATTTGCTGTAACGGGTAATTCATCAAACATCACTTCAAAAGAAGCATCTATAATTAATTTTGGTTCAATTGAAGGAACGTCTATATCTACTACTTTTTCGCAACTTAAAAATAGGATTGCAATTAGTACGATGTATATATTTATATTTTTCATAAGCGTAGTGCTATTAAATTACCTTTTAGAGGTTTTAGAATTTAAAATTATAAGTTACAGAAGGTACAATGCCAAAAATAGAGGTTTGCACAGCTTCATTTCTAAGTGTTTCTATGTTTTGTCTAAAGGCTAAGGAACCTGCATTTTCTCTTCCGTATAAATTATAAATGCCAAAAACCCATTCTCCTTGCCATTTTCTATTCTTGTTTTTTTCTGGTGTTAAAGTAGCAGAAATATCTAACCTGTGGTATGAAGGAAGTCTGTCTGCGTTTCTTTTATTATCATCATAAATAGGAACATTTAGGCCTTGTACTTCATACTGTCCGACAGGATAATTTGTAGGCTGACCACTTTGTACGACAAAATTAGAATTGAATGTCCATTTTTCGTTTAAGGTGTAACTTGCATTTACAGCAAAATCATGTGTTTTATCAAAAGGTGTGCTATACCATTCATTATTATTAATTCCTGGTTCGTTTGCCGTTCTGCCTTCTGTTAATTGTTCAGACCTTGAAAGTGTGTAAGCAATCCATCCTTGAAAACTTCCTTCATTCTTTTTTAGTAAGACTTCTAAACCGTAAGCTCTTGCTTTACCATTTAAAATTACAGTTTCAATTTGGTCATTAGCAACCAAATTTGCACCATTTATATAGTCTATTCTATTCTGAATATCTTTATAAAATGCTTCTGTCTCTAAAGTATATTTTCCGTCTTTAAACCGTTTAAAATAACCAACAGCATATTGATCTAATAATTGTGGTTTTATGTATTTTCCACTTGGGGCCCAAACGTCTAACGGGGTAGGAGATGCGGTGTTAGAAAGTAAATGAAGGTATTGCACCATTCTATTATAACTTGCTTTTATAGACGTATTATCATCTAAAGTATAGGACATTGAAACTCTTGGTTCAAAATTATTAAAGCTAGAAATAACGTCACTCCTTTCAAAGAACTCTGTTCCTATTGCTTCTGCAGATTCGTATTTTTTGAATTCGGTATTATAAGTTACCGCTTCATCATTGGCATAAACATTCAGTTCATTTTGTCCTAATCTTGTAAAATTGCTAAAACGAACACCATACTGCAATCTAAAATTATCACTTATTTTCTGTTCTGCATCTATATAAACAGCAAACTCATTGGCATATTTATCAATTAGTTTCTGGGCAACAATGCCAGAATCTTCTCTATTTGGTTTAATTTCTCCTGGATTAAATTTTGTATAAATATTATTAATTCCGTAGTTTAATTTTACTTTCTCACTTATATAATGATTGAAATCGTATTTAAGGTTATAATTTGTAATACCAGAATCCCATTCAAAACCAACAAAGTCTAGAATTAATCCGTAGAAGTAATCAGAATAAATTAGAGATAAATTAGAAAATATTTTATCTGAAAATAAGTGATTCCAGCGTAAGTTACCAACTTTATTTCCATAGGTATTTACAAAATTATCACTAATTCCGAAAACATCTTTACCAAAATATCCAGAAAAAAAGATACTGTTACGGTCATCTATACGGTAATTAATTTTTGTGTTTAAATCGTAAAAATAGGCTGTATTATCATTGTCAAATAAGGGTAAAAACAAATGTGCATACGAAGATCTTCCTCCTATTAAGAAAGATATTTTTTCTTTTTTAATTGGCCCTTCAATTAATAATCTAGAAGAAACCAAGCCAATACCTCCAGACACATCAAATTCTTTGTTGTTTCCTTCTTTTTGATAAATATCTAGGACAGAAGATAATCTTCCGCCGTATTTAGCAGGAATTCCACCTTTATATAATTTTACATTCTTAATCACATCGGGATTAAAAACAGAGAAAAAACCAAATACATGTGAAGAATTAAAAACAATGGCTTCATCTAGTAAAATTAAATTTTGGTCTGCAGCCCCACCTCTTACATTAAAGCCAGAATCACCTTCACCCGCACTTGTTACTCCTGGTAAAAGAACTAAAGCCTTTATAACATCTGCTTCACCTAAAACTACAGGAATTTTTTTTATAGTAGAAGAGGTTAAATTATTAACGCTCATTTGTGGCGTTTTCAAATTTAATTTTTCGATATTACTTTCTATAATAATTTCATCTAAACTTTCAGAAGCTTCTTTTAAATTGAAGTTTTTTGTGGTTTTTTCTGAAAGTGTTATGTTTTCTATAAGTGTGTTATATCCTAAATAACTAACTTGTATTTTATAGTTTCCTTTAGGAACGGTAATTGAGTAAAAGCCATAATCATTGGTAGTGGTTCCAGAATTTAATTCAGGAAAATAAACAGAAACCCCAATAAGAGTTTCGTTATTATAATCATCATAAATAGTTCCTCGAAGTGTAATATTTTCTTGACTGAGGGTTGTAAAACTTGTCAAAAAAAAGAGTAATAACATTTTTTTAAAGTGCAGCATTTTTTGTTTAATTATTAGTTGGATAACTTTGACAAAAATACGGTTCTAAAATGTTATTAAATGTTATTAAATGTTAAAAGTAGGGTTAATCATAAATTAAATCTGCTACTTCAATTTTTTCATTTTTTATAAAATCAAAAAGTGTTAGCTGTCTTAAAATATAATAATCTAGCCAAAATTTTTCTAGAGAATTTAGGTATTGCAGAACAGCTCCATCTTTTTCTTGCAAAGCTAAGTTTAAGTCTGTAATTGTTATCTTACCTAAAATAAATCTCTTTTTTGTAATACCATACCTTCTAATTGCAATCCCTTGTGCTTTTTTAGCAGTCTCTAAAAAATTACGCTGGTTTTGCCAGTTTAAAGTGTGTAGGTATATTTCTTGTTCAAACCCTTGTTTATCCTGCTCAATATTTGTGTTTATTAAATCGTTATTAGCCTCCACTAATTTTCTTTTAGATTTTGAAACTCCCCAATCTAATATTGGAATACCAAGAGAAACAGATACATTTTGCTGTTGATTATAATCTTGAAATAAGTTATTAAAAACAGCTCCTTGTTGTGATACCCCAAAATTAGCATTCAGTCTTAATTGAAGTCGATTACTTCCTTTTACTTCTGCAACCGCTTGTTCAGCCTCTAAACGCTTTCTTTTAAACTCAATAACTGCTTTTCTATTTGATTTTGCTTCTTCTAGTGCTTTTTCAACGGTAACGGTAAATATTGATAATTCTTTAGGCGCTGTTAGTAATAAGTTTTCGTTTTCTAAATCTAAATAACGAGACAAGTTTTGTGATGTTCTTTTGATGTTAATTTCATTTGTTGTTACACTATTTCTAGAATTTAGAACAGAAAGTTCTATTTGAAGCAAATCATTTTCAGCAATTTTCCCCATTTTAAATCGTCCTTTAGATATTTGGAAAAGTGTATCTTGATTTGATAAATTTGATTTTGCAATTCTCATTTGAACTTGTGCTTTTAGCAATGCAAAATATCTTCTTGTGGTATTTAGAGAAATTGCCTCCATACCTTCGATAAAATCTTTTCTTGCCTCCTCATAAATTAATGGCTCAATTTTTTTATTCCATTTAAACTCGTTGTAAAATAAAGAATTTTGTCTGTAACTAATAGAGAATGGAATTACAGAGAATCTTGTGGCATTATTTGTAAAAAGATCTACTCTTTCTAAACGAGAATTAAAAGACAAAGTACCGCCTGTGAACGCTAAATTTTGATTTAAGGATAAAACACCTTCTAACCGAGATTGATTAGTTTGCACAAAATCGTCTTCACCTTGATCATTTGTTTGTCTAATAATCGAGTTCGAGTAAGAAGGCATGGTAGCATCTAATCTTAATTGTGGTAAAAAACTAGCTTTAAAATTTCGATATCTCCAATAACTAGCTTGATTTTGATTGATAAGCGTTTTGTATTCAGGAGATTTTTTTTGAGCAATTTCGATGGCCTGTTTTAGCGTGATTTGTTGTTGACTATATATTGTGAGCGTTAGTAAAAAACAAAAAGGAATCAGATTTTTTTTCATAGTTAATCGTGTCTAATAGCCTCAATTGGGCTTTTATTTGCAGCTGCTTTTGCAGGTGCAATACCAAATATTAATCCAATAAGTGTGGCAACAAAGAAAGATAGTAGTATTGAATTTAATGTTAAAATTGTTTCTATACCTGTTGTAATTTCTAGAATATAGGAGGCAAAAACACCTAAAAATATCCCTATAATTCCCCCACCAATACTAACCAACACAGATTCCGTTAAAAATTGAAGAATTACATCCTCTTGTGTAGCTCCAATTGCTCTAATAATTCCAATTTCTTTGGTACGCTCTAAAACAGATGCAAGCATTATATTCATAATTCCAATACCGCCAATTAACAGTGAAATGCCCGCAATAATACTCAACACTATATTAAATATTTGCTTGGTTTTTTGTTGTTGTTTTAACAATTGAATGGGTATCGAAATTTCAAAATCTAACATATTATTATGCCTTCTTTTTAACATTCTACTCAACACATCTGCAGTTGCATTTAATTGTGAAGAGTTTTCAACTTGAACAACCAATTTATCTATTTGATGATAATTTCCTCTAGGAATTCTTTTTTTAGGTCCTTGTTGTTGTCCGCTAAAATAAACCACTCCATCGCTGGTGTCGATTATTTTATCACTGATTATTTTGCGATCTTTATAACGAACCAAAAATGTTTTTATAGGAATATAAATGTCTAGGTTCATATCTCTAATACCTAGATTTTCTTGGGCATTATTAGAAATAAATTTTTCTTCTATAACGCCAATAACTTGCAACCAAACATCTTTTACTTTTATATGTTCACCAATGGCACTTTCTCCTGTAAATAATTTTTTTTCAATCTTTTTTCCGATAACACAAACGGGAAGTGCATTTTCTGATTGTGCATTGGAAAAGTTTTTACCACTCTCTAGCGCAATATTAGAGGTGCTAAAATAATCGGAAGAAATACCAATTAATTTTACGGGATTTTGTCTTCCTTTCTTAATTACGTAGGTTTCTAAAATAATCTCTGGACTTACCGTTTTAACTGATGGAATATTTTTCTTTATACTCCTAGCATCCAACATGTCTAGACCTTTAGAAAAACGTTTGACAGTTATTGTTTCATCATTTATTTCTTGTGCATCTTCTTTGTCGTCAGGAATTGGAGTGATAACAATATTATTAACTCCCACTAATTCTAATTGTGCTAGAATTTCTTTTTCTGCTCCATTACCAATAGCTAGCATGGTAATTACAGCTGCTACCCCAAAAATAATACCTAACGAAGTAAGTAAGGTTCTAATTTTATTTGCTAAAATAACACGAATAGCTTCTCTAAAATTAGACATTAGTTTTTCGACATAGATTTTGTCTATCATAAAAAAGCTACTTTATTTTAATTATTAGTTCTTTGTCATAGCCTTTAGGTTTGTTTAAATAAATAATTTCGTTTTCAATTAAACCGGCAGAGATAATTGCAGAATCATTATTAGAATCTCCAATTTTCACCTCCTTTTTTGTTATTGAATATCCAGATTTTTTATACACATATATTATAGAATCTTTAGAGAAGATGGCCTCCAAAGGAATACTTAAAACATCTTTTTTTTCAAAAGTTAGTATGCTGTTAGAGGTAGTCATCCCTGGTCTAATATTGTCATTAGCGCCATTTAATTTTATTAAGACTTGAAAAACTTTAATATCAGAACCTCTTTTCTTTTCGCCAACATTGGCAACATTTGTTACAATTCCGTTGATTTTAATATCAGGAAAAGCATCAAAGCTTACTTTTACAGACAATCCTTTTTTGATTTTTCGAATATCTACTTCATTTGCATATGTTTTAGATTCCATTTTAGTCAAATCTGGTAAACTCGCAATAGAGGCATCCCAGGGACTAACTGAAGAGCCTACTTTTTTCTTCGAGCCATCCCAACTTTTAACATAGGTTATCATTCCAGTTCCGCTAGAATAAATGGTAAATGATTTTAATAAATTTAATAGGTCGTTAAGTGTTTTTTTTATTTTAGAGACTTGATTGCTAACTTCTACCATTTTTGCATTGGCTTGCCTCTTTTTTATCTTATAATTTTCTAATTTTTCTTTTAAACCTCTGGCTGTTTTTTCTAAATTAATTTCTAATTTTCTTATAGTAGCTGGTGGCTCATATATAGATTGTTTTAATTCTAATCTAGTTTCCTCCATATTAAAACGTAAATCTTTAATAGAATTTCTTTCTTGTTTTAAAGACAGAGTGGTGTCTAGTTCTTGCTGGGTAAATTTAGATTCTGCAGTTTCTAAATTTAATCTGGCATCAATAATCTGTTCATTAACATTGCTAGGATCTAATCTACCAACGTAATCTCCTTTCTTAACAAGAGTGCCTTCTGCCACTAAATCTTGTATTTTTAGATTATTTAACTTAAATTTCCTAAGGTTATCTGGACCGTTAATTTTCTTTAAACTTGTAGATTGAGCTTCACCAGAAGTAATTACTTGACTTATGAAATTACCTTTTTTAACTTTTGACATTAAATATATTTCATTATCATTAGAAGAGTATAAATAACTATAAAACAGATAAATAGAAATTAATAATAATGTAGAAATAATAGCAATTTTTTTCTTAGTCATTCCTTTTTAATTTAGTTAATAACCAAATCTAATACAAAAAGAGTGCCTTAAAGCACTCTTTTTGTATTATTTTAAGAAATATAGTCTTTAATTTTAGTGGAATACCTTGTTTAAGGTATCGTTAGGTTTCATTGCTGCGTTTGCTAAGTCTTCTTCAGGTAGGTAGTAGCCTCCCGTGTTTATAGAGTTTCCTTGAGCTTCATTTAGCTCTGAAACAATTTTAGTTTCATTCGATTTTAGGTCATTTGAAATTCTAGTAAACTCAGCTTTTAATTCTGAATCTTTATCTTGGTTTGCAAGACCTTCTGCCCAATACATTGCCAAATAGAAATGACTACCTCTATTATCTAATTGACCTACTTTTCTTGAAGGAGACTTGTTGTTTTCTAAAAATTTGTCTGTAGCATTGTCTAAAGTTTCAGCCAAAATTAAGGCTTTAGAATTATTATTAGAAGTTCCTAAATGTTCTAAAGAAACTGCCAAGGCTAAAAACTCTCCTAAAGAATCCCAACGTAAATGGTTTTCTTTTAAGAACTGTTGCACATGTTTTGGAGCAGAACCACCAGCACCCGTTTCAAACAAACCTCCACCATTCATTAATGGAACAATGGATAACATTTTTGCAGAAGTACCCACTTCTAAAATTGGAAATAAATCTGTTAAATAATCTCGCAACACATTACCAGAAACAGAAATGGTATCTTCTCCTTTTACAATTCTGTTTAAAGTAAATTCAGTTGCCTTAATTGGAGATAAAATTCTAATATCTAAGCCAGAAATGTCATGATTTGGTAAATATAAATTTACTTTTTTAATAATTTCGGCATCATGAGCTCTGTTTTTATCCAACCAGAAAATCGCTGGTGTTTGTGAGGCTCTTGCTCTTGTAACTGCTAATTTTACCCAATCTTGAATTGGTAAATCTTTTGTTTGACACATTCTCCAGATGTCTCCTGTTTCTACAATATGTGTTATTAAAGTTTTTCCATTGCTATCTAAAACAACTACTTTTCCGTTCTCAGTAATTTCAAAAGTTTTGTCATGAGAACCATACTCTTCCGCTTTTTGCGCCATTAAACCAACATTAGGAACTGTACCCATTGTTGTTGGGTCAAAGGCACCATTCTTTTTACAGAAATCTATCGT
>ENA-ORXF01001944-ORXF01001944.1-marine-metagenome-genome-assembly--contig:-NODE-1944-length-12802-cov-7.159214_pt1 | contig 12802 bp, 8 predicted proteins | sample MGYA00237864_ERZ511476 | MGnify/ENA primary metagenome ERZ511476 (study PRJEB26306, sample SAMN06343908) | marine metagenome | isolation source: coastal waters | place: Atlantic Ocean: West Antarctic... | reverse complement strand
TGTTTAAAACCAGCAGAAGAGATTAGTGGTGATATAAATATTTATCCATTGCCACACATGCCAGTTATCAAAGATTTGGTTCCTGATTTAAAGCAACTATATAAGCAATACGAATCTATTGAGCCATGGATGCAATCAGAGACCACTGGAAAAGAAGCTGAAAAATTACAATCTATTGAAGATAGATCTAAAATAGATGGTTTGTATGAATGCATATTATGTGCTTGCTGCTCAACATCTTGCCCTAGCTATTGGTGGAATGGAGATAAATATTTAGGACCCGCTGTTCTCTTGCAAGCTTATAGATGGATTGTTGATAGTAGGGACGACGAAAGAAAAAAAAGATTAAAAAAAGTAGCGGATGAACTAAAATTATTTAGATGTCATACTATTATGAATTGCACTAATGCTTGCCCAAAAGGACTAAACCCAGCAAAAGCCATTGGTTCAATTAAAAAAATGTTAGTTTCTGCATAGTGGTAACTACCAAAAATCAATAAAGCTCAACTTTTCTTATTAAATTGACAGTTTAAAAACCAAGCTATACTTTCTTTTTTCTTATGAAAAAAATTCACCATTTTGTTAATGGCAAAGCATTTGAAGGAGATTCTAAAAAAACTTCCGATGTTTACGATCCTTCAATTGGAGAAGTAAGTGCCAAAGTCACTTTAGCCACAAAACAAGATATAGATAAAGTTGTTGATATTGCTCATGGAGCATTTCACTCTTGGTCTGGCACACCAGCATTACAAAGAGCTAGAATTTTATTTAAGTTTAAAGAACTAATTGAAAAAAATTCTGATGAATTAACCAAAATAATAGTTGCAGAGCACGGAAAAGTTTATGACGATGCAAAAGGTTCTCTTACTAGGGGTTTGGAAGTTGTTGAATTTGCCTGTGGCATCCCTCATTTATTAAAAGGAGAATTTACAGAAAACGTTGGTAGAGATGTTGATAGCTGGTCTATTCGGCAGTCACTTGGAGTATGTGCTGGAATAACACCTTTTAATTTCCCTGCAATGGTACCAATGTGGATGTTCCCTATTGCAATTGCATGTGGAAATACATTTATATTAAAACCATCCGAAAAGGACCCTTCATGTGCATTGATGTTAGCTAAGCTACTGACAGAGGCTGGCTTGCCTGATGGGGTTTTTAATGTTGTCAATGGAGACAAGGAAGCGGTAGATGCATTGCTAGAAAACAAAAAAATTAGTGCAATTAGCTTTGTAGGATCTACGCCAGTTGCAAAATATATTTATGAGAATGCTGCTAAAAATGAAAAAAGAGTTCAGGCATTAGGAGGAGCTAAAAATCATTGTGTGGTTATGCCAGATTCTGATTTAGATCAGGCAGTTAATGGATTAATGGGAGCTGCATACGGATCTGCAGGAGAAAGATGTATGGCTCAATCTGTTGCAGTAGCAGTAGGGGACATTGGAGATGAACTTGTTCAAAAACTATCTGAAAAAGTTAATGCATTAAAAGTAGGTCCTGGAATGGATTCGAATTCAGAAATGGGACCGCTTGTAACCAAGGAACATTTAGAAAAAGTAAAAAACTATGTTGACATTGGAGTAAGAGAAGGAGCAAAACTAGCTGTAGATGGAAGAAATTTGAAATTACAGGGTTACGAAAAGGGGTTTTATATAGGGGGCTGTTTATTTGATCATGTGACCGATCAAATGAGAATTTATAAAGAAGAGATTTTCGGACCTGTTCTTTCTGTTGTTAGGGTTAAAGATTTCGAGAGTGCTGTAAAGCTAGTTAATAATCACGAATATGGAAATGGTGTTAGTTTATTCACAAGAGATGGAGATTCTGCTAGAACTTTTGTGAATAAAATACAGGTAGGAATGGTAGGTATCAACATACCCATTCCAGTTCCTATGGCATTCCATAGCTTTGGGGGTTGGAAAAGGTCTTTATTTGGAGATCATCACATGCATGGCATGGAAGGTGTTCGGTTTTATACGAAGTTAAAAACAGTTACATCTCGTTGGCCATCAGGTATAAGGAGCAACCCAGAATTTACAATGCCAACTATGAAGTAACTATGAGTAGAAAAAAAATATCATTAATCGGTGCAGGACAAATTGGCGGAACATTAGCGCATTTAATTGCAACCAAAGAATTAGCAGATGTGGTTCTTTTTGATGTAGCAGAAGGAGTTGCAAAAGGAAAAGCATTGGATATTGCACAATCTCTTGCGGTCGACGGATCAAGTGTAAATTTAATTGGGACAGATAATTATGAAGATACTAAAAATTCAGATGTAATTATTATTACTGCTGGTGTTCCTAGAAAACCGGGAATGACTCGTGATGATCTTTTAGGCATCAACTTAAAAATTATTAAACAAGTTGCAGAAGGAATAAAAAAAACCTCTCCAGAAGCCTTTGTGATTTGTATCACTAATCCTTTAGACGTTATTGTAATGGCATTGCAAAAATATTCAGGGCTCCCAAAAAATAAAGTAATTGGTATGGCTGGAATATTAGACACATCACGATTTAAAAGATTTTTATCTCAAGAACTAAAAGTTTCAATTAAAGATATCGATTCTTTTGTTCTAGGTGGTCACGGAGATACTATGGTTCCCATGCCTAATAGGACCATGGTTGGTAAAGAAAAATTATCAGATCTAGTTTCTAATGGAAAAATATCTCAGGAAAAGTTAAATGAAATAGTAGACAGAACGAGAAATGGTGGAGCAGAGATCGTAAAGTTTTTAAAAACTGGATCTGCATTTTACGCCCCAGCCGCGGCAGGAGTTCAAATGGCGGAATCTTATTTAAAAGATGAAAAGAAGACCCTCCCTTGTGCTGCATATTTAGATGGAGAATATGGCATCAAAGAATTATATGTTGGAGTTCCTGTAGTGATTGGATCACAAGGCATAGAAAAAGTAATTGAGCTAGAGCTTGATGAAGAAGAAAAAAAATATTTTGATATTTCTATTGCAGCCGTTAAAGACCTCTTCGAGGCAGCTAAAAAAATTGATCCTAGCCTGTCATAAATAAAGAATGTTTATTATTGGTAAAAAAAAATTAATTAAAACTATTAAAATTGACAGCTTAGAAACCAAGCTGTAGTTTCAGATTTCTTATGAACATTCACGAGCATCAAGCCAAGGACATTCTAAAAAAATTTGGAGCAAAAGTTCCCAATGGAGAGCCTATTTTTTCACTAGACGAAATAGATGAAAAGTTTAAAAAAATAAAAACAGATAAAATTGTCCTAAAAGCCCAAATCCATGCTGGAGGAAGAGGTAAAGCAGGTGGAGTTAAAATTGTTGATAATCTTGGACAATTAAAGGAAGAGGCTAAAAATTTACTAGGGAAAGTTCTTGTTACTCATCAAACAGGTCCGCAAGGTAGAGAAGTAAAAAGACTGTATATTGAAGAAGCTTCAGACATTTCAAAAGAATTCTACCTTTCTTGTCTTGTAGATCGTGCAAGTTCTAAAATCGCTTTTATTTCAAGCGCTGAGGGAGGAATGGATATAGAAGAAGTTGCTAACAAAACCCCAGAAAAAATTACCACTACTCGTGTTAGTCTTTCCAAAGGATTAATAAAAGAAGACATAACACAAATATTAAAACCATATCAGCTTCCTTCGGAATCTGTCGAGCAAGCCGAAAAACTTATTCAATCTATTTTTAAAACCTTACTAAATACAGATGCAAACTTAATTGAAGTAAATCCTTTAATTCTAACAAAAGAAAATCAAGTATTGTGTCTTGATGCAAAAATTAATTTTGATGCAAATGCATTATATCGTCATTCAGACATTTTAGAATTAAGAGATTTTGATGAAGAAGATCCTGCAGAAATAGAAGCAAGTAAATACGATTTGGCATACATCAAATTAGATGGAGAAATTGGTTGTATGGTAAATGGTGCAGGACTTGCCATGGCTACTATGGATATTATTAAGCTTTATGGTTCAGAGCCTGCAAACTTTTTAGATGTAGGAGGGGGAGCGACTAAAGAAAAAGTGTCAGCAGCTTTTAATATTATTTTATCTGATAAAAACGTTAAAGGTATTTTGATTAATATTTTTGGAGGAATAATGAGATGTGATGTAATTGCCGAAGGTGTCATTGCAGCCGCAAAAGAAACAAACCTTTCTGTACCTTTAGTTGTTAGACTTGCCGGAACTAAATTTGAAGAAGGAAAAAAAATATTAGAACAGTCAGGATTAAAAATTATTCCTGCAAATGACTTGTCAGAGGCTGCTCAAAAAATAGTTGAGGCAATAAAATAAATATGTCTGTTTTAATTAACAAAGATACAAAGGTTATCTGCCAAGGTTTCACAGGTACTCACGGTACGTTCCATTCAGAACAGGCTATTGAATACGGAACTAATCTAGTAGGCGGTGTTACCCCTAGTAAGGGTGGACAAACTCATTTAGGGAAACCAGTTTTTAATACAGTAGAAGAGGCAGTTAACCAGACCAAAGCTGATGCAACTATGATTTATGTGCCAGCTAAATTTGCTGCTGCAGCTATCATAGAAGCTATAGAATGTGAAATGCCTTTGATTGCTTGTATTACTGAAGGAATTCCAATTCTAGACATGATTAAAGTTAAAGAAAAATTAAAAGGATCAAAATCAAGATTGATAGGCCCAAATTGCCCCGGAATTATTACTCCGGGAGAATGTAAAATTGGTATTATGCCAGGTCATATTCACAAAAAAGGTTCGGTTGGTATTGTTTCTCGATCTGGGACTCTTACATATGAGGCTGTTGCTCAGACCACTGCAATTGGTTTAGGACAATCTACATGTATTGGTATAGGCGGCGATCCAGTAAATGGAACGAATTTCATAGACTGTTTGGAGCTATTTTTAAATGATGAAAAAACAGAATCTATAATCATGATTGGTGAAATAGGAGGAGACGATGAAGAGCAAGCAGCTCAATTTATTAAAGATTCTAAGATTAAAAAGCCAACAGTTGGTTTTATTGCAGGATTAACAGCACCCCCAGGAAGAAGAATGGGTCACGCAGGAGCTATTATTGCCGGCGGGAAAGGTGGAGCACAAGATAAAATAGAAAAAATGAAATCTTGTGGAATTATTGTTACTGCTTCGCCAGCCGATATTGGAAAAACACTAAAGACTAAATTACAAGGTTAAGATATATTTAGACTTCAAAATGTCATCTTCTAAAAACAAAATATTACAAACTACGTCTTTCTTAACTGGCATGAATTCGTCTTATATAGATGAGCTATATGAAAAATATGCAAAAGATCCACAGTCTATTCAGGAAAGCTGGAGAGATTTTTTCTCTGGTTTGGCAGAAAATAAAGAGTTAATTAAAAAAGAAACGGAGGGTGCCTCTTGGTCACCTCAAAAATTAAAAAACAAGTATAATGAAAATTTAGATTCTTATGAAAAACTTTTGCCTAAAAATAATGTTTTGGATACGCAGAATGAAATTGTTAAAGAAATTCCAAAAGTTATCAAAAAAGAATCTACCGAAGACATAGAAACAGCAACCAAAGATTCAGTAAGAGCAATTATGATGATTAGGGCTTTTAGAATTAGAGGTCATTTAATTGCAGATTTAGATCCTCTCAAGTTATTTGAAAATAAAGATCACCCTGAATTAAATCCAGAAACATACGGATTTATACAAAAAGATAATAATAAAAAAATATTTTTAGATAATGTTCTTGGACTTAAATATGCAACGGTAGATGAAATTTTAGAGATCTTAAAAAGAACTTATTGCTCTAAAGTAGGTGTAGAATTTATGCACATGGAAGATCCAGAAGAAAAGAGCTGGGTCCAAGAAAGAATTGAAGGAAAAGAAAAAGAAATTTCTTTTACTCCAGAAGGAAAAAAAGCCATGTTAAATCGAGTATTAGAAGCAGAAGGTTTTGAAAAATATTTACACACAAAGTATGTGGGCACAAAAAGATTTGGTTTAGATGGATGTGAATCTTTAATACCAGCTATGGAACAGATTATTAAATTAGGCGGCTCACTAGGAGCAAAAGAGGTTAAGATTGGAATGCCCCATAGAGGAAGACTTAATATTTTAACCAACGTAATACAAAAACCTTTAAAAAAAATATTTAAAGAATTTGCAGGAGAACCAGGACTTGCTGAGGGCGGTGTTTCTGGAGATGTAAAATATCATTTAGGCGCATCTGCAGACAGAGAATTTGATGGTAACCTAGTGCACGTTAGTTTGACTGCTAACCCTTCCCACTTAGAGGCAGTTAATCCTGTTGTATTGGGACAAACTAGAGCTAAGCAATTTTTTCATAAAGACACAAAAAGAGATAAAGTAATTCCAATATTACTTCATGGAGATGCAGCTTTTGCAGGGCAAGGAGTAGTAGCAGAATGCTTTGCTATGTCAGGCGTTCCTGGCCATAATATAGGTGGAACCATACATATCATTGTTAACAATCAAATAGGATTTACCACCATACCCTCTTTTGCAAGATCTTCACCCTACCCGTCCGAGGTAGCAAAGATGGTTCAAGCTCCTATCTTTCACGTAAATGGAGACGATGTAGAAGCAGTTGTTTATGTAACAAAGGTTGCGACCGAGTATAGACAAAAGTTTAAAAGAGATGTTGTAATAGATATTTTTTGTTACCGAAGGTTTGGTCATAATGAAGGAGATGAACCTTCATTTACACAGCCTTTAATGTACCAAAAGATTAAAAACCACCCTTCTATTTTGACTGTTTATTCGAAACAACTAATTGAAGAAGGATTGTTTACTAAAGAAGAAATCGAAAAACAAAAATCCGATTATAAAAAAAAATTAGATAAGGAGTTTGAAGATTCTAAAAAATATATTTCTAATGAACAGGATTGGTTCACAGGAACTTGGTCTAAATTTTCTACTGAAAAAGGGTCGGACAGAAGAGGGACGACAGCAGTAGACAAAAAGATAATTAAAAAAATTGGAACAAAGCTTACTTCACTTCCTAATAATTTTAATGCCCATCCTACTATAAGGAGAATTTTTGAAGCAAAGAAAAAAATGTTTGAAAGTGGAAAAGGTTTTGACTGGAGTACAGCCGAAAGTTTAGCTTTTGCAACATTGGCAGAAGAGGGTTATCCAGTAAGATTGGTCGGACAAGATTCTGTTCGAGGAACCTTTAGCCAAAGACATGCCGGGCTCACGGATCAAAAAACAGGTGAAAAATACTTTCCTTTAAAAAGCCTAAGTAAAAATCAAGCTAATGTAGAAGTCGTAGATAGTTTACTTTCTGAGATGGGAGTTTTGGGATTTGAATATGGGTATTCATTAGTGGAACCTAATACCCTAGTAGCATGGGAAGCTCAATTTGGAGACTTTGCAAATGGAGCTCAAATTATATTTGATCAATTTATAAGTTCTGGAGAAAAAAAATGGACACGAGCAAGTGGGCTAATTATGTTATTACCCCACGGTTACGAAGGTCAAGGTCCAGAACATTCGTCAGCAAGAATTGAAAGATATCTCCAAGCTTGTGCCCAAGAAAATTTACAAGTGGTTAATTGCACAACACCAGCAAATTATTTCCATGTCTTGAGAAGACAAATTCATAGATCATTTAGAAAACCACTGATTATTTTTACTCCGAAGTCTTTATTAAGACATAAAAAGTGCGTTTCAGAAATAGAAGATTTTTCAAACAAAAATTCTTTTCATAGGGTATTACCTGATCATGCAGAGGATCCTCAGTATAAGTTAATTAAACTAGCTCCAGACAAAGAGCTTAAGAGAATTATTATTTGTTCAGGTAAAATTTATTTTGATCTTTTGGAAAAAAGACAAGAAATGAAAGAAAAAAGAGTACAGATTATCAGAATTGAACAAATTTATCCTTTTCCTGCAAAAACTTTAGCCAAGCTTATAAAAAGGTTTGTAAATGCAGAGGAATATATTTGGTGTCAGGAAGAACCACAAAATATGGGGTGCTGGAATACAGTTGAAAGATATATTAATTGGACATTAAATCATATTAAATCAAATACCAAAAACATAAAATACATTGGTAGAGGTCCAATGGCTTCAACAGCCACTGGTTATTTAAAAAAACATGTTGCCCAACAACAGGAAATTGTTACAAAAGCGTTAACTATAAATGGCTGACAAAATTACCGTACCCACACTAGGAGAATCTTTAACTGAAGCAACTGTTGCAAAGTGGTTGAAAAAAGTAGGTGATAGTGTTCAAGAAGATGAGGAGATTGTTTCCTTAGAAACAGACAAGGTAAGCATTGATGTTACAGCTCCAAAATCAGGAGTTTTGTCAGAAATTGTTGCTAAAGATGGAGCTACAGTTGAGGTAGGAGCACATCTTGGCTCTATAGATGCTTCAGCCTCACCCACCAAAAAGAAAGAAGAGCAGCAAGATAAACAAGAAACGAAAGTGGTCGAAATTAAAAAAGAAGAAAATATTTCAGAGAAAAAAATAGATAATCAAAATAAAAAGAAAGAATTATCTCCATCTGTAAAGCGTATAATTAATGAAAAAAATATTAATGTAGAAAGTGTTGATGGGACAGGAAAAGATGGAAGAATTTTAAAAGGTGATTTGATAGGACTTATGGGATTTAGTCCTGCACCCAACACAAAAAAAATTAAAATCGGAGAAGAGGAAAGAGTTAAAATGACTCGTCTTAGATCGACAATTGCAAAAAGATTGAAAGAAGCTCAGAATAACGCAGCAATTTTAACTACCTTTAATGAAATTGATATGTCCATGATCATTCAAATTAGAAAAGATAACAAAGATGAGTTTGAAATAAGATATGGAACTAAACTTGGCTTTATGTCTTTTTTTGTAAAAGCGTGTGTTAATGCTTTACAAACGTATCCTTCTGTAAATGCCGAAGTTCAGGGAGAAGAAATTGTTTATAAGAACTATTATAATATTGGAGTTGCAGTAGGAACAGACAAGGGTTTGGTCGTGCCCGTTCTGGGAAATGCAGATGAGCTTTCCTTTGCCGAAATTGAAAAAGAGATTATCATTCTTGGAACAAAAGCTAAAAACAACCAATTGTCTATTGAAGAATTACAGGGTGGAACATTTACAATCACCAATGGAGGTATATATGGATCTATGCTTTCTACTCCAATAATTAATCCTCCTCAATCTGGAGTTTTAGGTATGCACAATATCGTTCAAAGGGCTGTGGTAATAAATGGAAAAATTGAAATTAGACCCATTATGTATCTCGCTCTTTCATACGATCATAGAATTATCGACGGTAAAGAGGCGGTGTCTTTTTTAGTAAGAGTAAAAGAAATATTAGAAGATCCTAGAAGATTATTTTTAAACTTATAAATTAATATGGAAGAATTTGATGTTGTAGTTATTGGTGGAGGTCCGGGAGGGTATGTTTGTGCAATAAGATCTGCACAACTTGGAAATAAAACAGCTTGCATAGAATCTCGTGGAGCTTTAGGCGGAACCTGTTTAAATGTTGGATGCATTCCCTCTAAGTCATTGCTACATGCTTCTGAGATGTATCATAAAGCTAAAAATGAATTTAAAACTATAGGTATTAATACCGGAGACCTTTCATTGGACCTTGATAAAATGATGGGACATAAGGAAAAATCAGTTGATGGCCTAACCAAAGGAGTAGAATTCCTATTTAAAAAAAATAAAGTTACTTATTTAAAAGGACATGGAAGTTTTAAAGATAAAAATACTTTAACAGTCAAGAACGCTTCTGGGTCAACACAAGAGATTAAGGCTAAGAATATTGTGATTGCCACGGGCTCCTCTGTACTTTCTTTGCCTAATATAGAAATTGATGAAAGTTCAATATTATCCTCAACAGGCGCCTTGTCTTTAAAGCAAGTTCCCAAAAAACTAATTATTATTGGAGGAGGTTATATTGGCTTGGAAATGGGCTCTGTCTGGTTACGATTAGGCTCAGAAGTAGAAGTTATTGAGTATATGGATCACATTACACCAGGCATGGATAGAGAAGTCAGTGATAACTTTTTAAAAATATTAAAAAAACAAGGGATGAAATTTCACTTATCAACCAAAGTATTGAATGTGAAAAAAAACTCAAATGGAGTAACAGTTTCAGTCGAGCATAACGGAGAAGCGTTAGAAATGACAAGTGATGTTGTTTTGATGTCAGTCGGTAGAAAACCAAATACAGATGGTCTAAATTTAGAAGCCGTAGGGATTAAAAAAGATCAGAAAGGTAGAGTTTTAATCGAAAAAAATCTTAAAACGAGTGTAGACAATGTGTTTGCGATAGGTGACGTTATAGAAGGCCCTATGTTGGCACATAAAGCGGAAGACGAGGGCATGGCTGTCGCTGAGTTCATTTCAGGAAAATATGGACATGTAAATTATGATGCAATACCTGGAGTTGTCTATACCTCTCCAGAAGTTGCAGCTGTGGGAAAGACAGAAGAGCAATTAAAAGAATCCGGAATAGAATATAATGTTGGAAAATTTCCTTTTATGGCAAATTCTCGAGCAAAAATTAATAATGATGCAGATGGATTTATTAAAATTTTAGCTGATAAAAGCACAGATAAAATTTTGGGTGTTCACATGATAGGGCCAGACGTCGGTACCATGATTGCAGAAGTGGTTTTAGCAATGGAATTTGGAGCAAGTGCAGAAGATATAGCCAGAACATGCCATGCCCACCCAACTCTTTCAGAGGCAGTAAGAGAAGCGGCTCTAGCTGTAGATAAAAGAGCTATACATTTTTAACTAATTTGTTTCCCGCTTTTTTCCCAATCAGATAGAAAAGATTCCAAACCCTTGTCTGTTAGTTCGTGGCGGTACAGATCCTTAAATATCTTGGGAGGTATCGTTATCACGTCAGCCCCAATTTGCATTACTTGCTGTACGTGGTCTAATGATCGAATTGAAGCTGCTAAAATTTGAGTTTTAAAATTATAGTTTTTGTAAATAGTTTTTATATCCTGGATTAGTTGTACTCCATTCTCACCAACATCATCTAACCTTCCAATAAAAGGAGAAATAAAAGTTGCACCTGCTTTTGCTGCAAGTAATGCCTGAGATGGTGAAAAGCAAAGAGTGACATTTACTTCAAATTTTTTACTGGTTAAATATTTGCATGCGATCAATCCCTCTAAAGTTAAAGGAATTTTAATAACAATATTTTTTGCAATCTTTTGAAGTATTTTAGCTTCCTCAATCATTTTGTGTGTGTGTGTGGCAGTTACCTCTGCACTAATTGGTCCTTTAACTTCAGTAGCTATAGTCTTTAAAATTTTTTTGAAATTTCCCTCTTGCTTTGCAAGTAAAGAAGGGTTGGTGGTAATACCGTCTATGAGGCCACTTTTATTTATAAGCTTTATTTCATTTATATCAGATGAATCTAAAAAAATTTTCATAATACTGTAACTTATTATCTAAAAAGATATAAATCAATTTTTATATGAATATTAACATTTTATTACCAATTAAGTTTGATCAAGCATTTACATACTTATGTGATATTTCATTAAATCTTGAACAGGGGGATTATGTTTTAGTCCCTTTTCGGAATAAAGAAATTGTAGGGATCGTTTGGGAAAAGAATGTTCCTGGCCCTAAAAAAATAAAGCTTAAAAAAATTATCAAAAAAATTAACTTTCCCAAATTAACTAAAAACAATATTAGCTTTATTAATAAGTTTTCTCAGTACAATATTTCTAGCTTAGGAATGACCCTTAAGCTTTTTTTATATGAAAAAGGTTTAGATGCGATATTAAAAAATAAAATTAGTAGTGATTATAATGAATATAAAATTCAAAGATTTAAAAAAAACAATTTAAGTGCTCTACAAACAAAATCATATCAGGAAGTCTCTCAAAATATAAACTTTTCAAGCTATTCAACTACCCTTGTTCATGGTGTTACAGGGTCCGGAAAAACCTTAATTTACTTTGAGATTATTAAGGAAGCGCTTAAGAAAAACAAGCAAGTCTTAGTATTGTTGCCAGAAATTGCACTAACGAAGCAAATAGCTGAGCGGTTTAGGGATTATTTTGAAGCAGAGCCCGCACTTTGGCACTCAAGCATAAGTGAAAAAAAGAAAAAAAATATTTGGAAAGGTGTCTCTGAAAATAAAATTAAATTAGTATTGGGAGCCAGATCATCTATTTTTTTACCTTTTCAAAATTTAAAATTAATTGTGATTGATGAAGAGCATGATTCTTCCTACAAGCAGGAAGAAGGAGTTTCATATAATGCTAGAGATATGTCAATCTTAAGAGCTTCGATTGAAAAATTTCCTATCTTGCTTGTTTCAGCCACCCCCTCTATTGAAAGTTATTATAATAGCAAAAATAAAAAATATTTTTACGTAAGTTTAACAGAGCGATATAAAAATATTTCATTACCTGATATTGAAATAGTTGATTTAGTAAATGCTCCTGCTGATAAAGGAAAATTTATTTCCAATCAACTTATTTCAAAGTTAAAAAAAATTATTAAAGATAAACAACAAGTGTTGTTTTTTTTAAATAGAAGAGGGCACTCTACATATATCATGTGTTATGAGTGTAAAAAAAGATTAGTTTGCCCGAATTGTTCAATAGGACTAGTTTTTCACCAAACTTCTAAAAAAGCGATATGTCACTACTGTGATTACAAAACAAGCTTAAACCAGAAATGCACTAATAATAAAGATTGTGAATTTACTTTTTATGGCCTTGGGATTGAAAGAGTATTTGAGGAAGTTCAGTCAATTTTTCCTGAAACAAAGATACAAATTTTTTCTTCTGACTCTATAAATAATAACAAAAATTCAGAACAGATTATTAATGATATAGAAAAAAATAA
>ENA-ORXF01001943-ORXF01001943.1-marine-metagenome-genome-assembly--contig:-NODE-1943-length-12803-cov-3.740374_pt1 | contig 12803 bp, 16 predicted proteins | sample MGYA00237864_ERZ511476 | MGnify/ENA primary metagenome ERZ511476 (study PRJEB26306, sample SAMN06343908) | marine metagenome | isolation source: coastal waters | place: Atlantic Ocean: West Antarctic... | reverse complement strand
ATACAATATCTTCATTTTCAGGCTACTTAGTAGCATAAGCCAAGAGTGAAACAACTCAATCATAAAGGAGATTAAAATGGCAAATCACACGAAGACGATAACACTAACAGACTTACAACAGAATATACTAGACAATGACTTATACAATAACCCATCTGATAATTCGGGCTTAGACGCTTGGTTAGATGCAGCAATGACTGGTAAGATAAATAATTGTTGGAAAAGATTTCAACGAGAGTGGACAACTAAGTTAATGGATGATAGCGATTTTACAGATTCTATTCCAAGTAATCAGGCAGACTTTGTAGCACTTGTAATTGCAAGAGATGATTACAAAACTCGTAAAGAAAGAGATGATGCTAACGCATTATAGGAGTAACAGATGACTAAAGCAGCAGAATTAGCAAAGATAGGTGAAGCAGTAACTAGTGGACAGATTGGTGGCAGACGGAATCTTGTAATTAATGGAGCTATGCAAGTTAATCAACGAGGAACAATTGATGCAGCTAACGGAAATGGATTTCCAGTTGATAGATTTAAATGTACTGTTGCTGCCTTAGACCAACTTGTTGTTGCCTTATCTCAAGATAGTTCTGCACCAGCAGGTTTTGCAAATAGTTTAGAAATTGAAATTACTACAGTAGAAGATGCTTTAGCAGCCAATGAAACATTTGTATTAGAAACAAGGCTTGAATCTCAAGACTTACAACAAGTTCAAAAAGGTACAGCTACTGCAAAAACAATGAGTTTAACTTTTTATGTTAAGTCAAGTGTTACTGGGAACTATGCCCTTCAAGCATTAGATAGTGATAATGGTAGAAGTGTTGCTTTTCTTTACGCTATATCAGTCGCTGATACTTGGGAGAAAAAAAGTATATTAATCCCAGCCGATACTACTGGTGCTTTTGCAGATGATAATGGAATTGGTTTATCTCTTGTGTGGTTTTTAGCAGCAGGAACTAATTTTACAAGTGGTACATTACAGTCAGCATGGGCAGGAACTACAAATGCAAATTTAGCAGCAGGACATAACGTAAATATAATGGCTAATACAGATAATAATTGGTCTTTAACTGGAGTTCAATTAGAAGTAGGCTCTGTAGCCACACCATTTGAGCATAGGTCATTTGGGGAAGAACTAGCCATGTGTCAGAGGTATTTTCAGACAGTGATGACTGGAACTATAAATGTAAGTTCTTCTTCAGGTATTAACATGAATCCACAATTTTTTGGGACAATGAGAGCTACTCCATCAGTAGGTCAAGAAGGTGTTTTTAACGTCAATGACAGAGCAACAAACAATACACAAAGTTCAACAGACGTTAGTATCTACGCTGGAGATACTAGGGGTATTGCAGTAAATATGGGAAACTTTAGTGGTTAAACAGTAGATTCATCTGTTATTACTAGGTATCAAAATACTAACGGAATAACACTTAATGCAGAGTTATAGGAGTAAATTATGAATATAACTAATGCAAAATACTTTCAAGATAATGGAAAAAATTGTTCAATAAACTGCACTATAGATGGACAAGAGTTATCTGTACCACTAGACCCTGCCAACACAGACTACCAAGCAATCCTTGAATGGGCAGCAATAGATGGCAACTCAATAGAGGCTGCTGATTAATGCTATTCAGTAATGTAAGTTTATCAGAAAACGGATTTTCCGATTTAAATTTATTGCCAAGAGAATTTTGGATAGAAGTAAATCCAGCAGTTTCAACTGAAACATGGTTAAATATAACGCAAGATTCTATAGTAAATAGCAGAACTCAGTTAGTATCATCTGATGTAGCTTCTTCTTTTTCAGAAAGTGCTATTTCGCAATTAGCTATGTCAGATTTAGGTTTACTAGTGACAAGAGAGAATTGGAATAGTATAATAGCATCAACGTCTGTTGAATCATGGAGTAATGTAAATACGTCTGGAACAGAAACATGGTCTAATGTTACTATAACTGGAACAGAAACATGGCAAGAATCGTTTAATTAAGGAATTATAAATGGCAAGTACATATACAGCAAATAGTGGAATAGAAAAAATTGGAGCTGGTGAACAAGCTGGAACTTGGGGTAATACCACAAATAATAATTTAGATATTTTAGATCGAGCAATAAGTGGTGTCGGCACAATTACTTTGACTGGAACAACTACTGATTTAACTACAAATGATGGCGTATTATCAGAAGGAGGGAATAAAGTTCTTGTTTTAGCAGGGTCTCCATCTGGAACAAACACAATTACAATAGGCCCTAATGATCAAGATAAAATGTATTTTGTTCAAAATGGCACAAATCAAAGCGTTATATTATCTCAAGGTTCTGGAGCTAATGTTACTGTAGTAGCTGGCGCTAAAAGTATGGTTTATGCAGATGGAGCAGGATCGGCTGCTGCAGTTATTGATTTAACATCTGGATTAAATTTAGCATCTTTAACAGTTTCTGGCACAGCTGTTACTACCACAGGTGCAGAATTAAACCTTATGGATGGCGGTGCAACTGTTGGAACAACTGCCGTTGCCGCAGGAGATGGTATTGTTACTAATGACGGTGGTACAATGAGGCAAACTACAGCAGCCACTTTCTCAACATATTTTAATCAAAATTTAGTTGAAGCAAAAACTGCATTAAATGTATCAGGCTTAGTAACTGTTACTCCCAGTGCAATTACATCAGTCTATCAACCTCTTGTGGTTGCAAGTGGTAGTCAAACAGTGAGAGTTGCTATAACTAATTTAGTTGCTGGTCAGTATGTCGTTATTGATAAAACAACTAGTGCAAATAGCATGACAATAGATTGGACAAATAATAGTGCAGTAACTTCTTCTGGAATATCTTTAGGAGCCAGTGCTGAATTAGGGGTTGGAATATTCAATGGAGCTGGATTTTCTTTTTCAGAAACAGTTAAGTTTTAGGTGTTAAATGAGCATACCATTAGTATCAAATGTAGGATTTACTGAAGTTAATTCAGATGGTAATCTTAATAATAAAGCAGGTACAACTACAAGTAAGTTACCTATACAATTATTTAAATTAACAGGAAATATATCTGGAAATTTAACTATGTCAAATGATAACGCTCATCAAAAAATAATTATAGATACAAACGGCAACACTATACTGGATCCTAATGGTTCACCAATTACAAATAATAATCCTAATACAACAGTTGAGTTAAAAGGAAGTGGTAACGTACAATCAACACTAAAAACCTTTACAAGTTCTGTTGCCAGCGCAAGTAATACTGGTACAACAACAATATCAACAGCAGACAATTCAACAATGGCTATAACCACTGGAGACCATACTTTTATTGGTACTTTTATAGATGATAATAGGAATGCTCATGGCGGCATTGCATTTGGTGATGGGAATACAACTGTACTATGGCCTGTTGAAAGTTTTAGACAAGTAGGTTTATTAGTTAATGAAACGTATTATAACACAGCAACTACCACAAATTTAGGTGGAGTTGCCATGACTAATGCAAATCGTGCTGATTTTGGGATGACTTTTACACATGCTTTTTCAGAAGATGGAACTCCTATTAGTGGTGCTTTAACTGGCCCCGGTGGACCTAGTTCTTTAGAAGGAAGAACATCTCCAGATCCAAGTATAAACCAATTATATACATATAATGGCGTTGCATATAGATATATGAAATGGAATAGCGTTATATCTGGTGTAAATAATGGTAATGGTGGAACCTTTAATTTTGAAATGTTTATTAATGCTGCCAATGGTCAAGCTGTAATGGCTATGACTCAAGGTCGTGGAGCATTTAATCAAATAAAAAATGTAGATTGTAAAGGTGTTACAGCAGGTAGACGTTTTACATTTACAAATAATTTAGCTATACCATGCGTTTTATCTGGTGGCGAGCCATATAGTAACGTTACTGTTAATGCAGGAGCCACTGCTGTCTCTAATAGAGATTCAACAGATGGATCATTTAATATAACAGGAACTATTTCTGGAAATGATGGAAGTAACCAACCATTTGCTATTTTACCAGTTAATAACGGAAGTGGAGATATATCAGTAACCAGCCATACGGGAACAAGATCGGTGAGTGCTTTCTAATGCCATTAACTAAATTAAGTTTTAAAGCAGGAATATCGTCAGACATAACTCCATATAGTAATGAAGGTGGATTTGTAGATGGAGATAAAATTAGATTTAGATTAGGCACTCCTGAAAAAATGGGTGGCTGGTCTAAGTATAGCCCTAATGATTACGAAGGATCAGCAAGAAGATTACATAACTGGATTGCATTAGATGGTTCAGATTTTTTAGGGCTAGGAACTGAGTTAAAGTATTATATAGAAGAAGGCCAAACGTTTAATGACATAACGCCAATTAGAAGCACAACATCAGCAGGTGACGTTACATTTGCTGCAACTGCTGGCTCTACAACTATAACCGTAATAGACCCTGCGCATGGTGCAAATGAAAATGATTTCGTTACTTTTTCTGGTGCAGATAGTTTAGGTGGTGTTATTACAGCAGCAATACTAAATATAGAATATAAAATTTTAGCACTAATAAGTTCAAATTCTTATACAGTAACCGCATCAGTAGCTGCTAATAGCGATGATGATGGGGCTGGTGGAAGTAGTGTTATAGGAAATTATCAATTAAACACTGGTCTTAATACAACAGTAGGAGGAACTGGGTGGGGAGCTGGTCAATGGAGTGGTACAACAAGTAATGCTTTATCTACGCAACTTAATGAAGCTTTAGACAATAGTGAAACTGCCGTTGATGTAGATGATGAAACTGGCATGACTGCTGCTGGAGATGTTATCTTAGTTGATCAAGAATTAATGCTTGTGGCGAACACAGGTGATGACAATACTATGACCGTAACAAGAGGACACAGTGGGACAACTGCCGTAACTCATGCAGACAATACATTAGTTTTTTTAGTAAAAGGTAACGTTTTATCAACAGATGACTTTGTATCATTTGGAAGTGCTGCTTCAATTACTGTTCCGGGAGCGCAAATAAGACTTTGGTCTCATGATAACTTTGGTGAAGATTTAATTATTAATCCTAGAGATGGTGGTCTGTTTTATTGGGATAGAAGCACAGGTTTGACAGCTAGAGCTGTTGAATTAAGTGCAACATCTTTGTTGAGTGGTGAAACAAGCGTCCCTCAAATATGTAAACAAATTATAGTTTCTGATTCAGATAGACATGTAATAGCATTTGGAGCTGATGCTTTAGGGGCAACCCTTACAACAACACAAGGTAATGGCATTCAAGATCCATTGTTAATAAGATTTTCTTCTCAAGAAAATCCTGTAGATTGGTTTCCAACTACAACAAATACTGCTGGTGAAATTAGACTAGGTGGTGGGTCTGAGTTTATGCAAGCAGTAGAAACAAAGGAACAAATATTAGTTTTTACAAATAAAAGTTTACACGCAATGAAGTTTATTGGTCCTCCATTTACATTTGGTATAAAAGAACTTGCTAAAAATATAACTATTATGAGCCCTGCTTCAGCTATAGCTGTTGACGATAGCGTATATTGGATGGGAGTTGATACATTCTATGTTTATTCAGGACAGACTCAACAAATACCTTGTGCTGTAAAAGACAAAGTATTTTTAAATTTTAATTTTGAAGAAAAATCAAAGGTGCATGTTGGAGTTAATTCTGAGTTTACTGAAATAATTTGGTTTTATCCTAGCGTTAATAATAATAATACTGAAATTGATTCTTATGTAACATATAATTATGGAGAAAACGTTTGGTATTTTGGAAGCCTTGAAAGACAAGCTTGGTTAGATAGAGGTATTAGAACATTACCTGTTGCAACAGGAGGTCAGTATTTATACAACCATGAAGTTGGATATGATGATGATGGCTCTCCAATGACAGCATTTGTAGAATCAGCACCTATGGCATTAGGAGAAACTGGAAGATTTGCTTTTGTAAGCAGCATTATACCTGACATTAATTTTAACGGGTCTACATCCACTAACCCTAGTGTAAATTTTATTGTAAAAGCTAGAACTCATTCTGGTTCAGGATTTACTCAAGATGATACAGAAGTAGCACAAAGAACAGCCACAAGTCCTGTAGAAGCTTACACTGAAAAATTAGACTTAAGAGTTAGAGGAAGAACATTTGCTTTAAAGGTTGAAGCAACAACAATAGGTACAAAGTTTAAATTAGGCAATCCTCAAGTTAACGTAGTTCAAGATGGAAGAAGATAATGTTAATTACTAGTATACCGCAATATGTTCAAGGTTTAACTAATGCTAAATTAGATTTGACAACAGCAAATGCTACTGTTTTATACACTGCTCCAAGCTCTTCAGATTTTAATGCCTCTGTTGTTAATTCAATATTAGTTGCAGAAGATTCTGGCAATGCTGATACAATAACAATGATTATTACTAATGGTAGCACTGTATTTACTTTGTTTCATGTAAAAGCGGTTGGGGCTAGTACAACAATAGAACTGTTAACAGAAGATTTAATATTACAAAGTGGAGAAATATTAACAGTAACAGCAGCAACAGCCGATAGATTGCATGTTGTAGCAAGTATACAAGAGTTTGCTTTACATAGAACGCCACAAAGTTCTTTGTAATGACAGCTTTTATGCTGATGTGTTATTTTGGTGTACAAATAGAAGGTGGAATATATTTTAAAGATGTTAACGATTGTATTAGTTATAAAAAAAAATTACACAATCAGATAATTACTAGAAATAATAAAGATGAGGTCTATCAATGCATGTGCAAGTTAGTTCCAACAATAGACCCCAAAACAGTAAAGGTGTATTAATATGTTTGCAGCGTTAATAGGTCCAATAGCAAACTTAGCTAGTTCATGGATGGAATCAAAAGTAGAAAAAGTAAAGGCAGATGGTCAGGCTAAAGTGGCTCAAGCAAGATCAAAAGCAGCAGTTGCTGATAAAGTAGCATCAGGTGAAATAGCGTGGGAAAAATCTATGGCAGAAGCTACAGATTCAAGCTGGAAAGATGAATTTGCTTTAATTGTCCTGTTAGCTCCAGCGATTTTAGTTTTCATTCCTAGTATGACAGAGTATGTTAGATCAGGATTTGAAGTATTAAATACTTTGCCAGAGTGGTATCAGTATTTATTATTTATAGCAGTTAGCAGTTCGTTTGGTATTAAAGGCGTAGGACAAGCAATGAAAATGATAAAGAGGAAATAATGAAAAAGAAAAACAAATCAACAGTTAAAAAAGTTATTAAAGGTCTTAACAAAGCATCTAAGTTACATGCGGGTCAGGCTAAAGCATTAACTAAAATAATAAAGAAAAGATAATGGTGCATTTTTGGTTAAAGATTTTTGTATTTTTTAACGCAATAGGGAATTATTTTTATAAAAAACATGTTAAGTCTTTAAGACAAAAGCAAGGGAGATAAAGTTGGATATAAGTAAATTAAGAGAAGAGATAGAGTCTGACGAAGGAAATGTAAAAGAAATTTATTTAGACCATTTAAAATTAGAAACTTTTGGAATTGGGCATTTGGTAAAAAAGAATGACCCTGAATATGGTATGCCAGTAGGAACTCCAGTAAGTAGGAAAAGAATTAACTCTTGTTTTAATGATGATATCCAAGGAACTGTAGAAGACTGTGAAAAATTATATAAAGATTTTTATAGCTTGCCTGAAGAAGCAAAGATGATCTTATGTAATATGATGTATAATTTAGGCTACACAAGACTGTCAAAATTTAGTAAGCTAAAGGCAGCTGTGGATAAAGGTGATTGGGAAAAGGCATCTATAGAGATGACCGATTCAAAATGGTATAGACAAGTACCAAATAGAGCAGAAAGATTAGTTCAAAGAATGAAAGAAATAGGAGTTTAATATGTTAGGAACAATATTTAGTTTAGCAGCCCCAATTATGTTTCCGGGAATGCCTCCTGCATTTGCAAGTGCTATAGGTGGTGGTCTAGGTTCTTTATTAGAAGGGGGCAGTACTGAAGATGCTCTTAGAGGCGCAGCAATGGGCGGCCTTGGTGGTTATCTTGGTGGCCAAATGGGTGGTGGCTCGAGTGCTCTAGGATCTAATCCAGCAAATCCGGGATTAACGGCTGATGTTACATCACAATTATCACCATTTGGTCCCGGTATGGACTCTGCTTTACACACGGGAGTAGCTCCTTCTCTTATGTCTCAACTAACAAGACCAGAAGCAATAGGAGCAGGTTTAGGCAGCCTTGCATCTAGTAGTATGATGAAACCTCCTGCTATTGAAGAAAAACCAGAAGAAGAAGTTATAAGAGGTATGCCTATTAAAAACACATCTGTATTTGGTGATTACGGCTATGATTCAGGTAGCAATAGAGAATTAGATTATAATATAGCTAAAAACTATGCAGAAGGTGGAGATCTACAAGATCCTATGGCTATGGAAATGGGATTAGGTTCTATGCAAAGTGAAGGCATGGGTGAAAGTAGCATGAATGATAAGCAACTTATCAGTGGTGCTATAGATGTTATACAAGGTGAAGTGCAAGATCCAGATCAACAAAAAGTTATATTAGGTCAATTTGTAGCTCAGTTTGGGCAACAGGCATTACAAGATTTAGTTGGCAAAGTTCAGTCAGGTGAAATTGGTGGAGAGCCAAAAGAAGGTGATGGCATGGTAACAGGCGCAGGCGATGGCATGGCTGATATGGTTCCTGCTTCATTGGGTCAAGATCAAGATGTTCTTTTAAGTGATGGGGAATTTGTTGTTCCTGCTGATGTTGTAAGTGGTATAGGAAATGGATCTTCAGATTCAGGCTCTGACAAACTTTATGAAATGATGGATAGAGTTAGAGAAATGAGAACAGGTGGCACAACACAACCTCCTGCAGTACCATCTCAAATGATGTTGCCTGCATGATATTTACATCAGTTCCTAAAGAAGGTTTAAATATGTTTTGGGAAGATGTGTCAGAAATGCTTGCAAAAGCAGTAGATACAAGCAGTGGTAAATTTCATATTAATGATATTTATCAAGATTTAGAAGAAGGCACTTATAATTTATGGTTAGCTATAGATGATACAAAAGAGACAGGAAAAGTAGTGGCAGGCATTACAACTAGAGTAGTTATTTATCCTAATAAAAAATCATTAGCTATGGATTGGGTAGGTGGTGGAAGAATGTCAGAATGGTTGCCTTTGGCTATGAAAGATTTAACATCATACGCTAAAGATTGTGGCTGTTCTTATTTAGAAGCTTATGGAAGAAAAGCATGGATAAGAGTGTTAGGAAAATATAATTGGAAACCAGATTACATTGCTTATAAAATGGAGATAGAAAATGGGTAAAGGCGCACCAAAACCTCAACAACAAACAGAACAGAATATAAATCAAAGTGCTTTGCCTGCTTATGCAAAACCTTTTTTTATGGACTTGATGACAAGATCAGAAGCAGAATCTAAAAGAGAATACACCCCTTATGAGGGTCAAAGATTAGCTAATGAAAATTCTGATATAACAGCATCTAGAGAAAAGGCTAGGCAAACAGCACAAGCTGGTATGCCCGGATATGATGCGGCTAATGCAGGGTTAGCATCGGCTATGGCCAGAACTAAACAAGGAATGAATTTTAGCCCTGAAATGTTTGACTCAGCTCAAGCTCAAAAATATATGTCTCCATATGTACAAAATGTATTAGATGTTCAAAAAAGCCAAGCTCTATTAGATTTTGATAGAGCTCAAGGTGATCGTAACTTTGCAGCTCAACAAGCTGGAGCTTTTGGTGGGTCTAGACAAGGAGTTCAACAGGCTTTAGCTGGTCAAGGTCTTCAAAGAGATATGCAAAGAATACAAGCTGAAGGGCAACAAAAAGCTTTTGAATCAGCTCAACAACAATTTGGAGCCGATAGAGACGCTAGATTTTCTGCAGAAAAGATGGGTCTTGGAGCAGCAGATGCTATGACTCAACAAAGTCAAATGTTAGCTCAGTTAGGTGAAAAAGCTAGAGCAGGAGATATAGAGTCTGCCCAGCTACTAGAAAAAATAGGAAAAGACAGGCAAGCAAGAGAGCAAGCAGGACTTGATATAGGGTATGAAGATTTTATAAGACAAAGAGATATGCCTAAAGAAAACTTAACATTTCAGTCTTCTATACTTCGTGGCGTTCCAGTTGCTCCAAGCACAGAGTCTAGTAAATTTCAAAATTACAATCCAGTTAAAGACTTGTTAGGCACAGGAATAGCTGGTCTTGGTTTATATAAAGGGATAACAGGCTAATGATGAATGTATTGCAGGTTCAAGACGACCTTAAAAACTTTTCTCAAGATCAATTAATAAGTGAAATGCAGCAGCCAAGTGGTAATGCCCCACAGTTTCTTGTACTTTCAGAACTTAATAGAAGAAAAAGAGTTAAAGGTGATTTTGAAGCAAGGCAAGCAAGTACACAACAAACTGTCGCTCAAGATGCAGTGGCTTCAGCTGGTGTTCCACAACAAGGAATGATGGGCATGTCCGAAGCTATGGCCCCTCAAAGCGCAGTATCAGATAGTGCTGGAGCAAGTGCCCCCATGAAGATGGCGTCTGGTGGCCTTGCACAGTTTGGTAATGAGATAAGAGCAGGTATGGGTCAAGAGATAGATCCTTATTTAGATGGTGTGCAACAAGAGGCAGAGTCAAAATTTAAAATTGATTTAAATCAAAATCAATCAGGAAACACAATGCAATTGCCCGGACTTACGGATAGAGGTGGAATGAGACATCGAGTAAGACCCGCTATTGCGTATCCGTATCAAACACATAGGGGTGGGAAAGGTTTACCTAGACCTGCGGTTATGCCTAGTGATGATAGCACTGTATTTGAAGGCGTAAGAGCCGTACCTTATGGTAATCAGGCAAAATTCACGGGTGAAAATCTTTCGAAGAGCTTTGCAGAAGGCGGAGTTATTAGAGCAGCCGATGGGTTACCTGAAGAAACAAGCTATGGAGATGATTTTTTAGAATACATTAAAGGTATTCCATCTGCTATGTACGATACAGGTGATGCGGCACTTGAGTTTTTAAGCCCAAAAATTAAAGGAGATTTATCTGAAAAATCAACAGATACTGGTTTTGAGAGCATGATGAAGGGATCTGGAAGAAATCTTAATATGCTATATGAGGCACCATATGACATTGCAAAATTTGGTACAGATTTAATAGCTCCAGCAATAAGCGGTGTGTCTGATTTTTTTACAGAGCCCGGTAACAAAAAAGAAGTAGAGGCTCAAGAAAATAAAGATGTTGCAGAAGAAAATAAGGCATTTATTGGTGATGGAAATAAAGAAGTAGAGACTAAGCCAAAGTTGGAATCAACTTCTACAGAAGAAAAACCTTTGACTATTGAGCAAGAGTTACTAAAGAGGCAAGCTGATTTAGAAAAAAATAAAGACTCTGATAAATGGATGGCACTTGCGCAAGCTGGACTGGCAATAATGAGTTCTGATAACCCTAATTTAGCAGGAGCTATTGGTGAAGGTGGAACCGCAGGTCTAACTGCATTTGGTGATTCCAATAAGCGTTACCAAGAAGGATTAACAGACATACTTAATGCAAGATCTAAGATGGAGACAGCTCGATTAAGCGCAGTAAGTAAAGGCCGGTTAACAAGATCAAGTGCTATACAGGCAATAAACACATATAACACATCTATTTCTTCTAAAGAAAAACAAATTGCAGACTTGATAGAAAAAGCAAGTGTGTATGGTGAAGATGTGCCTGCAAATGTTACAAAACAAATTGACGATTTAAAAGCTTCTATTGCTGACTTAACTTATCAACAGAGTCAATTGTTTGGTGCTGGACAAATAAGACCAAGACCAAAAGTTAATGTGGGAAAGTTACCATCTAAACAAAAGGCTTCTTAAATGGGAATGTATTCAAATATAAGTCCTACATCAGGAAAATTATATGACTTTGAAATTGAAGGGGACACTCCTACAAGTGAAGAAGCGGATAAGATTGCTGATTATTTATTCAACGATGGATTGCTTACAACAACAGAAGAGCAGGTATCTTTAAGTGAAGATGATGACGCAGGATTTTCAGAAGGAATAGGCAGAGGCGTTGATCTAATACAACAAAGTTATGGATCATCATTAGAGGGAGCAGGAAAGGTTCTTGGTTTACAGGGCCTTCAAGATTATGGCGCTAGTGTTGCAGAAAACAATAGAAAAGAATTAGAAGAATCAGCAGGAAGTGCAAGAAACGCAGGCAGTATAAATGATGTTGGTAGCTTTATTGACTATATGCAAGTTAATTTAGGCCAACAATTACCAAACTTAGCCCCAAGTTTAGCAGGTGGATATTTAGGCGGAAAGGCAGGAGCTGCCGCTGGTTCTATAGTACCGGGAATAGGCACAGCTATTGGAGGAGTAGTCGGAGCTGTAACTGGTGCAGTAGCAGCAAACATACCTTTTTTCTATGGTCAGAATCGTGAAGCCCAAAAAGAAGAAATAGCTAAAGGAAATAAAATAGAAATTAATGAAGGCGCAGCTTTATTAGCCGCCCTTCCTCAGTCATTGTTTGATGCAGTTGCAGATAGATTTTTAATAAGAGGCTTCTTAGCACCGTTAGCTAAAGGTGGTGGTATTTTTACAAGAGCTGGAAAGGGAGCGGCAGCTGGTGTTGTAACAGAAGTGCCCACTGAAATTGGTCAGCAAGTATTAGAAAGATTACAAGCTGGAAAGCCTTTAGGAGATCAAGAAGCTTTAGATGAATACATGGAGGTAGGTATTGCTGCTGGTCTATTAGGTGGAACTGTAAAAGGTACTGGTGAAATTATAGGCGGTAAAAGAGG
>ENA-ORXF01001941-ORXF01001941.1-marine-metagenome-genome-assembly--contig:-NODE-1941-length-12814-cov-13.807097_pt1 | contig 12814 bp, 10 predicted proteins | sample MGYA00237864_ERZ511476 | MGnify/ENA primary metagenome ERZ511476 (study PRJEB26306, sample SAMN06343908) | marine metagenome | isolation source: coastal waters | place: Atlantic Ocean: West Antarctic... | reverse complement strand
AATTAAAGGAAGCAGGGCTATGAAGTACATAAGTAAATTAATCAGCAGATTCTTAGAATGGTCACTACGAAGGACTGAGGAAAAGCTAATGAGGAAAAAGAAATGAACAAGACTAAATTAGTAGAATTAGCAGATGAGGTATTGACTCATATTGATATGGATATGAAAGTTGTTTTAAGAGATCAGTTGGAAAGGGATTTGTGTGAGAAATTAAGTGATATTTTTGCAAAGGCAAAGATACATGATGCTGTTAATCCCCATTTCGTTAATATAGAGATATACCAAAAAGCCTATGCATCTGTACAACCCATTCTTGATGATTGTATAGATAGAATACTTGGAGAAAAGAAATGATTAGAGAGATAGAGCAGATTAAGATGCGTAAGGACATAAAGTATCTTTTAGATAGCTATGGCTTTTCCGTAATGAGTCTTGCTGAATCTATAGGAATTGCTTCAAATAGCCTTAGTGATTTTATTAGTGGCACTACTATGAGAAGCCCTAACTTTGATAAGTCCTATGTTGGCTTAGAGGAATTAAAAAAACAGATTAAAGAAGCAGAGGAGTATCAACCTAATGAATGAACTGATAGAAGAAATCATAGCTGAGATAAAACGAGACATTGATAAGGATAACCTGATGGCTCTTAGAGACATGTTGACTAGGTTGTTAGAAGGTGGAGAGAACAAACATATACTAACCCGTTACCTATCTGAGTTCCCAGAACTACGAGAAGAATATAAGGACAAGACATGAGTAAAGAGATTGATCACCAAGAGGCCGTTAGAAAGCTTAAAAGAAAATATAATATTTATAGCATTAGAAGGAGTTTCAAGAAACCTAAATTTAGAGAAGCGGATGAGATTCAACAGATAATGTCGAAGGAGGATTGGGAGTCCTACAGCTACCACAAGGAGAAGTTTAATGAATGAAATAGTTCTTTACACCATAATTGCATTGTTCTTATTATCAGCGTATTCAACGTTTAAGAAATAAAAAAAAGGGGCTCAACGCCCCTTAGTTTCATATCCCCCTTAGAAAGGAGGAATAGCCTCTTTAGGTATAGACATACCATCATCATCTAGTGGCAAATACAATCGGATCTTAGTCTTCATAGTATTTACTACGCCATTATCACCTTCAAACTGATCACTTATTTGTTCAGTCTTAAGCTTTAGTTTCTTACCAACAAAGTCGCTGTGATCTTCTGGGTATTTTTTATATCCAGCAGCCAAAGTAAGCCTAGTAAATATCTCCGTGCTTATTCTTTTGTTATCTTCGTTAGTAGACCACAGGTTATACCACTCATTATGATCACGATACTTACCGCCATCTAGTTGGAATGTTACCTTCAGCGTCCAGTTACCTGCTTTTGACTTGTATTTGTCAGTAGCAATAACCTTGGCATTATGTTCTCCATCTGGTGCTAGAGGTGCGCCAACAGACACTTCCTCTATATTTTCAAAAAATTCTACATCACTAAAATCAGACATTTGCTTCTCCTTTATTGTCGTTTGTTAATGTAAACCCTAATTTCTCAATTAGAGCAGTTATATTTGGCTTTTCAAAGTTTTCAAGTTTGCCACTTCTGTCTTTAGCTTTATAGCCTTGACCGAAAGTAGTTTGTAGCCATCTAGTTTGAACGTTTTTACCGTCCTCATCTTGATCTTCGATAATACGTAGAGCAAGAACTTCATCAAAGAAGTATGTAATTGATTCGCCTAACTTAGTCCCGACCATCTTTGGTGCGTGTCTTAGTATGCCGTCATCATTTACTGTATCTTCTTTACAAAGAAACAACACATGCATATTTAGATCTCTAAATGCACGCATTAAATTTGTTACAGATTCCTGAACATTACCATAGGCCATACGTGGATCTTTTGTACGAGATTTCTCCCATGTCAACAAGATCTCGCTTATTTCAGAAACTGAATCTAAGCACACTGTGTCATATTGTAATTTTCCAGACTTTAAAGCATCGTGTAGTTCCATAACTTCAGACGCCTCCTTTACTTCTATAGCCTGCACGTTTTTTGCATCTTTGATAGATAACAAACCAGCTTCAGCACTTATTACAAGTACCTTGCCTGGTGCCGTTACAGCTAAAGTTGTTTTACCCGAACCAGCCATTCCATATACCAAGATTTTAGCACCTTGATTCTGGACTAACTGTTGCGGAGATACTATTCTATTTTGTATTTCCATGTCTACTCCTCTTTGTAGTGTTATATTTAACTTGTAAATTATACACTACTTAACTACAATGTGTAAAATACATTATATCGGAGAAGTAAAATGATTAATAAAGAAGAAACTATTTGGCAAGCAAATTATTATTTTAGAATAAAAACTATTGCAGTCAAAAAACTCAAGGAGCTTGAAATTATGGGTGTAAAACCTAAGTACACAGATAGGCAAGTTATTAAATATAATCTGCAAGATTACATAACTTTTCTAGGACACAAAGACGCAGCAGAGAAATTTAATTGCTCTGAAGCATCTTGTAAGTCTTGGAGGTATGGTTATAGACAACCGTCTATTGCGCAAGCAAAACAAATCATACGAGCAACAGAGGGAAGACTAGACTTTGAATCTATTTATGGTTCGATAGACGAAATTATAGATATAGAAGTTTAGTGTGTTTCAGTTAAATATAACTGAGGACGACACATCCTTAGAGCAAGCACTTGCCTACTATGATGATGGCTATAATGTAGTTCCTTTACAAAGATCTAACAAAAAACCACCTCCGTTCTTGGGTAGCTGGGAACAATATAAAGTTGCTAGACCCTCTAGGAACCTTGTAGAATCGTGGTTTAAGGACAGAGACAACCTACAGGTAGCTTTAATCTGTGGTAAGTTTGTTGTGGTTGATGCAGACTCTCCTGAGGCTATGGGCTGGGTAGAAAAGAATATGCCTGCATGTCCTTTTAAAGTTATTACTGGTAAAGGTATGCATTACTATTATAACAATCCACAGAACTATACTACCTTTGCAACAAGACGAACTACTGAAACTCCAATTGAAAGATTAATAGATATTAGAGGCACGGGTGGTTTGATAATAGCACCTTGGAATAGACATGCTAACGGCCAAGTATATAAACCAGTGACCTTTCCAGATTGGAAAATATTTGATCATAACGATTTACCAGACTTTACAGAAGTTGAGTTTCAGAAAATAACAGGCGTACCAAAAACAGAAACAGGAGTGCAAACAGCTCCATTTTCATTGGAAGGAGTATTGGAAGGATCTAGAAATGATGGGGCTGCTAGAATAGCAGGGTACCTTATATCTAAAACCGTCAACACAGAATTTGTAAAAATCTTTCTACAAAACTGGAACAAAAATAACAATCCACCCTTGCCACAGGACGAAATAGATTGTGTTGTAGAGAGTGTTAAAAACACACATGATAGAAAAAATAAGATAGCACCATTGTTTATACAAGCATCAGCAACTATACAAAAACCAAAAGATTTATTTAATCCACCAGGTTTACTTAAAGACATGTTTAAGTTTTGTGAAGAGATTGCACAGGTACCTCAACCAGAACTTTCGCTTGTTGGAGCACTTGCTCTTACGAGTGTTGTTTGTGGCAGAATTTATAGAACTAATATGAATAACTTTTCTTCTATGTATTTCATGGGTATTGCTAAGTCGGGTCAAGGTAAAGAAAACATTAAGACATTTGTGGAAAGCGTATTGAATGCCTCAGACCATGAAAAGCTTATTGTAGGAGATGGTTATACATCAAGTGGTGCTGTCCATTCTGTATTAAAAATGAGACCTACTCAGATAACTATCATGGATGAATTTGGTAAGAGACTAGAAGCAATTGGTGCCTCTGGTAACACTAACAAAGAAGATGGAATACAGACTCTCATGGAAGCATGGGGTCGGTGTCATGGTACTCTAAGACCTGACAACTATTCACTCATGAATGTACAAGAAAACTATAAAGAACAGATGATGAACAGAGTGACTCATAAGCCAGCCATTACATTAGTTGGCCTCTCTGTTCCTAAGAATTTTTATAGCGCGTTAAATGGTGGCAGGATTGCAGACGGGTTCCTAAACCGTTTCGTAGTCGTTGAATCTAAAGAGCCTAGGAGAGTAGGACAACTCAAAAGATTTAACACGCCACCTACCTCTATTATTAACTGGGTTAATTACGTTAGAAGACAAAGAGGATCTATGAGTGATCTATCACGTAATAATGCAGAGATGGATCTTGATCAAATTGTTCTTAACTTTGATAAGGAATCAGAAGAGATACTACAAGACTTTGCAAGAGAGATAGTTAAAAGACAGGATATATTAGAAAAAGACAACCTAGAGCCTCTTCTAAGCCGTTCTAAAGAGAAGGCTATGCGTTTATCGTTGTTATGCACTCTTGCAACCAATGCAGACGCTAAGACGATTACAGGGGATGTAACACGTTGGGCTGTAGATTTTATAAGATACTACGATTTATTGTTTATTGAAGCCTGTAGAGACAAGGTGGCGAGTAGTGCAACCGAGTCTAAGATCAAACAAGTATTATCATTTATTAGATCTAGGAATGGAGAAGGTATCTCTAAACGTGAGGTAGACAGACACGAACTATTCCGTAGCATGAAGTCTTATGAAGTGAAAGAGATTATTGAGAGGCTTAAGAATGCAGGTGAGATACAAGAGGTTGAGATCAAAGTGGGCGGTAAGGGAAGACCAGCTAAAAGGTTTGTCGCTGTAGATCCTACTTTCTTTGAGGATAATTAGATTATTGATCTACCAGCAACCTGTTCTGCAAAGTCTAATCGTTCTTGCGACATAGGATCATCAGGTAAACCGGTAGACTGAACATCTGGTAACTGCATCTGTGATGTGCTGATAGGTGCGGTTACTTGCTCTCTAAGTTTTTGAAACATGTTAAGACCTTGATTGGCCTGTCCTTGTACATCACTACCTGTAAAACCAGCAGCAGTAGCAGTTTTGTCTACACCTTTATCAATTAAATTAGCAGCTCCTTCAGCAAATGGAACTAACTCACCGTCTACATATCTTAATCCTGCCTGTCTGATTGCTGTGTTAAATAATCTAATTGCAGTTGCAATAGAACCTTGGTCAGTTTTAGCCATAGCAGCTACAAAGGCCCTATTCGTAAACAAGCCTCTAACTATACCTAAACTGAATAATATAGGTAAAGTTGCCAATGGAGCAAAAACAATACTGGCAGCTATACCAGCAGCAATCAGCCCTCCTGCTCCTCCACTTCTACCAGACTCGCCTTTAGTTAATACGTCAACTTCTCTTTGGAAATTTCTCAAACCTTTAGCAACGTCTCTTCCGAACATGGCTTCAAGAGTTTCATCACCATAACTATCCAATGCTGTTTTTAAATTTTGGTGTTTAAATAAATCAGTAATTTTACCTTTACCATTAAAGTCTATAGATTTAGCTAAAAGCTTTTGCATACTAGCTTGCTGAATACTGTTAAATACCTCAGGCCTATCTTTTAGAGTTTCTTTAAGCAATCTAATATTTTCTGAAGATCCACGTCTAAATATTTTAGTAACTGTTTCTTCTATTCCTGCTTGTGGTAAGTCTGATATGGCCCTATTTGCTTGGAACCTTGCTCTTTTTTCTGAAGTTTTTGCTAATTCCTCTAATCCCCCAATAAAAGCTCTGCCTTGGGCTTCTGCGTTTAAACCTTGTTTAGCATTTTGAACAGTAAAGTTATTAACTAAATTTTTAAGATCTTGAGGTTTTAAGTTAGGGCTAATCATATTTAATTGATTAATAGTTTCCCTTACACGTGTACCAGAACCTACTCCAGTAGCTGAATTGGTGAATAATGAATCGAATTTACCAACATTTTCTAAGTCAAACTTTAACATTGATCTTGCAAATTGAGTAAAGTCTATATCTGTTAAACCATCTTTTGTTGCACTTTGAAACGCATCTGCAAAGAGTCTATTTTTAAGTTGTGCCTTTAAAGAATTTTCAGTAGTCATTTTTTGACCACTTGAACTTAATTTAGTTTTTCCAATTTTTTCTAAATATTCATCATAGCCACGCAAGCCTTTAAATATATTATTTAGTTGTGTATTGCTACCAGCTAATATTGCTTCTTTATAAACCTTGTCTGCATTTGTAGACCCTTTCCTTGCATTAGATATAAGTCTATCCATTTCTAATGTATCAAAAGGTTCCATTCTTTCAAAATGTAATTTGTTAGCATCTCTAAGATCATCTACCGCTCTTTTAATCACCAATGCATCTTTAGGCATTAATCTATATCCAGAATTTGCTAAAGCTTGAGATATTACTTTATTACCATCTTGTGCTAGTTCAGTTAAAATACTATCGCCATTGTTAAGACTTATACCGCCTTTCGCGTTGTAGTCATCAAGAGTTCTCATAACGTCAGTAAGCAGCTTTCTTTCGTGTGATGCTGAAAGCGTTTCCGTTGTAAAGTCTCTTATATTACTAATGTCGTTCCTAATTTCTTTTAGGTTAATACCAGGAGACTCACCTCTAACAGCGGCATCTGCTCTTCGTGACATGCTTAATAAAATGCCGTCTAACTGTTCTACAACACCACCAGATATTTCTTGCCCTGGTTGTTTTAGTTTCCAAAAATTACCGCTTTCTTTATATGCAGTCACAAGATCTTGAGCAACTCTTACATGCTTCAGGATAACCCCATTTATAGCCTTGTTTACGACCCTTGCTTTATTAGCTTCCGTTTCTGTTTTCGGCCCTGTAAACACTGGATTACCACGCCCATCAATTGAGACATTATCTGGACTTGCTATATCTAAAAACTTTTGATCTACAGCTCTATATCTTTCCCCACTTGCTCGTGTTACTGCACTTCTTGCTGAGCCTAGCGTGTCTTTAAGTGTTTCACCAAATGCAAATCTAGAAGGTACATTGCCGTAATTACTAACCTCTAGAACATCAGCTCCAATATCTTTGAGTAATTTATTTAAAGCAGTCGTAACATCTTTTTCATCAAGTCTAAGTTTTTGTAATGAAGAATTTACTGATTCGTCTAAGCCTTCTTTTGATGATTGTGAAATGTAAGAATTTAATGCAGTTCTTTCTTTTTTTATACCAGTTAAAATGTAATCTAACTCCGATCTTAGTGCTGCTGCATTAGCAACAGCTCTGTTGTCACCAATAACTTGCTCAGCAATTGCTTGATATTTACCAGGCAACATTCTTCCAAGTGTCGTTTGAGATGGTATAGCACCACGAGAATACTTGTAATCAAATTTCTTAACCGCACCTTTTTTAATTGCTTTTTTTATTTCTTTTTCTGTAGCTTCTCTGCCTAAATTCTCATCAAGTTTTTGCACATCATTCCAACTTCTATTTTTAGCCATTTGATATACAATTCTTTGATTTTCAATTGGCTCTCTTTTTCCTAAAAACATTCTATATACTTTTGCTGGTACTTCACCAAACACACCTTGACCAATAGACCCAATAACAAATTCTTCTGTCAATAAATCATTTACTTCATCACGATCTTGTAATTGAAATCCTTCTATTGCATCAAGATACTCTTCAGCACCTTTACCAGCAGAAGAAGCAATACCTGCTGTAAGAGTGTTAGCCAATGGTTTTCTACCACCAAGTACAGATGTCACAAATTTTAATACTTTAGTTTGTGGCATAAATGCAGCTACAGTAGCCAAAATAGGCCCCGCAATACCACTTAAGTCTGCTAAATCACCAGTACGAAGATTAAAGGCATTTTCATCAATTATTGTATTAAGATTTATTGTTGATCCATCTTGTAATTTTCTTGTTTGAACTGGTTGCCCTAGTAACTCTAAACCATAAGGAGTTAAGGCAAGTTGTCCCTTGGTGTTTCTAATATATCCAGCAGTGCCTACATTATTTTCCATAATGTCTTCTTGTTGTATAGGAGATTTTGATTTTTGAACCTTACTCATAAGGTCGTCAAGTATTTTATTTTGTTCTTTGTATGGATCTTCTTTATCTCTTGATATTTCTGCTCTACCAAGCTTTTGTCGTAAATTTTTAAGATCAACCCCGGTCTCATAATCAAAGTAAAGCTCATCATAAAATGGCGATACAGCACCTTTAGCCATTTCTGCTCTTACTTTTTTTCTTGCTTCGTCCTCTGTCTGTGCGTCCATTATTTGTGAGACACCTGGAGCTATATTGACTCTAAATCTTGGCATTAGAGATTAATGTCAGTAATTGGTTGTGAATCAGCTCCGCCAACACCTGTTTGTTCTCCAAACCTAGCTCTTGCTGTATCTGCCTGAGATGCATAAGTATCTATGCCCAGTATGCTTTGTAAACTTGGTAACATTTGAGTGTAGAAATCTTCCCCATAAGTTCCTTGAAGCATTAAGAATTGACTATTAGTTTGTATATTGTTATATCGCTCACTATTTGATTCTGCTAATCCACGTCTTGATTCTCTGAGTTTACCTAAGACTGAATCTACATTTTCAAATAAAGATAAATCACCAAAAACTTTTTCAATTATTACTCTGTCTTTGTCTGATATTGTTCTTCCTGATTCGCCCAATATAGCCTGAAGATTTTTTTGTTTCACAACTTCAGTCAAAGCTTTAACCTTGGAGTCTGCTGATTGACTATCGAAGTCTTTTCCCATACCAGCAAAAGCAAACCCTGCATCTACCGCACGGGCAAAAAGACCTTGAAGACCACCAACAGGCTCACCCTTCGCTTGTGCATCTACTATTATTTCTATTGCATAATCAACAAATCCCACACCAGCTAAACCACCTTTAAAATCAGTAATATCTCTTTTTACATTGTTATTAAGGTCTAATATTTTTTCAGGTTTCATTATGTCCGGTTTGTTATCAGCATCAGCCTTTGCCCTTCCTACTGCCCCAGCAATCTCTAACTCTCTGTCAAACTTCTTCTGTTCTTGTGCTTCTAATAAGTCTCTAGCTGCTCTTTCTTCAGCAGCTTTAGCTGCTCCTGAAGCAAGCCCTTCACCCATTTGACCAGTTCTTGATAGTTCACCACCAACATTTCTAATAAAGTCTAAGAATCTATCTGAGCCAAATAGTCCAGATGTTTCTTTTGGGGGACGTGGTGGTTTAGCTGTGTCAAAGTCTTCTGTAATTGTTGTATCAACTTTATTTAAATCTACCTTTGGCATGTCAAACTTCGGACTAAACTTTTCTTGTGTTTCTAATAAACTATCAGCTTCTGTTTTATTTATATCTACTTTAATTTCTGCTGGAGTTAGTTCCTTTATTAAATTAGTTATTTCATCATCAATCCCGGGTTTTTCTATAGGATCTCCAAACTCGTCTACCCCAATGAGAGATGCCTCATAGGCAAGCCTTCTTTGATCTTGTTCAAGACGTCCAACGCTACCAGGCTCATATAACTGACCTATAGACTCTCCACTGGTTGTGGGAGTAAATGTAGGTAATTCTTCAGTAAGGGTAGGTAATTCTTCTATTACAGATGGTTGGTCTGTGATAGTACCTGATCCATCTATTGCTTTTAATTCTTCTGTAAAGTCTGCAACATCTTCTGTAGCTCCAACATTTCCAAGACCCCTGTTGGTTATGTCCTGCAATAACTGACTTCTGTTTTCTTCTCGTGTAGGGATAATAGGATCAAAATCTTTTTTCTGCATATTTTTAAAATCAAAACTGCTTATATCTTTAAGGGCATCTACACCGGCCATCTCACCAGCAAATCCAGCAATGCCTCTGAGTGGGCCCTCTAATGCTCGCAAAGTACCTCTTCCAAGATCAAATGCAGCAGTGCCTATATCATCAATTCTTGTATCTGACGATATATCACCAGATACCCCAAAAGGCTCATCTACTTGTCTAAAAGCTTCTAATTCTTGTAAAACTCCTTGACCTAATTCTATCTGTCCTGCTTTATAACCATTTAATAATGGGTAGGCATACTGAGCTTTAGCAGTAATATTATTTAAAAAACCTGGATTTACTTTTGTTACTTGACCTGTAGCTTTATCAAAAATTTCATAAGAGCCAAGATTACTCCCTGCAACGACAGGGCCAGCTTCTGCAAACATTCTACGATTCATAAAGTTCATTAACTGCTTCCTTGTTTTGGGGCTAGAGATGCGTATGCACCAAATGCTGCACCTAGACCTTTTGCCGATGGATCTGCTGGCATACCATACTTAGAATCAATCGTTGAACCAGATGCTTGATAACCAGGTAACATAGAACCAATTTGTCCTAATGTATTAATTGGTCGCATTTGTTGTTGACCTTGTTGCGCGTATATTCTACCTAAACCAGTTTCTTGTATGCCTCTACCAGTAGTACCATATCTACCAAGTTCACCTCTTTGTCCTGCTCTCATTTGTTCTTGAGTTTGACCAATGCCACCTATCTGTGAGCCATATCCAGCTAATTGTGATCCTAATGTTGAAGCACCAGCACCTCTTTGTTGTCCTATACCAAGTAGACCAGTAGCAAGATTTTGTCTTGCACCTGAACCAGCTGCACCGTATCCCATAAGACTACCAGCAAGTTGCTGTTGTGCACCAAACTGATCACCTGTCAAACCTCTAAGCGTACTTCCCATCTGTTGTTGTGCACCTAGTCTTGAACCAGATAACCCAGCTAAACCACTGCTTGCAGCTCTTTCTGCGGCTCTTTGCCTTGAAAACTCACCTAGTCCAGTTGCTTGTGCACTTTGGAATCCTTGTGATCTTATGTTACCTAAAGCTTGTGCTAAGCCTTTACCTAAAGACTCTCTACGTTCTTCTGCTCCAAGTCTTGCTCTACTGCCACCAAAGGCACCAGAACTAATCTCACGAGCTCTTGAAGCTATATCTTGTTTGTCCCCAGCTTTTAATACATCATCAATGGTTTGTTGTACTACTCTATCCTCATAAGGATTGTAAAATTGTTGAGTCATGCTTGGGTCATAACCGCCTAGTGTTCCTCTCAACAAGTCTTCTGATTCACCTAAACTGCCACCATAATTTTCTGTACTATCTATAGATTGTCTTCCAAGTCTTCCTAAAGAACCACCAAATCTATCTGTAGCTCCTGTAGTTATTCCACGTGCTTGACCAATACCTCCTAATTCATCACCTAAACCAATCTGCATCTGTCTTTCAGCTCTATCAAAGTATGGATCTCTAAGTGTTTCTGCTCTTCTAGATTGACCTATAGCCTGATTAACTAAATCTTGGTTTTGCTGTAAAAATGGTTCAAAACCACCTATACCAGATATGGCTTGTTCTCTTGCTAATAGTTCTAATGGCGATAATCCTGCTGTTTGTTGTAGTGGAACATCACTACCAATTAAATTTGCACCTGCTTGTTGTAATTGGTTATAAAAACCAGGTGAGTCTTGTGTACCAAAATATAAAGATCTTAATAATGGATCTCCTTGTGACTCACTTACTGCTTGTTGTAGCAGTACAGGATCTATTTGATTCTGGCCAGTAGGCATTTGCATCTGTCCAGGTGTAGTCGTAGGTGTAACGCTAGGATTAACTTCAAGATCAGCAGGATCCATTAATCCACCAGGGACAGGAGGCATGCCGTTAGTAGGTGGTGGAGATACAGGAGCTGTTCCAGGATTTACAGGAGGTTGTCCAAAGTTTATAGGCTCTGGTTCTCCAGGTATTCCTCCAAACAAGTCAGATGGATTTGGTTGTCCACCCATTCCGCCTATGCCAGGTGTTGAGGGTGGAGGTGGTCTTAAACCACCAAAATCTCTGAAAACCTCGCCAGGATTAGTTTTTTGAAAATCAAGATATGCTTGATCTCTGGCCGCACCTTGATCACGCAATTCAGCAGCACCTGGCTCTCCACTTGCAACTTCCCTTCTTTGACCATCTGGACCGTAGGCATATACATTGCCCATAGATGGCATGACTGCCGAGTACATACCTTTGCCGCTGTCATAAGAAAAACCTTCTGGTAAATTAGCTGGGTCGTATTTTTTGCCTTCACCGTAAATATCTGTTCTCTCAGATAAAGGAGTAAAAGCAGGCTGTTGTGGTGGTACGAAAGGTGCTGGTTGTGGGTTAACTGCTACAGCTGGCTGAAATGACATACCTTGTCTTGAGGTAGATTTTGGCACAAAATCTGCACCTGTTCGAGTAGGCCCACTTCCAGCCAGACTCATTACAGGAGGATTGTTACCTTGACGGCCCTGTATACCATCTAAACTATTAATTGGTGTACCGCCAAGATTAACGCCACCAAAGTTATTTGAGCCAAGACCTCCAGTCATATCAATATTCTGTGCTTGTAATAATGCTCTTTGTTTATCTCTATCTTCATTAAGCCTTTGATTTGGATCTTGGGCTATAGACATAAAATCATTACGCTTGGGTGGTGCCATAGGTGGTAAAAATGGAACCGAAGTCTCATTCGGTAACATTGGAATCGGTTGAGGCGCTTGTGGCACTAATGGTAGCGGTGCCAAAGGTGCTACTGGTTGTTGCATTGCTGGTGGTGCTATATCCATAGGTGGCATGAAAGGGTCGATAGCGGGTAATGGTTGTCCACCAGATTCTATTGGAGGTCTACCGCCGCCAAAAGAAGGTGGTGCAATACCCATATCTCTACCGCTGCCGTCTGGATTACCTATAGTCGGAGGTACAAATCCTTGAGCAGGTGGTAGTAATTGTTGAGGAGGTAATCCGATACTTGGTATTTGTCTTGGGTCTGGGCTACCGATTGGTATAATTCCATTTTCTCTTTGAGGTATGCCTGGTATGCCTTGTTGCAGTTGCTCTAATGTCTGCGCATCTGGAACCATATTACCGAATCCCATTTGGAATTTCCC
>ENA-ORXF01001936-ORXF01001936.1-marine-metagenome-genome-assembly--contig:-NODE-1936-length-12834-cov-15.310810_pt1 | contig 12834 bp, 21 predicted proteins | sample MGYA00237864_ERZ511476 | MGnify/ENA primary metagenome ERZ511476 (study PRJEB26306, sample SAMN06343908) | marine metagenome | isolation source: coastal waters | place: Atlantic Ocean: West Antarctic... | reverse complement strand
CCTTTTACGCTGAGGGACACATGATCACCATTCATAATTACACTTTTCATATACTCTTTAGCACGATCTGTTACTGTAATCATGAACATTCACATTTTTTTACATAGTCACTGACAGCCGCCTTTATGGCATCCTCTGCAAGAATTGAACAGTGTATCTTAACAGGGGGCAATGCTAGTTCTTTTGCAATTTCTGTGTTTTTAATTGCATTTGCTGCTTCTAGTGTACGTCCTTTGACCCACTCTGTAACCAGACTAGACGAAGCAATTGCACTTCCACATCCAAAGGTTTTGAACTTGGCATCTGTAATAATACCATTTTCGACTTGAATTTGAAGTTTCATAACATCGCCACAAGCAGGAGCTCCAACGAGTCCAGTGCCGACATTAGAATCTTCTTTATCTAGTACACCAACATTACGAGGATTCTCGTAGTGATCGAGTAATTTTTCTGAATATGACATTAGACTTTACCTTTCAAAATAATATAGTTCAGCTATAAGGATATGTCTATTTATGGTTTTGGTGGATAGTAATCTCCACTAGGCTCCCAAAAGTTAGGATAACCTTTAAAACAAGGATCACCCCACTCCTTCTGTTCTTCCATCATCATGAATGTGTCCATGAATTGTGATACAATTTCTGATGGCAGCATATCTTCTGTTCTTGGAATACAAGATGCACTTTTTACATCATTCTGTGATACAACAGGAACAGTCTCTTTCATACACTGTTCCATCGTTGGTAAGTTGGCGGTATATTCCGTACCAGATACCATAGTAATAATCATCAGTGCTTTAATCATAACTTATTGCCTCCAATTCTTCAATTCGTTCTTCCAACACAGTAATAGCGGTGGAAAGCCTACCCGTATCCTGTGGTTTCAGTCTTGTCTTCAAAAGTTCAACCTCTGTTTTTAAGATTGACTTGGTTAATATTGAAACAGAATCAGTGTTGACTTGCATTATACATTCTCCTTATATTTGTCATACCAGTACTTAGATGATGTGCGAAGCTCTTGATTTGCTTCACGAACATACTCAAGTAGACCAGTGATAACATCAGCTTGTTTTCCGCCCCACTCATCACTGCGATCAGCAATCTGTTCAATAATCTCTTGAACATAGTTAATCGATGGACAGGTATCACCAGGCACATTAGGCGCAGAGGCCTTTGCAACATCGATCTTCATACGCTTTGCACTTATCGTTTTAGTCCTACTCATTACTCACAAACTCCAAAAAATTATAACCAAACTTAGAACGACTCTCAGCTGAAGTCAAATCAACCGATTGATTAGTCAAACGCCTATCTACAGCAGGGGTAGTATTACCCTTACGATTAGTCTTAAATTTCCACATTATATCTTACTCCATCCACTCATTTCACATTTATATTTTTCAGTACCGATTAACACCATATCACCCATACTTGTAGACCGACAAGCTTTATCAGGAAACATAGCAGTCACACCTTCGTTACTCCACCACGCCTCATTGATACTGTTTGTCTTCTTAAATGCAATTTCTAATTTTTCAGTGACACTTAGAGATTTCTCAACATCAACAAACGCAACTACATGAGGAGTATCCCCAAATGCAGCGTGAATCACTGATACTTTCTCTGTCGTAAGAGTTTTCATCAGAGCCTCTGTTTTCTTATTAAGCATAATTTTCTCTCTCTCTTGATTATATTACCATTATACATGATAAAATAAGGTTTGTCAAGGATTAATTGGCACAACCTGACATTAATCCTTCTGTGGTGCAGGGGTCTTCAATGTATCCCACTAGTGCAACACATAAAATTGCCATAACGACAAAAATAATTGTTCTCATAGAATTAAGCTCCCGTCCAACGACTTGTGTAACCACCTTCAAGAATATTACCCCTTGCAAAGTTACGAGTAGGCGCAGAATAACCAGCTGCTTTCAGAAGATCACCCTTCTTGAACTTTTTATCATTGTCAGTGTTGACAACGAAACCCCAAACACTACCGCCTTCGCTGAAGACTTTGATGTACTTGTTTCCAACCTTGAACTTGATCTTATCGTTGAACCGAGCGATCATATCCTTATTGGTATCACTAAGAGTCGTTCTACCCTTGGCATCAGCACATCGTGTGGTCCAGTTAAGGTAATCTGCTTTGATGTTCTCAATCAGTGCGGTCATTTCGTTATTCATAATCATTTCCTTATTTCTCACTATACTTAATAATACCATACAGAATAGGGTTTGTCAAGCAGAAAATGGCCTATCCGACCATTTTATATATGGCATCAACCAAGTTTTCCACGCCCACATCTTCCTTACGGGCAAGTTCTTTGTATTCAAACTTCCGAATCTTACCGAAAGTCACGTCATACAGGTCATTACCATTCAATTTGATTGTGACGTTGCCCCTGTTCTTGACCATGCCAGAGGACTTGAACATCAACCCATCTTCCAGAGCAACCATATCCTTGGCCCCCCAGCCAATCAGATTTACTTCCTTGAGTTGAGCGACGATTGTTTTTGCGATTTCCATGTCAATGACCTTTCTTGTTTCTCACTATACCTAAGGCTACCATACGAAATAGGGTTTGTCAACTAAAATCGAGCAGGAATCCAAGAAAAATTAGCATCATCTAGCCATCGCTCTTCACCTGTCTTGACTGATCTGATAGGGGGGAATGTGGGTTTATGTGTCATAGATGTGACACCTGTGGGCAACTCTAGGACTTCCCAGAGTTCACCATGCTCACGAACACGGTTCTTGCCGTGGTTCGTCGTGCCTGTAAGTCGAATAATCATATGAGCAAACTTCCTCTGTGCATCACCAATATACTAATTATATCAAACACAAGGGAGTTTGTCAAGCATTATTTTGCATATTTGCCTGTTTTGGGTCGTTTTCTGCCCATTTTGGTTTGGAACCTACCAGAGCCAGGGAGAGGTCTGAATTCTTTATTGTCGTCCCTCTTTGCTGTTGATCCACCACCACTACCAACATTTCTAGTTTTGGGCATTACAGTAATACCTTTGGCTGACATCTGTTGTGCCATCCAACTCTTCGCAATATGATTTTTAACCTTTTGTCTGACAAGTTTTTTGATTACCTTGTGGGTGGCCATTTCAATGTCGTCATCTGCTTTATTATTATCAACGAGGACAAATTCCTGCCGTCCAAATAACTGCTGGAATTTACCTATGTTTGCTTGCACTTTATTCCAAGAATCAATTGCAACAGATTCTGTCACATTACGATCTCGTTTTGCATTCCGTTCCAGCGCAACATCAAGAGTGGTATTGACGAATATCATGTAGCAGTCATAGCCCAGTGCTTGTAGTTTTGCCTTATAACCATTAATCTTATCATAGTCATCACCAGTGCCATCAATCACAACACCAAGACGACCTTCAAGATAGTTGTCTCGCATCTTATCGGTGGTCACCTTTGCACGGCCACGAACCTTATCTCTTGCTTCTGTCTCACGCTCACCCCGTTCTGTATTCATCTTTAGGGTGAGTCCAGCCTTGTCCATCATGGTTTCAAACGCTGCATCAGAATTGACGACCTTTAGACCAGTTCCCCCAATGGAGTACCGGACAACGTATGATTTACCGCTGCCCGGTCCACCAGCAAGGAAAAAGCATTTAAAAATGTCGGGGTCTTGTATCCCCTCTTGTAATTCTTGAAATGTTTTCATTATCCCCGAATCCTACTAACTCATTTTGTTGTCGCATAAGTGCTATCATGTATTTATGTTCTTCAGAAATTGGTTCAATTTTTCTATCTTGACTTTGAAAGCTTTGCATCTTCTTAATTCTATTTCGGGATTTGCTCATTTTATCTTCCTTTTTTTTATGATAGGTTTTCTTTTTCATGATAATTGAGTTAGTAGTTCTCCTTTCTTATTCGTCATAATCCTGACTTCCTCCGTAAAAGTCTTTATTGGAAAAGACCTTACCAGTTTTGGTAGGTTTAGGTTCTACAAAACCTTGATCTGAATCAAAAGGTTCTGTAACGGAATCTTTGTTACACTCCAACAACATTGTGTGTTTGTTTTCACCAAATTTAAATGTATGTTTGAGAGTTCTAATTAGAAAATTACCTTTGTAGAATTTATCAAAACCATCCTCAGTAGATTTGTTTGATCCTGACTCTTTTAGATTTACTGTGATTACATCACCAGCAACAATAGAAGTATTTCCATGAACAGTCATCACTATAGTTCCTGAAGAGTTAAGATTTATTAGCAGGCCTCGTCGAGTTTGTAACCAACTTTCTGATCTTCGTGGCTCAAAAGAGTAACGTCTTTCTTCACCATCATGAACATCAAATTGAGAATCCATTTTTACATTATCTTTGTTCTTAATCGTTGATGTTGGTGCAACAAACACTGTATAATTAAAATCAGTTATTCTTCGATCCTGTAAATCAACCACTGCATTATTATATAGAGGTTGATCTTTATCTCCAGAAAAGAAATTTATGCTTTTTCTTTTGTTGTCAATCTTTTTTAATTCTGGTTCAAAATTAGCAAAATAATTATATCCAGTGATGGTTAAATTTTTATATATGATATCGTGTTGAATTAATGTGGATGCAAGTGCGCCCATAGGTGCAAGTTCAAGAAAGTTTCTACTAGATTTAATTTCAAATTCAAGAATTGTTTCTAAATCTTTGGTTAATTTCTTGTCCATGTCTGGCCCAGAACTAAGACCAGGCTTATCTCCTACAGGAGCTCCAGCATCTGATTCAGTATAGGTTGCCTTCGATCCCTCAGCATACATACTCTCAATTGATCTAAAATTATGTCCCTTCATATTTTCATATTGATGAAATGTGGGTGTACCATGTTCTGAACCTACAGCTTTCAAAGTAAAGGTTTTAAACAAATTGAATGGAGTTAGGTTAGGTGCTATAATTTGTTTGATACCTGATGTGGATTCAACATACAAATCTTTTTTGCAATTTAAATCACTCTGCATGATGGTTGTGTACAACTCTGCATATGAACCTTTTAATGATCTGTTGACTTTTGTTCTTCTGCTGTGGATGAGCTCACTGGAAACAAATTCCAAGGTTGTAACAGTGTTATTTCCATCTGCCACTCTCTGCACTACACGAATTACATGTAATACATTCTCATCAAAATTTATTTGTAGTTTTTTCTCTTTCATGGATGGTGTAGCGATAACAATTTGTAGATATTCCATACCAATAAGAGGCCCAGCATTATTCAGACCAACAGTATCAAATATATTGATGTATCCAGAAATTGAATTAGAGTCTATACTTTCAAAGAATATAATTTCATTTACGGAGATTGATAAGTCAACTTCAATCCCTTCACTTGTAGTTAAAACAAGTTTTTTAAGATCAAATTGACCAGCTTCTGATAGTTTTTCGTTTGCCATTTATTAACTCTTTATAAGGCGATTATAGTCTACAACAAATTTTCCGACTTCGCCGGGATTAATCAAATTTATAAGTCTCAATTCATCTTGCCTTTTTTCTTCGTATTCAAAATTTGTAACAACTGAAGCACTTGCATAATCATCGTTAGAAGACCCTATATTGATCGTAACAGTCGTATTACCAGATGTTTGATTAATTTCATAGTGATGAACACCATTTGGATTACTATATTTGTCATTTAAAAATGACTGAAACTGATTGACATTCATAGGCCATTGGTGATAACGATCAAATATGTTATTAAGAAGAAGAATAACCCAATGTAGCTCAGCATCATCATAGATATCAAACGCAAGGCCTTCTGGTGTTTCTCCACTCTTGATTTGGTACTTCAAGAAATTTACTGTATTGTCTCGAATAACTTCTCTGACCGCAACTCTCTTTAAAAGATTAGTCACAGTTTTAGTACCACCATACTTTACATTAGTATAAGGTATTGTAGGAAATGCTTCAAAATACATATTAGAATCCCAACTCTACTGATTCTTGAGTTATAATTTCAATTTCATTAAAGGTTAAAGATATCTCTGATCTTTGGGGTGGTGTACCTTCTCCATTAGTAGCGCCCTCTCTAGCTGTCACGTTCTTTTCGTATGCAGTATATCTATCTCCACCATACTTTACCGACATATCAGTTAGATAACATGTTGAAATTCTATTCAAGAAATTATTTAAACCTGTGGATGTACCATCTTGAAAAAAGTATTCTATATCAAAGGTGGTAGGTATTGTTAACGTTCTATCTGAGTTTTGCCCAAGTGCACCACTGGTGTATTTTGGTAACATTGCTCTTTTAAATGCCATTATAATTGCATCTACTGATTGAGATTCTTTTGCACTTTTGGGAATGAAAGAGAACGTATATGAAAACTGCCTTCTTCCTACACCCTTAAACGCCAACTCCATTTTACTGCTTTGTATCTTGCCTGCCTTGATTTGTGCAAGAGCAGCTGCGCCAGGCGCAACAGTATCAGCAGCTGTTAATGCCCCTTTCGTTGCGCCTTCAGCAGCACCCCTAGCTAGCGATTTACCAGCGCCTGAAAAATCTCCTTGCAAAGCAGCACCAATGGCCTTACCACCGGCCTCAGCCATAACACCAATATCAACATCTTCATAATCTGATTTGTATGATACCTCAACTGAAGGTGGCATATACAACTGGATCATTGTGTCAACTCTTTTTGTCGATCCTTTTAGTGTGAATGACCTTTTCTGAACCCCACCTCTACCACTACCAGCAGTAGCAGCGCCTTTTTTAAGTTTACCTTCTTTCAATGAGTGTATCATGAAAAGAATATAGTGTCCCTGTCCTGTAGAACCAACGTCCACAGGATATGCAAATCTTTTAATACCTAGTTTACTGCGAGCTCCTGCCCCTAAAGTTGGCGGTGCTGCGGGCGCCGATTGTGATGTAAATGATGCACCCTGTATGTCTGATAAATCAGCGCCAGAGTCTGGAGTAAATTTCTGAAATGCCATCTGGGGTTCCTTTATAAATATTCAAAACTATTTATACAATATGGCATACAAAGGCAAATACTCACCCAACAATCCTTCAAAATACAGAGGGAACAGCAAAAAGATAATCTATCGCTCTTTGTGGGAGCGAAAGTTTATGGTTTATTGCGATAACAGCGAGGCTATCATTGAATGGGGCAGCGAAGAAATAATTATACCCTACATATCACCTTCAGACAATCGTATGCACCGTTATTTTCCAGATTTTTATATTAAGGTCAAACAGTCTAATGGTATATCAAAAAAATACATCATAGAAGTTAAACCTAAAAAACAATGTAGTCCACCAAACCCTAAACCAACAAGAAAGACTAGACGGTGGTTTTCAGAGGTTAAAACATGGGCAGTAAATGAAGCTAAATGGAAATCAGCAAACTCTTGGTGTGAAAACAACGGTATGGAATTTAAAATATTAACAGAAGATGATTTAGGCATTCGGTATAAATAATTACATGGCTGATAGCGATTACATACAAAAAGTTCAAGATGCTGCAAGAAACAAACCGTATTCTTCAGATTGGTATCGGGAGAAGATCAAGGAATTTGGTCAACCCGGCCGACTAGACCTTATTAGGGATGGTAAGAGGAAAGGTTCGCCGTTTGGGGGAACACTGAATATGTTTGTGTATGGTCCTAAGCACAAAGCAAAACTACCATATTACGACACATTTCCTTTAGTGTTGCCCCTCGAACAATATAATGATGGTTTTCTAGGACTAAACTTTCATTATTTGCCCATACCATTGAGGATGAAACTGTTAGATAGAATGCTTGATGAGGACATGAATGTTAACTATAGTAGAATAAAAAAGATCAAGTTAATACAGCCTACATTAAAAAGATATTTAACAGGATTTACTAAATCTCAGTTTCGTAAGATTGAGGAAGATGAACTGGTTATTGCAACTTTACTTCCTGTTCACAACTTCAAGAAATCTGACGCAAAATCTGTGTGGAGCGATTCAAGGAAAATGATCTAATGGCAGTAAATACAAAAACCTTACAACAATTATTTGACGGTCAACTTGGGCCTATTGCAGTACAAGAAGCAAGAGGAGCTGCGATACGTGCTGGTAAAGGAATTTTACAAGATGCTCTAAGTGGTATATTTGGAAGGTCTTCCAGTTCTCAAATTGATAAGTTTCGATCAGAGATTTCTTCTTCTGGTACATCCAGAACTAATATGTTTGAGGTTAAACTTGCACCGCCAGGACAAGTAAACAATGCACTTGCTCAGTCGTTAGTATTAAGATGTGAAAGTATGGCAATGCCAGGCATTAACCTTGCAACCGTTGATGATAATAATATATATGGGCCAACAAGAAGTATTGTTGAAGGTGTAACATATGCAGATGAGGCAGGATTGACCTTCCTTATGGATAAAAACTATGAAATAAGAAAATACTTTCAGGCCTGGATCGAACTTGCATACAATCCCTCATCGTGGAATCTAAAGTATTATGATGACTATGCTTCGGGACACATAGAAATTTATCAGTTAGACCAAAATCATCAACCTGTATTTGGTGTGAAGTTGTGGGAAGCATATCCAAAGAACTACGGGCCGATAGAATTAAGTCAGTCCAATAATGAGTTAGTCAAGTTAACTGTAAACTTCAATTATAGATATTGGAGTGATATTGGAACATATGGATCAGCTGAACCTTCATCTGTGCCATCATTCTCATTGCCAGATGCAAATGGAGTGGTTCCTGACCTATCTCAATTCCCAATTAAACCCGGTATTCCACAATCGACATCACCTGTTAGAGATGTTTCATTAGAACCATAAATTAATATTTGAAGTGAATTAAGGAGATTTACTATGGCATTGCCAAAAATTACGACACCAACTTATACGTTGGTTAAACCTTCTACAAATGAAAAACTTGAGTATCGCCCATTCTTGGTGGGTGAAGAAAAAATACTTTTGATGGCTATGGAGTCAGAAGACGAAACAGAAATTTATAAAGCTATTTTAAGGCTTGTTAACTCCTGTACTAATGGGAAAATGGGAAACAATGACGACCCATTGTTTGATATAGAATATGCGTTTTTGAAGATCAGAGGAAAGTCTGTTTCAGAAACCATAGAGCTAAGCATCACATGTCCAGATGATGAGACAACGGTAGTCGAATATCCACTAAATACTGATGATATACAAATTTTAGTTGATGACAAACACACTAAAAAGGTTAAATTAAATGATGAATTTACTCTAAATATGAGGTATCCAACTGTAAATGATACACTAAAGACTAATAAAATTAAAAGTTCTGTAGAAAAAATCTTTACTCTAATGAAGGGTTGTATTGAATCAGTAGAACATGGAGAAGATATTTATAACAGAGTTGATATGAGTAATAAAGAACTTGATGAGTTTTTTGATAGTCTAACTCAAGGAATGTTTGAGAAGGTGCAAGAGTTCTTTAATACAATGCCTACTCTTAGGGAGGAAATAGAGATTGTAAATCCTAAAACAAATGTTACTTCAAAGGTCACATTGGAGGGCCTAGTAGATTTTTTAGGGTAAGCCTTTCTCATAATAATGTTTCGATGTTTTATAGGATGAATTTTGGGTTGATGCAACACCACAAGTGGAGTATCACGGAAATTGAAAATATGATGCCATGGGAAAGGGATGTATATGTTCAGCTATTAATGAATTGGTTACAAGAAGAATCTGATAGAGTGGAGAAATCAAATAACGAATTAAAGCATTAAATTAGGTAGGAGACTATAATGGCTCAGAAAAAGTTAGAATCAGAGAGTCAATATAATGAATATGATTTGGATGGGGATGGTATAGTGAGTGATGAGGAGTTAAACATGATTAAATCTATACATGAAACAGAAGCAGCTGAGGAAAAAGCAGATGCTCAAAGACATATGGCTTGGATATCTATGGCAGCGATGATTTTATTTACGATCATTGTTATGATTCCCGGCGTCATCCCAGAGACTAGACTTAAATTACTTGGCGATTTATCTGCTTTATTCTATATCGGTATGGCCGGTGTGGTGGGTGCATATATGGGCATGACCGCATACATGAGTAGGAAGTAAGATGGCATCTGCATCAGATTTTAAAGACGCAATATCAGCACTGCAAAAAACAAATGCCGAGCTCGGTAGAGAAATAGGCAGCCAAGTTAGAACAGGCCTGGCAGGAGCTGCAAAAGATATAACAAAACCTTTTACAGATAGCCTTTCTAATATTCCTGGCATGTCTACTCTGGGTGGTTTAGGTAAGACACTTTTCAATAAGGCACTGTCCACAAGAAAAGAAAAGAAAGCACAAGAGTTACTTCGTAAACAATTAGGTGTTAGTAAAGAACAATTCAAACTTCTCAAAGACGAGAAAAGTTTATCTGATAAAAGACAAGCAGTCAATGATTCGTTGATGGCGGCATCTGAAAATCTATTGGGATTTTCAGGAGAAAAATTCTCAGCCATGATGGCAGGGGCATTCAATCCAGGCATGAATAGAGTTATTAAGGGTCATGGCGAGAATGCCCACAAGACAATAACAGGGATGGATACCTTGTTTAAGGATCAGATGAAAGCGACGATATCTGGTAATAAGTTATTAGAAAATCCAAAACCTACTGCTGCAGAAACTGAAGCGGCACAAAAAGCAGAATCAAAAGCTGCGAGAGAACAATCTGTATTTCATGATATAAGAGATGGTGTTATAGGCCTGAATGATACGTTCATGCAGAAGATGAAAGAGAAAGGTTCGGCGGGCCTGGGTCTGATTGCCGCCCTAATTGCAGCTCCTATAGTCGCACTCTTAGCATTTTTCAAAGAAATAGGTTCGCAGTTGAAAATGCTTGGTATAACTGGCAAAGGCGGATTGGTTGCAAAGATGTTTGCTCCAATCGGCAAATTATTTGCCGGCATAAAAAACTTCTTTAAAGCCTTTACTGTTGTTAAAAAGATTACACCTTTCATAGATGATATAATTAAAGGTGTTAAAACAGTCCTTAAACCAATCGGCAGTTTCTTTAGTAAACTTGGTGGTTTCTTTTCTAAGATGATAAGATTTGTAAAACCATTAATTGCTGCATCGGGACAGGCCACAGGAATACTAAAGTTTGCATCGGGCTTCGGCCGGATATTAGGTAAACTATTTTTACCTGTAACCATTGTTATGAGCGCATTTGACTTTATTACAGGATTTATTGATGGTTGGGCGCAATCAGATGGCGATAGCATTGTCAGCAAATTCATTGATGGTATAGGCGGCGCTCTTAGTAGTTTGGTTGGTAACCTTATAGGTATGCCTCTTGACTTGTTGAAAGATGGTGTTTCATTTATTATGGGCATGTTAGGATTTGATAAAGCAGCTGCGGCACTTGATAGTTTCAGTTTTAAAGACTTGATTATGGATATAGTTAAGATGCCGTTCGACTTGTTGTCAAATGCAGTAGATTACATCACTGGATTATTTACAGGTGGAACTGATCTAATGGGCGACATGGGCAACATTATGGATATAGCAAAGAATTTTATTAAAAGTATTTTGAGATCAGTGTTACCAAATCCAGATGGTGGGTTTATTGCTAAACTTGCATCAAAAGCAATACCTGATTCAATATATAAATTTGCTGGACTAGACCCAAAAACAGGTCAAGAACTTCCCAAAGAAGAAGCATCTGGGCCAACTGAAACAATACAGAGCTTGGGGAACCAAATCAACAAAGAACAAATGGTCCAAGGCAAGCGTGGCATCAGCGACGACGACTTTTTGGAAAGCGTGGGTCGTGAAGATCGTGCTGCGATAAAACAGTTTAAACTGGCTGAGGAAATTGAACAAGGAAAATTGTCAACCAAAATTAAAAATGTGGTTAGTAATTTGGGGGAAAATATAGGCAATTTCTTTAGTGGGATAAAGGATAAGGTCCTTGGAATTTTTGGTGATTTCATGGTGTTCCAGTTTGTCCAAGACACTTTTGATCAATTGTTTACAACCATAAAAGCATTATTCGGTGGAGATTTTAGTTTAGAAAATTTCACTGCTCTATTTGGTAGTTTGTTAGACATTGTTTACATGCCGTTAAACCTCATCGTTAACACCGTCAAAGATATGTTTAGTATAGGCGATCCAAATGAACCATTTAGTCTGAGCAATTTTATATTTGGTCCAGACGGTATAATAACAAAAGTAGTAAATTTCTTTACAGATATATTTGATATAGATTTCGGAAAGCTTTTCGGTGATATATTGGGCTCGGCAGGTGCGATTGGGGGCAAAATAGCTGGGTTTTTGGGTTTTGGTGGTGGTGATGAAAAAACAGGAAAAATACAGTTACCCTTGCAGAAGCAAATGAGCAAAGAACAAATGATCCAAAGCAAGTCCACCACCAGCGACGAAGAGCATATGGATAGCATAGGTCGTGAAAATGTCCTTGTGGCAAAGATGAGAGATTTGGAACAAGGAAAGAAGGTAGCAGAGTTAGACCGTTTGAGGGAACGTCAGTCCAACGAAGAGAGAATCACCAACGAGAAGTTGGCACGTCAGAGCGCCGTCGGAGGTGGAAATAATAATAGTACCAATATATCAACTAGTGATAAGAAAGTGGAAAATCACTATCCGGCAATGACCCAGCCACAGAGTGCGACTCTAAATGCAAATTTACAATCAGCTGCTCTATAATAGTTAATAAAAAAAACCCCCCACTGATTTCTCAGTGAGGGGTTCATTGGAAGGATAGACTGACTACCCTTCTTCAGCCAACTTCTCAAAATATGACATTGCGTCATCATCATCATTATCTGCTGATACGGTCACTGTTGGTGCCGGAGACTCTTTGGTATCAACCGTAAGAGTAGCAGTTGGTTCGTCTTCCA
>ENA-ORXF01001934-ORXF01001934.1-marine-metagenome-genome-assembly--contig:-NODE-1934-length-12835-cov-4.266108_pt1 | contig 12835 bp, 9 predicted proteins | sample MGYA00237864_ERZ511476 | MGnify/ENA primary metagenome ERZ511476 (study PRJEB26306, sample SAMN06343908) | marine metagenome | isolation source: coastal waters | place: Atlantic Ocean: West Antarctic... | reverse complement strand
AAATGTATTTGCGATCGCTACCGGTATTGAAGAGCATAACAATTATGCTGTTGATTTTATCGAGACAGTCAAATGGATTAAAGCTAACTTACCAACAGCCTTAATATCTGGAGGAATAAGTAATCTCTCATTTTCGTTTAGGGGCAATAACAGGTTAAGAGAGATGATGCATTCGGTATTCTTATATCATGCTGTAACAGCAGGCCTTGATATGGGTATTGTTAATCCGGCGCAATTGGTAGTATATAATTCTATACCATTAAGATATATAAAAACTATTGAAGACGCATATAAACAAACTAAATTTACAAGTTCTACTGATAAATCAAAAGAAAAATTGGTAGAGATTTATCAAGAATTTAATGAAGATATTGAACTTAATTCAATTTGCACTAGTTACGACCCGGCTGTTGAGTGTGCGCTTGAATTTTCAAAATTAAATAATTTGAGCGAGCAAGAAATTATAGGTACTGACTCTAAAATTGAAAAGGACTATATAGCAGTTAATCTTAGAGAGTTTCCTCAATCATATATGAAAAATAGTGGAGGAAGTAGTATAGATGAGGATCTCAAGTATTTTATCAAATCGTTGGCGGAAAAGTATGTTGACATAGAGGTGCGGTTAATACCTATGCATTACTTCCACATTGGTGTTGATGACCGACATTTCCTAAATAGCATTGCTCTGGATCTCCAAAAAGATAATATATGCGTTCAAAATACACCTTTAACTCTTAAAGACACGATAAAGGTGTTTAAAAATGCCCATTTTAATGTTGGAATGAGATTTCACTCTATTGTTCTCCAAACAATATCCAGTGGAAAAAACTTTGTACTTGATTATACTGAGCCAAATAAAGGGAAGATTTCTGGTTTCTTGTTTGATGTTGATCAAGATGGATTTTTCTCAGATAGGTATTTATCTCTTCAAGAAGATGTTATCAGTCTAGATATAATACAGTGTACCGATAAGGTATTTAAGCTTGACGAGACTAGTATTAAAGAGCGCTTAAATGTTTATAAAGAGCAACTTCAGTCTATTAAAACGTGAAAATATTAATTGTTAATTTTTCAGATCTTGAAGGTGGAGCGGCAAGGGCAGCGTATCGGCTTCATAAGTCGCTGCTGGCCAAAAACATAGATAGTAAAATGTTAGTGCGGCGTAAACTTAGTGACGACTTTACAGTTAAAACTATTGGCAGTAATAAGTTACAAAAGGTTATAAGTTTATTTAGGCCAATAATGGATTCTTTGCCTACGAGGTTTTACAAAAAACGAACTCAAACGGCTTTTAGTCCGTCTTGGTTCGGTTTTAGCAATATTGTTAATGAAATAAATGAAATAAAGCCAGACATAGTCCATTTTCATTGGATATGTGCTGGGATGATCAAAATTGAAGATATTGAAAAAATAACAGTTCCTATAGTTTGGTCTATTCACGATATGTGGCCGTTTACAGGGGGGTGCCATTATGATGAAGAGTGTTTTGGTTTCAAGCAGGATTGTCAAAATTGTAAAGTTCTTAGTTCGGGAAATCGAAATCTACTGAGTTCTATTATTTTTAAACGTAAACAACGAATTTATCGGAAGAAAAAAGATATTACTATAATAGGCTTAAGTAATTGGATAAATGAATCATCAAAAAGTAGCGCTCTTTTCAAGCACAAGAGACATGTAAACTTGCCCAATGCCATCGACTCGAATATCTTTAAACCTTTTGATAAGGTAATGGCAAGGAAACTATGGAATTTACCTAAGAATAAGAAACTCGTTCTTTATGGGGCAATGGGTGCTACAAGTGATCCCCGAAAAGGATTTAAAGAGTTAGCTGTGGCGATTAATAAATTCACAATAATTGATGACGTTGAGTTTGTAGTTTTTGGTGGTAGTGAGCCTAAAAATAAATCTGATTTTGAAGTTAAAACTCATTTTTTAGGCAGTGTCGGAGACGATATTAGTCTTGTGACGTTATATAGCGCAGTTGATGTTGTCGTAGTTCCTAGTAAGCAAGAAAACTTGTCGAATGTCATTATGGAAAGTTTGTCTTGTGGTACACCGGTAGTTGCGTTCGATATAGGGGGGAATTGCGACATGATTGAACATAAAAAAACTGGGTATTTAGCTAAATCCTCCACTCAGGAAGCTCTGCATTTTGATACAGATGATTTAAAATATGGCATTGAGTGGGTCTTAAATAATAAGGATTACGATTTGCTATGTAGAAATGCTAGAAGAAAAGTATTAAAAGAATTTGATAGTGTGATTGTGTCTAAAAAATATATAGACGTTTATCAGGATATCTTAAAAAGAATAAATTGATTGCTGTTCCTATACAAGGTTAATATTGGCGTTATCTATAAATATAAATAGAATCTGCCATAAACTAATTCATAATTCCTCCTCTGTTTAAATTTCACGGAATACTGTAATGATTATTAATAATGTTCCTATATTGGGTTCTAAAAATAATTTTTTATTTAAATGCTTTAATATTAATTCACGTACTTATCCCTTTTTTATTTTATTTAGTGCTGCGCACTTATTAGCACTCATTCTTATTAACCCTTTGTATGTTTTAATAAGCCTGACAATTTTCAATCTATTTTTTAAAGTAAAATTATATATATTAGTACTCTGGGGGTTTTGCTTTTCAACTTTATTATTTAAACGTGAATATAATATCGATTATATATTTAATTCTGGGGCTGATGATGTAATAGGTTACACTGAAAATATTAGGAATCTTAAGTTTTTAAGTTTTAAAAATATATTCAATCCTCAAGTTATGACTGGCTACGAGCCGGTGGCTCAAATAATTTGGTGGATACTAATAAAAATAGGGTTGTCAGTCAATCAAATTATATTTATACAATTATTCTCTTGGGTTACAGTGCTAGTAGTTCTTGCTAATTTTATAAGTAATAGATTCAGTGTTTTGGTTTTGATGATTGGCCTTGGTCTCTATGCTCAAATTATTCCAATACAATTTCATTCCTTATATCGTAGTGCTTGGGCATTTACTTTTTTTGCTCTTAGTCTCGTTTATTATAAAGACAAACCAATCAATATTTTATCGGGGTTAGCATTTTTTTCCCATTTCGCCATAGGTTTTGTAATATTTATTCACATAGCCGTGTCGAAAAAAATATTCAATTTAAAAAGCTTAGCCCTAGGTCTTTTGGCAATGATAGTATTTTTCGAACTGAATCTACTTGAGGGTTTGCTAGCAAAATTAATACATTATAGTTCGTCTTATACCCATGTGTACCATCAATCAATTGTATTATCGCAGCTCTTAGGAATGGCGACATTATTATTATTTTATAGTTTTAGCGCGAAAGACCGCATATGTAAGTCTTTGTTTTATACTACGGGTTTTATTTTTATTTTTACATTTATTCCATTTGTCTCTTGGATTTCAATGAGACTCTTTGTGATCGTTGCTCCCCTTGCGTTTATGGTCTGTGCTCCACTAAGAAATGTGTATGTTTTATTTGGGGTTAGTTGCTTATGTCTTTTTCGATTCATCTCTAATATTTCTAGTGAGTCTAGTGTTTACAACGCTTGGGGGACTGAATTTATGTTTGTGACTCTAACGAAATTGGGTAGTTTACTATGACCGTGATCAATCAAACTCACCATGATCAATTGATTACAGTCATTATGGCGGTATTTAACGGTGAGAGATTCATAGAAGAAGCGATCTTGAGTGTTATCAATCAGACATATTCTAGAATAGAGTTCATTGTTATTGACGGTGGATCAAGTGATGGAACGGTTGATATAATTAGAAAATACCAGAAGGATATTGCACTTTGGATATCCGAAACGGATGAAGGCCTCTATGATGCTTGGAATAAAGGAATTGCTCATTCTAATGGAGCGTGGATATCGTTTATAGGCGCCGACGATGCTTATCATCCTAATGCGATTGAATTATATTCCTCATATATCGACAATATTGATAATTTCGAATATATCACTTCTAAGATACGATTAGTCTCTCCTTATCGGGATAATTCTAAGATAATAGGTAAAGGTTGGAACTGGAAGCAGTTTAAGAAAAGTATGAATACTGCCCATGTAGGTTCTCTTCATAAAAGAAGTATGTATGATGAGAAAGGTTTATATGACCTTGATTTTAAAATAGCAGGGGACTATGAGTTCCTCTTAAGGTTTCAATCTTCGCTTAGGGCAGGCTTTTTAGACAAGGTTACGGTAGATATGCGAGTAGGAGGGATTAGTAGTAGTGATGCACATGTCTTTATGGAAACTGCGCTTGCGAAGTCTATTCACACCAGTCGTCCAAAAACATTAATTTACTTTGAGGCGTTTTATAGCTGGTCAAAGTGGATTGTAGGAAATTTTTTGAGGAATTATTTTGCCTGACCAAAGAGATATTCGTTGGGCTTGTATGCTAGTGTAATCTCCCCGTAAATTGAAATAAGTCTTTCACCGCCTTAATCGCAATATGTTTTTAGTTTCTTCTTTAACGTTCTTTTCTGGTTCCCAGGAGTTGGATAGCATGTCGACAAATTTTCCTAACCATCACGTTTTCATAGTGGTAGATGGATGTAACGTAGAGGGTGGTGTAGGTGTTTATGTGAACAGGCTTCATAAAGAATTGCTTGAGAATGGAATCTCTAGCTCTATTATTAGTAAAATGAGCGACATAAGTAGTAAAATTATAAAAGAAACCTTAATCGATAAGCCAGTTGTATTTCATGTTAACGGCTTGTGGAGTCTCCTTGGGCACCGAATTATCAGGCTAGCAGTTGCAGAGAAAGTTCCAATAGTTATCTCTACACATGGGATGTTGGATCCTTGGGCGTTAAGACAAAAGTTTTTGAAAAAGAAACTAGCATGGTATCTATACCAAAGAAGAGACATGTTGAGAGCTAGTGTTGTTCATACAACCTCGCTTGTGGAATCCCAAAACGTAAGGGACTCTTCTCTGAATACTGAAATATTTATGGTGCCCAATGGGGTGGATTTACCACCGCTATACAAAAAGATGAAAGGCCAATTTAAAGTGGTTCTTTTTCTGTCTAGAATCCACCCAGGGAAAGGACTCGAAGATTTGATTGAAGCTTGGTCTTTAATTAATACTAATGGTTGGAGATTGCTAATAGCAGGTGATGGGCGACATAAATATAAAGAAATAATAAAAAGGAAAATCGTCAACCTAAATTTGGAGACTGAAATTAGTATGTTAGGACATGTGAGCGGAAAAGATAAAGAGCTACTTTATCAAAAGTCCGATTTGTTTATTTTACCATCGTATAGTGAGAATTTTGGTTTGGCAATCGCTGAAGCTATGTCTTATGGCCTGCCAGTGATAACTACAAAATTGACGCCGTGGAAAGTCATTGAAGAAAGGAACTGTGGTTGGTGGGTAGATACCGGTGTTGAGTCTTTGTCTGATGCACTGGTAACATGCTTTAGGTTAACGAGAGATGAATTGTCAGTAAAGGGAAAAAATGGTCGAAAGGTTATTTCAAATAACTTTGTTTGGTCTAAAGTGATTCTAGAGTTGAATAAAATGTATTCAAAAGTTGGATTAGATCATACAAATTAAGCTCTACTAAAATTATATCTAAGCTGAATTAAAACATAAATATGAAGAAAAAAATATTAATTACTGGCGGTTCAGGATTTATTGGTAGTAATATAATTATTGAATTAATCAATCTTGAATATGATATATTGAATATGGATATATCGCCCCCAAAGATAAAAAGTCATTTCAAATACTGGACTGAGGCTAGTATATTAGATTTTGATAAACTGTCAAGTTCAATTAATGGTTTTAAACCGAATTATATTATACATTTGGCAGCACGAACTGATTTATGTGGGGAAAGATTAGATGATTATAATGTGAATACTATTGGTACAGAAAACCTAGTAAAAATTTGTAATAATAAACTATTTATTGATAGGGTTATTTTTGCTTCTAGTATGCTTGTGAACCGAACTGGGTCAAGTTTAGTAGAACTAATGAGTTATAATCCGGACACAATATATGGAAAAAGTAAGGTTGAAATGGAGAAATGTATACTTAGATCAGGACTAAATTTTCCTTGGGTAATAATTAGACCAACGTCGATATGGGGGCCGTGGTTTGGAGAGCCTTATAATAATTTCTTTCATTTCGTTTTAAGAAAAATGTTTGTTCATCCTGGAAACATGGGCTGTGAGAAAACTTATGGTTATATAGGTAACAGTGTCTTCCAGATACTAAAGCTCTTGGAAATAGAAGACGAGAGTTTGGTTAAAGGTAAGACATTTTATATTGGAGACCAACCCGCCATTAATATTTCCGAATGGGCAGATGAAATAAGTATCCAGAACAGCGGTAGAAAAAACAGGACGGTTAGCTTGCTAGTATTTAAAGCGGCAGCTCTAATCGGGGATATGCTGAGGGTTATAAAAGTTAATTTCCCGATCACTAGTTTCCGTTTAAAAAACATGACCACTGACAATATCATCCCCTTAGATGATCTCTATGAGGTCGTTGGTGATGTGCCTTATACGCGTTTAGAAGGTACCGTCAAAACATTAGAATGGATAAGTGCCACAAAAGATAGGAAATAAAATGTATATTTTAGGAATTAATGCCTACCATGGAGATGCATCAGCATGTTTATTTAAAGATGGTGACCTGTTAGCTGCAGTTGAGGAGGAGCGAATAGTCCGTATCAAGCATTGGGCAGGGTTCCCGCATAGGTCTATAGATCTGTGTTTAAAAGAAGCGGGTATCGCCATAGCTGACGTAGATCATATAACAATTGCAAGGGATCCAAGAGCAAATGTCGTTAAAAAAGCGATACATGTTTTGAGACACTTTACGTCGATTAGTGCTGTTAAAGATCGATTTATCAACAAGAAAAAAATTACAAATATCGCTAAAGACTTTAGTGCTTTCTTTGATATAAGTGAAGGAGAAGCAGCTACTAAAATTCGTTATATTGAACACCACCGAAGCCATTTGGCGAGCTCTTTTTTTGCAAGCCCGTTTGAAGAATCAGCAGTCTTATCCATAGATGCATTTGGTGATTTTACATCAACGATGCTAGGGAACGGCGTAGGTAATAAAATTGATGTGATAAGTGAAGTTAACTTTCCTCATTCGGTTGGTGCATTTTATACTGCTTTTACCCAATATTTAGGTTTCAATAAATTTGGGGACGAATATAAACTTATGGGTCTCTCCCCTTACGGCTCACCAAAAATGATCAATGAGGTACGAGATGCCGTTATTTTTAAAGAAGATGGCTTGTTTGAACTGAACCTCGACTACTTTACGCACCATGTAAAGGGTGTTAAAACAAAAATTATAGATGAATCAGACCCAACACCTTCTCGGATTTTCTCTGACCATATGATCTTGAAGTTTGGAGCTTTAAGAGCTAATGGAGATATAACGGATTATCATAAAAATTTAGCATCATCCGTTCAGGCGGTGACTGAAGAACTAATTTTTCATGTGCTAAATCACTTGAGGGAAGTTACAGGATCAAAAAACATCTGTATAGCTGGAGGGGTAGCACAAAATTCTGTTGCAAATGGAAAAATTCTAGACAATACAGGTTTTGAGAATTTATACGTTCCACCCGCTGGACATGATGCAGGTACAGCGATTGGCAGTGTCCTTTGGTTCTATAACCAGTTGCAGGGGAGTGATAGGATAAAACCAATGCAGCATAGCTACTTTGGGAGCGAATTCAGTGATGACGAAATTGAGGATTATCTTAAGTCAAATAACGTAGTCTACAAAAAATATACTGACTCTGAATTGAATGAAAAAGTAACAGAGTGTTTGATAAATGCGGGAGTCGTGGGTTGGTTTCAGGGTCGAGCGGAGTTTGGGCCAAGGTCTTTAGGGAATCGAAGTATTTTATGTGATCCCACAAGAAGTGATGCAAAAGAATTGATAAATGCTAAAATCAAAAGAAGAGAACCTTTCAGGCCTTTCGCTCCTTCAATTTTAAAAGAACACGTATCTGACTTCTTTGAAAAAGATGAAAGTGCTCCATTTATGGAAAAAGTACTCCAGATTAAGCTAGACAAAAGAGAATTGTTATCAGCAGTAACACATGTTGACGGAAGTGGTAGGTTGCAAACAGTAGATAAAGAAACAAACCCAAAATACTACAGTTTGATAGAAAAATTTTATCAAAAAACGGGTGTGCCAATCCTACTTAATACGTCATTTAATGAAAACGAACCTATTGTGAATATGCCTAGTCAAGCTTACGCATGCTTTTCCCGAACCAGTATGGATATGGTAGTGATGGGCAACATCTTAATTGAGCGAAAAGAACTGGAGCTATGATTTTACGTAATGAAACTAAACCCACAAAGTCAGTAATTCATCACTCTCTGCCTATGTGTGTTGCGTTGATTATAGCTCTTATTTCTCTCTGGTATTTGTCAAATGATTCTGCTGAAAATCGAATAAATTTCGATGAGCTCGCGTTAGGAACTGAAACATCAATTTATTTAAACCGGGAGAACGTGACTCAAATTTTGTGTCATGATCTAACTGATGCCTATAAATGTATCGGTGGCTATAACTTAAAACCTCGTAACATAGAAGAGGACTTGGTTTTGTGGTTGGGGAATTCGCAACTACATTCTATAAATCAAATGAAACCCGCTGATGAAACAGCGACTGTGTTGCTTCAAAAGAGTATCAATGCTTTAGGTAAAAATGTTCTCACTTTCTCTCAGCCAAATGCCAATTTACAAGAGCATTATGTATTACTTAACTATCTGATTGGTAAGCTTCCGATATCTACGTTAGTGCTACCTGTAGTGTTTGACGATATGCGAGAAACAGGAATCCGTCATAATATTGTTGACGCATTTGAAGAGGAAGACGTGTCCCGCCGTCTTGAAAAGACTGAGATAGGTAAGGAATTGTTATTAACTTATAAGCGTGAGGATATGCATGGCAATGAGATGGCTGCTTCAGGCAAAACTTCACAAGATTCTATTGAGTCGTTTTTAAATTCAGGGCTTGAGTCTCTTTGGCCAGCTTGGGGAGAGCGGGCGGCATTGCGGGCAAGTTTCTTGTATGGCTTTTTGTATAAGACTAGAAATTGGTTATTTAACATTAATCCTTCTTCTATACGAAAAATGATTCCAGGCAGGTATGCTCAAAATTTTAAAGCGTTGTCTGGAATTTTGGCAACGGCGGAAGAATTAGATATGAAAGTTTTGCTATATATAGCCCCTATCCGCAATGATGTTCAGATTCCTTACGACGCTGTTGAGTATGATATATTTAAAAATAAAGTTAACCTTATTTCAAATGAATATGATAACGTTTTTTATAAAAACTTAGAGGGTATAGTGCCAGCAAAATTTTGGGGCACGAAACCTTCAACAGCTTCTGGAATTGCCGAAGAGATTGATTTTATGCACTTTCAAGCAGGTGGACACGAAATTTTATCAAACGCTATTCTCCTCCACTTACGCTCAATATGGAATGAAGATTAAGTAATGATATTTAACTCTCTTACATATTTTTTACTTCTTTTTTTAGTTGTGGTTCTTTACTGGTTTTTTTCGTACAGATTACGACTATTACTAATCTTCATTGCTAGTTTGATCTTTTATGGTTTTTGGCGTGTCGAATTTATACCAGTTATGTTATTTTCGGTGGTTGTCGATTACTTCATAGCTATAAAATTATCAAATAGTTCGTCGTTAGTTAAAAAAAGACTTCTTATAACGAGTGTTTTAGTGAATTTAGGGTTGCTTTTTTACTTCAAATACCTAATTTTCTTTTCGGAGAGTGCTGTTGGAATAATTAATTTATTAGGCATGAATGCCGATCCTTTTGTTTTGAAAATAATACTACCTCTTGGGATTAGCTTTTATACCTTTCAAACCCTAAGTTATACAGTAGACGTATATAGAAATACTATCAAGCCAGAAAAAGATTTTATTCTTTACGCGTGTTATGTAACATTTTTCCCGCAATTGGTAGCAGGCCCAGTTTTAAGAGCAGCGGAAGTAATTCATCAATTTTCAAATCGTATTGTATTTTCTTGGTTACACATAGTTATAGGTTTGCGTCGTATTACATATGGACTTTTCTTAAAGGTAGTTCTAGCTGATAATATAGGCACGTTAGTGGATACAGGCTTTTCAATGCCGGTAGATGCCATGAGTGCATTAGATGTTTGGACTTTGGCATTTCTTTTTGGATTTCAGATATATTTTGATTTTTGTGCCTATTCCCACATTGCTCTTGGCAGTGCTAGGCTCATGGGTATTAAATTCCCAGAAAACTTCAACTTTCCTTACCTTGCGAACTCGCCACGGGATTTTTGGCGGCGTTGGCACATTTCCCTATCTAGCTGGATTCGTGATTACTTGTACCTCCCTTTAATTGGTAAAAAAGTACAGGATCGATCAGTTGGTGGATTGTCAGATGCACTTACTAGGCGAAGGAATAGTGTCGCTTTATTTACTACGTGGGGGCTGATGGGGCTGTGGCATGGAGCAAATTGGACTTTCGTTCTTTGGGGGTTGTACCATGCAGTTATAATTTACATGTATCGGTTATTATCACCATTAACAAGTTCGTTTAGCCGTAGGTTTAAATTGTTAGGAGGTGTCTTGATCACCCTGCCCATTATGATGTTATCCTGGATTCCATTTCGAGCGGAAACGTTAGATATCGCGCTCAGGATGTGGCTTAAAGTCCTCAACCCCTTTTTATATAGTTCGTTGGGCATGAGGGAAAACTCCTATCTTGCGGCAGTCATTATATTAATTGGAATATTTATAACATATTGGATTAAGCATCATTTCATTCCAAATATTAATCAAGATAGTTATGGTTTATTCTTAGGGCGGGTTCTATCTTTCACAATTATGTTTTCTCTAATAATTATTTTTTTTAGGCCAATTAATCAATTTATTTACTTTCAATTTTAATAATATAAAAATATGTATCTTCAACCGGTCTTTTTTATTCGCTATCATGGCACTTTGATTTTTTAATTTCCAATTGCCTTGATATTTTTAAAGGTTTGATCTAGTTACTTTCATAAATGTTAGATCCAATTTTTAATTGGATTTTTATGTAGCTGATCTTTGTGTAGGTTTAGTTTAAAACTTATTTGATTCAATACATATTATGAGTTTTTCCCTATGACTACTGACTATTTACGATGACACTAGTTTGTACATAAAAGTTATCGGAAAAGCTGGCGTCTGTGTTTTAGATTCGAATTATGAAGTTTATATATCCATTAGATAAATAGGAGCTTTCGGCTTCGATTCGTACTTGTATGTTAGTACATTGATTCGGCACATCGTTTTATAATCGAATATAATATCCACAAACCACCTCTACTTTAGGAAAAATATGAAAAGCGCTCTCATTACCGGTGTTACAGGCCAAGATGGCTCATATCTAGCCGAGTTTTTACTTGAACAAGGCTACGAAGTTCATGGAATTAAGAGGCGTGCCTCCTCCTTTAATACTGAGCGAATAGATCATATTATTGAGGATCCATTGGCTCACAATAATCGGTTTCATCTTCACTATGGTGATTTATCGGATTCTTCAAACCTCACGCGAATTATCAAAGAAATTGAGCCAGATGAAATATACAACCTAGCAGCACAATCTCACGTAGCTGTTTCATTCGAAGCGCCGGAATATACCGCAGATGTCGATGCCTTAGGTACGCTGCGAATACTTGAAGCCATTCGCTTTCTTGGTCTTGAAAGAAAAACTCGTTTTTATCAAGCCTCAACATCTGAGTTATTTGGATTAGTTCAAGAGACGCCACAGAGAGAGACGACTCCTTTCTACCCTCGCTCTCCCTATGCTGTAGCAAAAATGTATGCTTACTGGATTACGGTAAATTATCGAGAATCTTATGGCATGTATGCTTGTAATGGTATTTTGTTTAATCATGAATCAATGCGTCGTGGTGAAACTTTTGTCACGAGAAAAATTACTCGAGGATTGGCAAATATTGCATTGGGATTAGATACCTGCCTGTATCTGGGTAATATGGACGCGTTGCGTGACTGGGGTCATGCTAAAGATTATGTTCGGATGCAGTGGATGATGCTGCAGCAAGAACAAGCAGATGATTTTGTGATTGCCACAGGTAAACAGATTTCTGTACGCGACTTTATTCGTTTGTCGTGTCGAGAGTTAGGTGTTGAGTTGGATTTTCAGGGTACAGGAATTGATGAGATTGGTGTGGTTTCGGCTATCGTTGGTGATTTGGCTCCTGCACTGTCTTTAGGGGATATATTAATAAGGGTTAATCCACGCTATTTCCGCCCTGCCGAAGTTGAGACCTTGTTAGGCGACCCCAGTAAAGCGAAAGAAATTTTAGGCTGGGTGCCAGAAATTACTGTTGAGGAGATGTGCGCAGAAATGATTGCTCATGATCTGGATCAAGCTAGACAAAAATCTTTACTTAAATTACATGGCTTTAATGTGCCTGTAGCTAGGGAAAATTAAACATGGCAAAACTTATTTTTGTGGCTGGCCATAGGGGCATGGTTGGCTCAGCTATTGTGCGCGAACTGATCAAGAACAATGAAGTAAAATTATTGTTGGCATCACGTTCTGATCTCGATTTAACAGACCGTTTATCTGTTGATTCATATATGCGAAAGAATAAGCCAGATGAGGTATATCTTGCAGCAGCTAAGGTTGGGGGCATTTATGCCAACAACACTTACCCTGCTGAATTTATTGCAGACAATTTGGCAATACAATCCAGCGTTATTCAATCAGCCCATCGAGGAGGGGTAAAGAAGTTATTGTTTTTAGGAAGTTCTTGTA
>ENA-ORXF01001932-ORXF01001932.1-marine-metagenome-genome-assembly--contig:-NODE-1932-length-12856-cov-12.348306_pt1 | contig 12856 bp, 12 predicted proteins | sample MGYA00237864_ERZ511476 | MGnify/ENA primary metagenome ERZ511476 (study PRJEB26306, sample SAMN06343908) | marine metagenome | isolation source: coastal waters | place: Atlantic Ocean: West Antarctic... | reverse complement strand
CTATTAAAAAAGCACTAGCTCTTAAATGATCTGCTATAACTCTGAAGCTTGATTGGTTTGATTGATTTGGTTTTTTTTTAACTATCTCTGCAATAGAACTAATCAGTTTTTTAAAATGATCTGTTTCATAGTTATCATGTGTACCCTGAAGTAAAGCTGCAGTTCTCTCTAAACCCATTCCTGTATCTACTGATGGTTTTGGAAGATCTATTCTTTTACCTTTGGTTATTTGTTCATATTGCATGAACACTAAATTCCAGATTTCAATGAATCGATCCCCATCTTCATTCTTAGTTCCTGGCAGCCCACCTTTTAAGTGTTCTCCATGATCATAAAATATCTCAGAACAAGGACCGCATGGTCCTGTTTCTCCCATTGACCAAAAATTGTCTGAAGTAGCTATTCTAATTATTCGATCATCACTAAAACCTGCTATTTTCTTCCATAAATTAAAAGCTTCCTCATCCTCATGATAAACCGTTACATAGAGACGATTTTTATCTATACTAAAATCTTTGGTAATTAAATTCCATGCATAGTTAATTGCCTCTTCTTTAAAATAATTTCCAAAAGAAAAATTTCCCAGCATCTCAAAGAATGTGTGGTGTCTAGGAGTATATCCTACATTTTCTAAATCATTATGTTTTCCCCCGGCTCTTACACATTTCTGTGAAGTGGTAGCTCTTTGATAATCTCTTTTTTCCAATCCTGTAAAAACATTTTTAAATTGAACCATTCCTGAATTTGCAAACATCAAAGTAGGGTCATTATTTGGAACTAAATTGCTAGACTCAATAATCTTATGACCATTCTTTTCAAAATATTTTAAAAATGTATTTCTTATTTGATTAAAAGATTTGTCCGCCATATTTTTAAAATACAGCTTTTTTATTCTATGTCTAGATATCTGTAGGGGGGGGAAAGGCGCTTAAATTATGCACTTGAGGGACACACTAGCTCACACTACCTGGCACTAGCTCGAACTAGTTATGCGAACAATTTAAAATTCATAAAAAATAAATTGCATAAAGACTCATCAAATTAAGCAACAAACTAGTGTCCAGACTAGAGACTTTAGAGATAAATCAAATGGTCTATTCTAGAGATTTTTGTTAACATTTAATTATGAAAAAACTTTTAGGGATCATGGTTCTGGGTTTATTGTTGAGTGGGAACGCTTATGCAGGTGTTAATGAACCTGGTAGTAACGTTTATTGCAGTGTGATAGATGGTCTTAATTTAGCAAACAAAAAATTTATAAAAAAACATTCAAAAAAATTATCAATAAAAAATGAAACTAGTGTTCTCTATGCCAGTTGTGATTATAAATACAATCATGTCTGGGCAGTCAATAGAGGTAAAGATTTAGAAAAACTTCATAAGAAAACATATAAACAATGTATGAAATATGCCAAGAAACGTACGGGTAAAGAATGTTATTTGTATGCAGTTAATGATGAAATTGTTTGGAAATTCGATCAGGAAAAAGAGGCAGCAAAAGCAGCAGCAAAAAAAACTAAAGCAAGTGTGTTAATAGAAAAACAAAAAGAATTAGATAAAAGACCAGGAAGATTTTTTGAAGATCAACCTGATGTTAATGATGATTATCAAGTTCATTTTTTTTATGTACTAGCTAAAGATTCTAAAGATAAAGAAATTGACGTTAATGGCTGGCTGGAAAAAAGATTAATAACAGTTAATAGTAAATTCGAGAAATGGTCAAAAAAAAATAAAAAATCTAATGGCGTTGGTCAAAAATTTAAATTTGATTATAGAAAAGATGGAAAGATAGATATTACTTTTGTTCGAATAAATTTGACAAAATCACATCTTAAAACTGTAAAAGTTACAGAAACTTTGATGTACGAATGGCTGTCTAAACATAATTATTTAAATAATCCAAAAAAAACTTATGCATTATTTGCTGGTTTTAATGCTAAAGGAGGAAATTCACATGGAGGTTCTGGATCACCACCTATGACAACAATTTTTATTCCTGCAGTGAAATCTTATGGTGTTAAAGATATGGATATAATAATTCTTCATGAGTTATTTCATACTCAAGGAGCAGCTTATCCTTGTGGAAAAAGAACATATGACGGTGCTCATGTTAAGGGATCAGATGTTTTAGGAAAAAATAAAACAACCACAACAATTGATGGCAAGAATGATACTTACTATCTTCATGGTATGAAAGATTGCCCTGATTTATCAAAGAGTGTTTACTTAACTCCAACAGCAGAAGATTCTTGGGATCCTTATTCAGTATATTGTCTTGGAAAAACTGGTAATTTTGTAAAAAATATATACCAACGTATGAGTGGGGAATGTCATTTTTTAAAACCTACACAGTAAAATCAAAAATATGAAAAAACTTTTAGGGATCATGGTTCTGGGTTTGTTATAGGATTTTATAGGATAAACTAGATGTAATACTAGAGGATTTTGGGATAAAACAAGAAATGAGGAACTTTGAATAAAGAAAACGCAAGTAAACTGTGGAAAATGATCCAGGAAGCTGGACTTTATTTACGGAGTCATCAGCTCACATTACACTAGTTATGTAGACTATTTAACTTTCATTAAAAATAATATATATGACTAGTTCTATATGGATCAAATAAATACAAGCACTAATAGAAGTTTTGGTATTGTTTTTTTTATAGTTTTCTTATTAATTGCTTTATACCCACTATTAAATGGCGAAAATATAAGAATTTGGTCATTAACAATATCATTTATTTTTCTTGTTCTAGGAATTTTTAATTCAAAAATTTTATCACCATTTAATAAGATATGGTTTAAATTTGGTATTTTTCTAGGAAAAATTGTTTCTCCAATAATTATGGGAATCATATTCTTTACAATTGTCACAACTACAAGTTTGATAATGAGATTATTTAAAAAAGATCTTTTAAACTTAAAATTTAATGATAACAAATCATATTGGATAAAAAAAACAGACATAAAAAGTAAAATGAAGAATCAATTTTAATATGAGTTTTATAAAAGAATTTTGGGAATTTATTAAAATCAGAAAAAAATATTGGCTTTTACCAATTATTATTGTCCTTTTATTATTTGGTGGTTTAATAATATTAAGTCAAGGTTCTGCTGTTGCGCCATTTATTTATACAATTTTCTAATTCTATGTTTAGGAATATTTATATTAATACAATACTAGTTTTTTTTATTTTATTAGTACTTGAAATTTTTTTTGGAATTTTTTTTATTTTAAGACCAAACCCTACAATTAGTGTAATTTTTAAACCATTCGTAAATTACGATAAAGTTAAAATTCTATCAAGGACTGAACATTATGATTATGAAACAAATAAATATAAGCCAGGTAAATATAAAACTGAAAAATTCAATTATGAAATAAATAGCGATAGTTTTAGAGGTCCAGAAATTAAAGATGATTTTAATAAAAAATGTATAGGAATTACTTATGGTGGGTCTACAACTATAGGTTTGCAAAGTATTTATAATGATACTTACCCAAAGATTTTGGAAGATCAATTGAATAAGAAAAATAAAAATTGTAGGATTCTAAATGCAGGGGTGAGCTCTAAAAGTTTAAAGTATATATTTTCTCGCGCAATAAAAGAGGTGAATTATTATAAACCAAATTTTATTTCAATTTACAATAACCGGAACTCTGCCATGTACGACTCAACTTTAAGTCCTATTAAAAATGATATTTTTAAAAATCAGTTCAATTTAACTATATTTAAAGTTACCCTTTTTTTAGAAAATAACATAATGATTTACAAGTTTTTAAAAAAAGTTATCTTAAGATTGAGCGAAACTAGAAATGGAACACCACACGTAATGGACCCATCAAGATCAATAAATATTAATTATTTTGAAAATGAATATTTTAATTTACTTGATCAAATCTATACACTAGCTACAAAAAATAAAACAAAGTTAATTCTTGTAAAACAAATTTATTACATAAATCCTTTACTTCAAAATAAATTAGAATCAAATACAATAAAAAAAAATATAAATTTGCTTAAAAGATATAATAAATTGAATCTAGAAAATGAAAGTTTTGAAACTTTAGATGATGAAAAAAAATTTGATAATTATTTCATGATAACAAATGTTATTCTCAATCAACAATTAGATAATCTAAAAAAGGTTCATAATGATATTATGTTAGTAGATGTTTTGGATAATTTTTATGCATACGAAAAAGATGAAGTTACAACTGATGGACTTCATTTAACTAAAAAAGGCAATGAGATTATAGCAAATGGTATGTTCAAATCTTTAGAAAGTAAAATTAACCCTTAAGTTTTTTTAATTAAATGAGTTAATTTTAATATATTAAAATTTTTTTATTATACAATTCTTTCACAAAATTAATGCACATTTCATCATTTCCTTTTTTAGCTATAGCTTGAACGGCTATTGGTAATTTATTTTTTTTGACAACAAAAGTTATTGCACAAAGGTCTAAATAATTAACAAATCTACAATATTCAGAGGGAAGTACGTTTTGATTAACATCTTTAATTTTTGGAGCTGTAGACTTGGTAACTGGGGCAATAATAATATTATCTTGAATAATTTTGTCAAAAATATCTATGTGCTTTTTTCTTATTATCTGTGTTTTCTTAAACTCTTGAGAAGTAATATTTTTTCCACTTAATAATCTGGATTTTACATCCTCATTAATAGTAAATTTCTTATTTTCTATATATTTTTTAAATATCTTGTATCCTCGATAAGACATCATCAGATTTGTTTTATTTACAAAAAAAGAATTTTTTTTTTTTAAGTTTACTTTTGATAAAGAAATATCAAGTTTTTTTAATTTTGATAAAAAATTTTTATATTCAAAAAATATATTTTCTGAAAAACCGCGATAAAAATTATCTGGTAAGAACAAAATATTAAATTTTTTAATTTTTTTTGATTTATATTGATCACTAATTACCTTAAATACATCATCAATATCATCAATATAATTTGCAAATATTCCTATAGTATCAAATTCTTTTGATAATAATTCAACACCATCTAAGGGAATTCTTCCACGAGATGTTTTTAATCCTAATAGTCCACAATATGCTGCGGGTACTCGAACTGATCCTCCAGTATCAGTTCCAATACTTGCTGCAGCAAATCCAGCTGCTACTGATGCTGCTGAACCGCTTGATGAGCCTCCACAAACTCGATCAATCTTTGAGTCCAAGGGATTTACTGTTGTTCCATAAAATTTATTTGTTCCCCAAGAACCATAAGCAAACTCAACTTGATTATTTTTTCCTATAATTTGCGAACCTGCTCTCAATAATCTATTCACTATTTTTGCATTTTTAGTACTAAGTCTATTTTTAAATACTAATGAACCACTAGTGCATTTTAAACCTTTTAAATTAACTAAATCTTTAATCGCAATAGGTATATTTTGTAATGGTAAAGAAGTATTTTTATGGAAATTAGTTTTTTGATTTATACTAATAAAAGATTTGATGTGCTGATCTTGAATTTGAATTTTATTAAATAATTTTTTGTAAAATTTTGTAAATTTTATTTTTTTTGATAATTTTTTTTTTAATTCTTTTATTTTGGGTAATATTTTCATCAAACAGATAAATATTTATCAATAATATTTTTATCTTTAATTATATCATTAGTTATACCTTGTTTAACTACCTCTCCTTTTTCAAGAACAATATACCTTTGAGTTGTTTTTCTTATTAAGTTTAAATTTTGCTCAACAATAATAAAACTTAGTTTTTGTTCTTTATTAATCTTTAAAATCGTGTCGCCTATCTCATGAATAAGTTTTGGCATAATACCATCCGATGGTTCATCCAGTAAAAAAAGGACCGGATTTGTCATTAATCCCCTGCCAATTGCTAACATTTGCTGTTCACCACCACTTAGTGTTCCAGCTTTTTGCTTAATTCTTTCTTTAAGTTTAGGAAAATAGTTAAAAACTTCTTCAATTTTATTTATTTTTTTCTCTCCACTTGCAATTTTACCAAAAATCAAATTCTCAAATACTGTTAAGTCAGAGAATATACCTCTTCCCTGGATAACAGTTGTAATTCCGTATTTTGCTTTTTGAAAACTTTCACTACTTGTTATATTTTGATCTTTAAAAAAAATACTTCCTTCATAAGGTTTGATTAAGCCAGAAATTGTTTTAATCAATGTACTCTTCCCCATACCATTTCTACCTAAGATCCCTAAAATCTCACCCTCATTAAGATCTAAAGAAATATTTTTTAAAATCTTAATTTCACCGTACCCAGAGCTTACATTTTTTAGTTTTAAAATTTTACTTTTCATTTCCTAAATAAATATCTTTTACATTCTTATTTTTTGTTATTTCTTCATAAGACCCAGTTGCAAATAACTTTCCAAGATGCAAAACTATTATATTTGAGTTCAAATCTTTAATAAAAGCAATATCGTGCTCAATAATAATAACTGTTTTATTGTAGTTTTTGACTAAATCCTTAATTAGTCTTGATGTTGCGGCAGTTTCAAAATCAGTCATACCTGAGGTTGGCTCATCAATTAAAAGTAATTCTGCATCAATCCCTAGTAATAGACCTATTTCTAACCATTGTCTTTGACCATGCGATAAATTTTGTGAAAGGGTGTATTTTTCCTGACTTAGTTGAATTAAGTTTAAAATTCTATCTGATACTTCTTTTAAGTTTTCTTGTTTATTACTATTTAAAACCGCGAGTTCTAAATTTTCTAAAACAGTTAAATTACTAAAAACACTTGGTGTTTGAAACTTTCTTGCTATGCCTAGTTTTGCTCTCGTAACAACATCTAAATTATTAATTTTTTTATTTTTATAAATAATGGTTCCTTTAGTTGGTTGTAAATGACCTGATATTAAACTAATAAAAGTTGTTTTGCCTGCCCCATTAGGGCCAATAATACAACTTATCTCATTTTTTTTAAATTTTAAATTAAGGTCTTCATTTGCAACAAACCCTTCAAAATTTTTTGTCAAATTAGAAACTTCTAGTAAAGTATTTTCTTTCATTTAATATTATTTCTTTCATATCTTTTTTTAAATATTCCAGCTAATCCATCTTTAAAGAATATGATGGTAACTATAAAAATGATACCTAAAAATAACTGCCAATACTGGGGTGTGATAGTACTTAAATAATTTGATAAAAATGAAACTATAATTCCACCTGCAAAAGCACCCAGTAAAGAATAGCGACCTCCAATAGCAACCCAAACGACAACCTCTGTAGAAAATAAAACTCCTGCAATCGATGGGGAAATAAAGCTTGCATGTGCAGCATATAACGCTCCTGCTAGTGCAGCAACTGATCCCGAGACTCCAAAAGCAACTGTTTTATAAAAGGAAGTTTTGTAACCCATAGCTAACATTCTATTTTCATTTTCTCGGATACCTCTTAAAACTTTACCAATTTTGTTGTTTTCAAGATAATTTAAAATCAAATATGTAATTAACGAAATAAACAAAATGAGATAAAAAAAATTAACATCTCCACTAAGATCTAAAAGAGTAAAATCACCAACCTTTATGTTAATACGATCAACAAATAATCCATTCCATCCTCCTGTAAGAGTAGATTTGGTGACAGCTAATTGCTCAGTTAAGATAGATAGTGCCAATGTTGCTAACACAAAATATGTCGCTTTAACTCCTGCACTAAATAAAAAATAACTTGTAATTACCGCAACTACAAAACCCAGAAAAATAACAATTAAAGAACCTAAAAAAAAATGATTAATTACTGGAAAAAATTTAATTAATAATCCAAAGGTATATCCTCCGATTGCAAAGAAAGAGGCTTGACCAAAACTTAAGATACCAGCATTTCCCCAGATGAATGCTAATGACATTGCTAAAACACCAAACAAAATATATTGGGGAAGAATAAAAACTATATACCCTTTAAATATTATGGGTATAAATGTTAAAAGCACAAATATAGGAATAAAATTAAATTTTTTATATTTAAACATCTTTTTTATTCATTATTCCATTTGGTCTTAATCTTAATAAAACGATTGCCAATAAAAAGACTGACGCTTGTGATACAACTTGATCAGAAAATATTGCAAATAAAGTTTCAGTCCCACCAATCAAAAAACTTCCTATAACAGTTCCTGATAGTAAATGACCAACTCCACCAACAATAACAACGAAAAATGACCTCACTAAATAAATATTGCCCATATACGGATCAATGCTTAACATGGGTGCGATGAGACCTCCTGCAATTCCAGCCATAAAAGAACCAAAACAAAAGACTGCTTTGTAGGTTAAGTTAATATCTAGTCCCATTAAACCAGCTACTTCTTTATTTTGAATTAAAGCTCTAATTTTTATACCCAAATCTGTTTTTAAAAAAATTATGTTGGATATGGTAATTAGAAAAATTGTAAATAGACATACAAGAAATCTATAGGCAGGTATATTAACACCAAAAACTTCAAATGCACCTGCAATTGGTGCTTCAATATTTTTAAAATCAGTTCCAAAAATAATTTTAATGACTTCTGTTGTAATTAAAAAAAATGCCCAAGTTAATAATAAAGTATCAAAAGGTCGGTCATAAAATTTTCTAATAATAAAATGTTCTAATGCAATTCCTACTAATGCAACACCAATCCCAGAAAATATAATACATAAAAAAAAGGGAATATTTAAAGACATAAAGTACCATGTTAAATATGCCCCAAGAGTTAACATAGCTCCGTGACCCATATTAATTACACCTATCAATCCATAAATGATTGCCAAACCAAAAGCAGCCAATGCAAGAGTTGATGTTATTAAAAAAACATCTATAGAGATACCAATAAATTCCATAATTAAAAATACCGCCTAGTACATTGCTGATCTAGGCGGTAATTTTTTTAATTTAACTAAAGAGGTAAGCTACAACGTGCTGCAAGTGGTACAACTTTTTGAAAAGATTGTACTTCATTAAACATGTTGCCTACATTTGTCCACGATGGATTTACCTGCATTAAATATGAAGGGACGATAATTTGATTATCATCCTTTCTCATTGTGACAGGTCCTTGCGGAGCATCATTGAACGAGATACCTTTTAAGTTTTCTCTTAAACTCGCTGTATCTAGTTTACCTGCTTTTTCAATTGCTAAAGCAGCCATGTGTGCAGCATTATACATTGCAACACCCACTGTATTCATAAGAGCATCCTGACCAAATTTCTTTCTAAAGTTTTTTAAGAATTTAGCATTATTTGGATGCTTAATTGACATGAAGTAATCAAAACTAACATAATCATTACCTGAAACCTTAGGTCCCAATCCTGTAGTTACCACTTCTTCATCATCAACTGTCCAAAGAGCAAAGTCTTCTTTCATACCAGCAGCAGCAAACTGTTGTCTAAAGTTTACAGTATCACTTCCAGTTAAAGAGTGGAAAATGATGTCTGGTTTAGCTTTTCTTATATCCCTAAGAACAGACTCGTATTGAGGTGTACCAAATGGAATGTAAACTTCTCCAACTACACTTCCACCTAGTTCTTTTAGTTTTCTTTTAGTAACCATATTAGTCACACGTGGCCAAGCATAGTCACTTCCTATCATAAAGAACTTTTTACCAAATTTGTTCATCATATATTCCATATGCGGCCAAACTTGCTGTGTTGGCTCAGGACCAAACATAAATATATTCTTATTACAAACACCAGGATGATATTCTTTTTCCTGACCTTCATAGAAGGTTGGGTATAGAAGTACCTTATCTAATGCTTTAACAACTGGACCAGCTGCATTTCTTTCAGCACTCGAGAATGTCCCTGCTAAAAAGTCAACTTTTTCATTTCTTATTAACCTGTTAGCTTGCTCTACAACAATTCTTGGTTCAGTTTTTGAGTCTCCTATAACTAATTCCATTTTTCGACCCAAAACACCACCTTTTGCATTGATCTCATCTACGGCAAGTTCAAATCCTGCAATATGAGCTTTACCATAAACAGTCCAAGCACCACTCAAAGGTGATATTACCCCAACTTTAATTGGATTTGCTGCATGAGCAGATCTAATTAGTGCTGGTGAAGCTAATGCTCCAATAGCAAGATAACCAATTGATTTAATAACATCTCTTCTTGATATTTTTTTATTAACTATTGATTTATTTTTTTTATTTTTTTTCATTCTAGACTCCTTATTTATATTATTCTTAATAATTTAATCAAAAAATGAGTGAAATATCTATAAGTTTAAAAAATTTTTTTCTACTTAGAATTGAATAAGAATTTACAACAAATTTTTAACTGGTTTAAATGTAAATAGAGATAAATATATAATATTTAATGCCAACCACTCTTATGTGTGCTGCCTAACATTTCAGAATAAACATCTGTTCTACGATCTCTTAAGGGCTGATTGTATTCATTCCAATTTCTTTTTCTTCTTGCATCTGCTAAATTTACCTCAGCATATATTATTTCTTCTTTATCTCTGCTTGCTGGTCCAGCAATTGGCCAACCTGTGTAACTAGTAATAATGCTTTGACCTTCAAATGGCTGTCCTCTTTCTTCACCAACTCTATCTGCTGCTGCTATAAAAATTGAATTACAGTGGGATGCAGCCATAATTAATGAGTGTGCCATAGCTCTCTCTCCTTTTACCTGTCCAGGAATTGGAACCCAGTTTGTTGGGACACAAACAATATCTGCTCCTTGTAATGCAGCTAATCTAAAACTTTCTGGAAACCAACTATCATAACATATATTACTGCCAATTCTGCCGATAGGTGTTTTGAAAACTGGAAATCCTAAGTTACCTGGCTCAAAAAATAAATTTTCTTCATTCCACAAATGTACTTTTCTAAATGTTCCAATATAGCCTGTGGGCCCTATAATTACTGAACTGTTGTATAGTAAGTTGTCATCTCTTTCATTAATACCAGCTACAATATAAACGTTGTTTTTTTTTGCAGAATCCATCCAAGCCTTTGATGTTTTTCCTCCAGGTATCTCCTCAGAAAGTTTAAAGGCCTCTTCACGACTATTAAAAACATAGCCTGAATTTGCAAGTTCTGGTAAGACAATCAGATTCGCACCATTTTTTGAGGCTTCCTCAATCATTGTAAGACTTTTTTTAACATTGCTATCTATCTCTCCAACTTTTGGATGCATCTGTACACAAGCAATTTTTATAACGGCTTCATTTCTAGATTTTTTATCAGACATATTAAAATTTTAATTTATAAATTTAACATTATCAATAGAAATATGAATTTTTTCTTCTCTTTCAACCAGAAAGTTAACTATTTGCTCTTTCAACCACGGAATTAAAAAGTACATTTATTGAAGGATTTGCAACATGCCTGTCTACATGTTCATTCTCATTATGTGATAAACCGTCTTTGCATGGACAGAATATAAGAACACTATCACAAATATTAGTCATATTATAAGCATCGTGACCTGCCTGGCTAAGCATGGTTGTATATTTTATATTTAATTCTTCACACTTATTTGAAATTAATTTGATAAGATCTTTAGAAAATTTATCACAATTAAAAGACCATTTTTGAGCAATTTTAGTTTTTAAGTTTTTTTCATTTTCAATAATATTCAAATAATCATCAATTTTACCAATCACCTCTGTAGCCACATCACTTTTTTCATGTCTCACATCTATTACAACTTCTGCAAAATCAGGAACAATACCAAAAGTATTGGGCCAGACATCAATTTTTGTAATTCCTGCTCTTAACTGATCGTAGTTATTAGCAATATTTTCAACAAAATTTATAAACATTGCTGCACCAACAAGTGCATTTTTTCTTTTCTCCATCGGTGTAGTTCCAGAGTGTGATGTTTCACCAAAAAAACTAACACGTCTTCCCTCTGCAAAATAGCCCTTTGTAACGATTCCAACTGGCTTCCCACTATCCTCTAAAACAGATCCTTGCTCAATATGAAGTTCAAAATATGAGTCGAACTCGTCAGTAGATACTTTGTCAGATCCACAAAAGCCAATTTTTTTTAATTCATCAATAAACTTTAAATTATTATTATCTAATTGATTGTAAATCCAATCTTTATCATGAATACCTACAAACGCTCCTGAACCCATCATAGGTGGGGGATACCTTGCTCCCTCTTCATTTGTCCAAGAAACTATCTCTATGGGCCTAGATGTTTTTATATCATATTGATTTAAACATTTTATTATTTCCAAACCTGATAAGACACCTAAAATACCATCAAATTTTCCACCAGCCATATGCGTATCTAAATGAGATCCAATCAAAACTGTTTTTTTAGAATTATCTAAACCATCTCTTTTTGCAAAAATATTTCCAAATTTATCTATTCTAATTTTTAAATTCTCTTTGCGACAAAGAGAGATAAATTCTGATCGAACTTCTTTGTCACTTTCAGATAATGTTAATCTAGAAATTCCATTAGATTTTCCTTTTCCTATTTGGGCGGTATCATAAATATCTTTCCACAAACGATCAATATTGATTTTTAAACTATTTTGTATCAACATAATTTTTACGTTATCTTATTTTAAAATTTTTTTCATAATTAAAGGCTATCACGTTTGTTGGCAGTTATTCCACTCAAAAATGTTGACAGTTTGTTGACAGTTTCGTTATTAAAATTTCTTTGTATTAATGCCAAGTCTATTTTAATAACACAGCAAGCATAAGAGTTTTAGGTTGTCAGGGGGTGTCGAAAGTCAGGTCTTATTTTACTATCGCTCTATGTATCAAAGAGAAGTTTGGTAACTCTTATAAAGATATTCCTGATGAGCAGTTTGATGAAGTTTTAAAATATATTGAGTTTCTTAAAGAAAATCCTAGTTAGTTTTTCTGAGAAATTGTTTCTAA
>ENA-ORXF01001931-ORXF01001931.1-marine-metagenome-genome-assembly--contig:-NODE-1931-length-12859-cov-5.914333_pt1 | contig 12859 bp, 16 predicted proteins | sample MGYA00237864_ERZ511476 | MGnify/ENA primary metagenome ERZ511476 (study PRJEB26306, sample SAMN06343908) | marine metagenome | isolation source: coastal waters | place: Atlantic Ocean: West Antarctic... | reverse complement strand
GCACAAGAAGCGTTCGCAAGAGCCTCCGTCTTCGGAGCAACCTACAAAGGAGTCACCAATTTTGAGTTGGCTCAACGCCTTTATCACTACAGTTCCTCTTGTTGGTTCATGTTTAGCACTCCTATTCTTAGTAACGGGGGAACAAGTCGTGGGCTTCCTATCAGTTGTTTCCTTAATTATGTACCTGACAGCAGGGTCGGTCTATCAGATCATTATGATGAAAATATATGGTTGGCGAGTTCAGGTGGAGGTATTGGTGGATATTGGGGAGACATTAGGAGTAACGGTGTATCTACTACTCACGGCAGTAAGTCTACTGGTTCAATTCCTTTCATGCATGTAGTAGATTCTCAGATGTTAGCCTTTAATCAAGGAGTAACAAGACGAGGTTCGTATGCCGCATACATGGACATCAGCCATCCGGAGATAGAAGAGTTCATAAACATTCGAAAAGAATCAGGTGGAGATATTAACAGGAAGTGTTTGAATTTACACAACGGTATTAATATCACAAATGATTTTCTTAAAGCTGTAGAAGATGATGCAGACTGGAGATTGGTTGACCCTAAATCAAACGAAGCAGTTAAGGTTGTTAATGCTAGAGACCTCTGGTGGCAGATAATTAACGCCAGAGCAGAGACAGGTGAACCGTACATGATTAACATTGATACATGTAACGAAGCTTTACCTAAAGAACAGAAAGCTTTAGGCTTACAGATTAAACAAAGCAACCTATGCTCAGAGATTACACTAGCAACCAACGAAGAAAGAACAGCAGTGTGTTGTTTATCAAGTGTAAACTTAGAATACTTTGATGATTGGTCAGAGAACCCTATGTTCATAGAAGATTTAATAACCATGTTGGATAATGTTTTACAACATTACATTGACAACGCTGTCGATACAGATAACTTAGGAGAATACAATGCCAATTTTAAAAGGTTTCAGAAACATATCAAGCCGGGCAAAGAAGGGTTTACTAAATCTGCCTACTCTGCTTATCGAGAAAGGTCGCTGGGCTTGGGTGCAATGGGATTCCATTCGTATCTCCAGTCACGCAGCCTACCTTTTGAGGGTATATACGCTACGGGATTTAATCACAAAGCGTTTAAACACATTAAGACCCAAGCTACAAAAGCATCTGAACAACTTGCAGACGAACGTGGGGAAGCTCCTGACATCAGTGGCAGTGGGCGTAGGAATGCTAATCTCCTCGCTGTTGCTCCTAATGCCTCTTCTAGTATTATTTGTGGTGGGACATCTCCTTCTATTGAGCCATACAGGGCTAACGTATATACACACAAAACTTTATCCGGTTCGTTCCAAGTTAAAAACAGACACTTAGAAAGTTTGTTAGCTGATAAGAAACTAACTAAGGATGAACTTAAAGAAATTTGGAAAGACATTGCAGGACATGAGGGTTCAGTACAACACCTTGATATCCTAACAGATGATGAAAAAGAAATATTTAAAACTGCAAATGAGACTGATCAAATGTGGCTAGTAGAACACGCTTCTAAACGCCAAGAGTTTATATGTCAAGCACAGTCAGTTAATTTATTTTTTACTATACCAACAGCTACAGAAAAACAAGAGGTACATGATGAGTATATGCAATATGTTAACGATGTACATTGGTATGCTATGAAGAAATTAAAATCTTTATATTACTTTAGAACAAACGCTGCTAGAAATGCAGAGAATGTTAACACTAAAGTTCAACGTATTAGACTTGAAGATACTGAATGCATTTCATGCGAAGGATAATATGACACAAGATGAATTTAACAACATACTTACACCAGAATTTAAAGGCTTTACTAGCCGAATGTGGGTGGATTATTTAGATGAAAATAAAAATCCATTTGCAAAACCAGATGATTACGCTGGATATGTAATCAACAACTTGAAATATTTAATTAGAAAATTTAACACGGAAAACACATGAGCCTATTAGACACACGAGACTATTATAAACCTTTCGATAATCCTTGGATGTTCGATTACTATGTACTACAAAATCAAATGCATTGGATGCCTGAATCTGTAGCACTACACACAGATGTAAAAGATTGGCAAGAGCTATCAAAGCAAGAGAAGTATTTACTAACACAAATCTTTAGATTGTTTACTCAATCAGATGTTGATGTAGGTGCAGGGTATGTAGATAGATACATGCGTATCTTTAGAAAGCCGGAAGCTAGAATGATGATGGGTTCTTTTGCAAACATGGAATCAATACATCAACATGCTTACAGCTTACTACTTGATACAGTAGGTATGCCTGAGATAGAGTACAAAGCCTTTGCTGAATACGAAGAGATGTCAGCCAAGCATGAGTATGTACACAACATTAAGACCACTAAGGCAGACAAGAAAAGCATTGCAAAAACTTTAGCAGTTTACTCAGCCTTTACAGAAGGACTACAACTCTTTAGCAGCTTTGCAATCTTGTTAAACTTCCCACGCTTTGGACGTATGAAAGGTATGGGACAAATTGTTACTTACTCTATTCGTGATGAGTCAATGCACGTTGAAGCTATGACTAAATTGTTTAGAGAGTTTATTCAAGAGAACCTTGATATATGGACAGACGATTTCAAAGCAGAAATCTACGAGATATGTAGACAGATGGTTGATCTTGAAGACAAGTTCTTAGACCTAGTGTTTGACATGGGAGACCTTGAAGGACTTACCAAGAAAGATATGTATGCTTACAATAGATACATAGCTGATAGAAGATTACTACAGCTTGGACTGAAAACAAACTATGACCAACGTGAGAATCCTCTCGGGTGGTTAGATGAAGTGATGGGTGTTGAACATCAGAACTTCTTTGAAGGTCGTGCTACCTCTTATATGAAAGCAGGACTACGTGGTAGACAGGACAAGATTAACTTTACACCTCTGGAGAAAAAAGATGGTTAACAAAAGCGAAGCAAACCTTATAAGCTTTAAGGTATTGCTCACTAGAAAAAATGAAATCGTAACAGAATTTAGTATGTTACCTATAGATATGGTTGATGAAATCTTTCCCAAAGATGAAAGAGACTTAATCAAATCTATTCTAAAAAATGGAGAGGTTAAACTTGCAAAGCTTCACGAGTTTTTCCAAAGAGAAATGAACTCTTTAAAATGACAGAAGATGAATTAGTAGCTCATGTCATAGCAGAAATCAAACGTGATGTAGCTATGAATAATTTACTTGCTCTTAAACAAATGTTGTCAGAGTTATTAAAAAGCCCTGACAACAAAAGAGTGTTAAAAAGTTTTCTTAGTGAGTTTCCTGAACTTAGAGAAGACTATATGTAACTATCCAGCTAAAGGATTTGATTTAGCTTCTTTTAAAATTTTACTACCTACTTTCTGCGCTCCTTTTACTGCTGCTCCAAGAAAATAACCTTCACGCTCTGGGGGCATAAGCATAGAACCACCCATGTTGTATTGCATCATGCCGCCCATGCTTTTGCCTTCTGTTTTAGGAAACAACGCTTTATCTTGCTCTTCTTTAGAAACACCTGCTTGCCTGTCTTTTGCCATCATGATTTTAGGATACTCATCACCAAAACTAGCTCTAACCGCTGCTTGTCTATCTTCATCGTCGCCAGCTTGTTTCATTAAACTGTCTAAAAATTTAATTTGTTTGTCCATGCTTGATTCATTTGGCATTTTTAATCCTCTACTCTACGTTTGGCTTCAGCTATTTGATCTTTAAGTTGTTCTAGACTACCCAGAGAACTCACTCTCCCCTGCTTGCGGAACATTTCCTGTTCCGATGTTGCCACCACCAGTGCCTGTAGCTCCAAGTTCTTGAGGTTGTTGAGGTGTTCCTTGAGGGCTTCCCACAGCTCCCGGTTGTTCACCAGCGGGGACAGCCTCGCTGCCAGTTGCTTGTCCAGCATTTTGCGCTCCTATGATTTGAGCCATGATAGCGGCTTCTTCAGGGTCATTAAGTATTTCATCAGGATCAAGATCAAGGCTATAAGCAAGCTCACTAATAATTTTAGAGATCTTAACAAACGGTGCAATTGCAGGATTCTGTGCGGTTTGAAGGAACATCGTAAGCCTTTGGCTACGAACTTCTTTCTGCATTAGGCTGTTTGTACCCATTGCTCTAATTTCTAAATCGCCTTCAATGTCTAAATCGCCTTCGAAGAACTGCATGTTCCACTGGTAATACGCTTGTCCTAGAGGCTTGAGCAAGAAGTCATCTAAGTTCTTAACAACTGTTTTAATGTTAAGTGACGCTGCACCCAGTAGCATTGACATACCAGAAGCAGTTCTTGTCATGCTCTGTACGCCTGTCTGTCCATGCGAATAACTTGGAATACCTGTTTGCTCATCGGCAAGCTGACGGAACTTGTCAAACATCATCATGTTCTCTTGAGTGGTGTTAGGGAATTTTACGCCGTGTATTGCTTGTCCGGGCATCCCTGCTTGCCTTCTAAACACCTTGCCGGGGTATATGTCCATAGACTGTCCACCAACTAAAGCAGACTCGTCTACGTCGAAAACTACAGAACCACTAAGTGCAAGGTTATCAATTGCCATACGTGCATGGCCGTTCATTATCTGTTGTGAGTCATCCATGTTCTCAGCAACACCAATACCAAAAAAGCTGTACGGGTTTCTTTCGTAGCTAAAAGCATTGTACGGAAGTCTATAAGGCGTAAAGGGGTTAACGACTGCGCGTAGCAGTTTGCCGTTACTTATCCAAGCATTGATCTGTAGTTCGTCTAAGTCATCTACGTCTTCGCCTAGTTCCATTCCGGCTTCACGCGCATACTCAGCGTCCATGATTCCCCAATACTCTAAGACTTCGAACTGAGCAGAGCCGTAATCTTCTGAGCGGCTATCGTCTTTTAGTTCTTGCTCGTAGTCTTTCTCTTCGTAGTTTGGCCCCATGACAAGACATTCGCGTATTGCGTCTTTGTCAAAGTACGGGAGCTTTGCTAACGCTCTTAGCTGTGATCTATTAAGCTTATGTCTATGGAACGTGTACTCGCACTCATCAATAGTAGTAGCACTAGGATCAGGAAAAAAGTCCCAGATGCTTACAAACTCAATGCGCGGAACACGAATAGAAAGCGGAGAGTACTCACGTTCTCCTGTTTCTTCGTTTGTATTCCAACGCCCAATAGTCTTGTTGTGGTTAAACGGGCCTTTGACAATGCCTGTGCCAAACAGTGCGGCTTCAAAGATTGCGTTTCGTAGCTCTGATGAACCATTAGACTCTTCGATCTGGTCGTGTATTAACTTCTGCATATGCCGCGCAGCTTCTTTAGCCGGAGACATTTCTAATACTTGAGGATCTGGAGAAGGCCCGTCAACGACATTTAACCTACCGTCTTTGACTCCTTGCTCTACGGCTTCTTCAAATAAAGATCCACCGCCTGAAATAGTCGCACCAGCTTTAAGTGTCTTGCCGTCACCTTCGTAACCAATATCAAAAGGATCTATATCTCCTTCTTCTTCTATTGACTCTGCGCCTAGAGGCTGGCTCGTTTCTAAGCCCGGAGTCATATCGAGATGCTGGTAGGTTGCAATACCTTCGGGTATTCTTGTTTCTTTTACACCAATCGGAAACTGACCAGTGCCGAAGATTACGTCTACAAGTTGTCCAAAGGCGGCAAGCACTTTAGTTTTTGTTACTTTGATAAAGACTTTAGATTTTTCGGATTCTCTGAACTTGACGTTTTTGCCGTATAGCCCTCTGAAGTTATGATAAGCACGTAGCCATCTACCTTCATCTTGCTCTCTGGCGCTTTCTGCGTCTGCGTATCTGTCTTCAATTAAACCTACAAGACGCATTTTTATTGAGTCTTCTAGGTTTAGCTCAAGGCCGCTTTCTCCTTCTACTGGATTAAAGTAGAGTTCGTCTGCGTTTTGATACATTGAATTTTCTTGTTCGCTCATTCAGCGTTCCTTTAAAGAGTAAAACCTGCCGTCATCCAAAGACTCAGGCAGGTAAAGTACTTAGTCTTACAGCTCTTGGAACTGAGCGATATATGTAACAGTTGTTGCTGCTGTAGCCAAGTCAGCACCGATAGGCCGCAACGTAACAAAAATATTCCTAGCTCCTGCACTATAAAGAGCGCCAGCAATTACAACAGCTTCTGAAGTTGCTGGGCCGCCTTTAGGGCCAACTCCGGTAGTAGCAAACTGGTTAGCTGCTTTACCATGAGAGTTTTCAATAACGTACAGAGGCACATTAGCTGTCCATGTAACAGCAGCACCACCGTCATCTAGGATTGCAGTAGCTGCTAAGAGTTGCGCTCCAGCAGATGCAGTACCGATAGAAATATCAAGATCATTACCACTAGAGCCACCCGTTACAAGGTTACCTTGAGGATAAGCGATCAAGTTTGTAAGGATAGTACCAGCGGGTTGAGCTATAGTGACAATAGTATTAGTGTCATCTGTAACCGCAATAGTGCCGGTAGTTGTTTTAACTTCCTGCATTGTTGTGACTTGTTCTGCTGGGTTAGTTGTTTCTACACGCGAAGACAATGCTCGTACATCGAGTATGTTTGCCGCGTCATTAATGTTTTTACGAATATTTACTTCAGCCATGATTATTCCTCGTTAACTTTTATTTTAGTTTTAAATCTTTTCTTTAATACTCTATGCCAAGTACTAGCTCTAAGTCACCGACTGCTAAAGTAGGCGTTACATCTGTTCCTGACAGAAACATAAAACAAAACACACTTCTGCTGTCAGGTTCTGCTTGCAGTAAAATAGGGAATCTTGCTTTAGCTATAAGATCTCCGTCAGTTGCGCCAGCACCTTCTAGATTCACATCGAACCTAGAAATTCTACCTCCACCATAAACATAGTCATCGGCAGAGCCATCAAGTGTTAAAGTCCCTGTTACTTTACAGGCAAAGAAATCCGCATCGGATACGTTTCGCGCAGCGTTGGCGCTACCTACAGCTTGGTCTGTTTGAGCAAAAAACAACTCTCCGTCAAAGACTTCACTGTCTTTAGATATGAACATAGCGGATACAAGCTTAGAGCATTCTCCGGTTCCACCGACTGCTAAAGGTATTTCTGTTGTACCGAACAATACATCGTTATCTGCGTATTGAGCAGTTGTAACGACAGGTGTTACTCTAATAACTTTTCTGTGTCCTGATGACATATTTAATCTCTCTTTAGTTTTTGTTTAATATCCAAATGTTGAGTCTATCGGTCTAAAGCTTTGTTCTCTTTGAAGCTGTCTCATCTGACTCATCGTGTCGTTGATACGTGGCCTAGACATGATTAGATATCGTAAAGCATCGTAAGCATGGTCAGGCGCATGTGTATTAACATCTTCTGGGTTAGATTTATCCAGAGGAATACTTTGAAGCTCGCGTATCAGGTTAGGGCATGTATTAAATATTTGAATTCGTGGCCTACCGCTTTGCTTGATCTTCAAGTATTCGTGGATTTGTATTTTTCCTTGTATCCGGTTCTTATCGGCTCTCCGTAGTTTGTGTCCTGCTCGTTGCAGTGTCTCACCTACGGTCGGGCCTGTTGTTCCTGTTCTGCTCCAGCAAGCTGTGTCTAAGACTCCCGGTACACTAAAGGGGTCTTCCATCTCCATGTTAGTGAGCATTTCTCCTAGCTCAGTACCAAGAAGACCTTTTCGATACAGCTCCCTGTATATTATTAAAGTGCCATCGCTAGGGTCTACTGTACCCCAGACACAAGCCGACTCACTTGCGTAGCCGTAGTCAATACCCTTTATACGCTCCCAGTGGATAGGGATTTCAAAAGGCGTAATGATGTGGCTCATTGCTTCAAACTCTGTGAACGCTGCACCTTCTGCAACGTCCCAATTTCCTTCTAGTAGCTGTTGGCGCTGTGTAGGCGGCAAAGCTTTTAGCATCTTTTCGTAGCGTCCATCCTTAGCTAGAAAAGGATTGTCTTGTAGTCTTGCGGGTATAAACTTTCTTGTTAATCCGTCTGCGCCCTCGAAAGATGTATTAGTAGGGCATGGATCAATGTATCGTTTCTTAACCCACGTTGCACCAACACCACCGGGGTTTGCAGTACAACGCATATAAGGAACTATCTCAGAGTCTGTGGTACGCAACCGTGACGCTAAGTAGTTCCAACTAAACTCTGTGGGCAGATGAGTGATCTCATCAAACCCTATCCAACTGTACGCTTGTCCCTGATAGCGGTATACGTCTGCATCACGCTCTAAGAATCCAAACTCTATCTTTGCTCCGCTTGGGAAGTTCCAGAGCTTCTCTACTTCCTTATACTTACAGCCGGGGAAAGCTTTTGGGTATAGCTCTCTGCTCTTGTCTATAAGCTCTCTAAGCTCCGGCATGGAGCGCCTTATAATCAAACCTCTATGAGCCGTCCTGTGAGCGTATCTGAGAGGATCTACGAGCATAGCGTAGGACTTACCTCCCCCTGCTGCTCCACCGTACAGAACGTCTGTCTCGCTTGCTGCAAGGAAGTCTTCTTGTGGGCCTTCATTGGCCCTGAATATAACTTCTTCTTTTGCTTCTTGTGCAAGTTGTGCTGGGAGTTTCTCTAGGTCTTTATCTTCTACTACTTTGCCGTGTGTAGAAGACTCTTTATTCTCTAACTTATTTAAAGTTTTTTTAGTGTTGCTTATCGACTGCTTATAGCCCTGTATCTTGTTCTGAGCCGCTTTAAGCTTCTTAGCTTTTTCTCTTATAGTTTTATTGGCATCCAGCTTAGCTTTTGTTTTCGAGTGGTAGTTATAACCTCTACTCTTTGAGCCTTTAGCTCTGCCTGACTTCTTGCGTGGTGTGCCATCTACTTTGAGTATGAACTCTCCGTCAGCATCTTTTGCGTAGTTGTCTGGGTTCTCGTCCCAATCACTCATGTACGCTTTGCTGCTATCTTCTTTAAGCCCATGTGCGAAAGCTTGCGACCAGTTTCGTATTCTAGCCACAAGCTTCCTTCGCGCAAAGACAAGGAACTGTCTTTAATCATGGGTAGTACTTTCTCTAAAGCTTCTAGTTGGTCGGTCAGAGGTGTTAACATCTCTGGGTTGTCTTCGTCTAACTCATATCCAAAAGGGATTGTGCTGCTAGATCTCCTCATAGTTCCCTTCAATGACTGTTTCTGTCTTGGCAGGAAGAATAAACAAACCACCTGTCGTGTTAACCGTTACATCTAAACGGTCGGTCTTTCCTAGACCTACACGATCTAAAATGGTCTGTGCTGCTTGAATACGCATATTAGCTTGTGGGATTGGCTCTGCGCTATCCATGATGTGTACAAGCTTCATAGCGGCCTTGGGTGCAGATTGGGCTAAGATGTTGGTAGCTAGATCCAGAATCTCTGTTTTTAGCGCCTTAACAACTGAAGGGTAACTACTCTCAGCATAACCCGCTAACTCTGCGGCTTTACGTGGATCACCTCCTACTTCAACTAAATGATTAAGAAAAGACTCTTGCTTCGTTGTTAATTCTTTACTATTACTCATTGTTATAAGCACATACTTTATTATATGTAACCATTATAGGGTCGATATGGGGTTTTGTCAAGCTTTTTCGCCAGATAAACAAAATAAAACTTGACAAAACACTAAACTGACCCTATAATAGACATTAAGCCCAAGGCGTTATGTGTAGATTTCAGAGCCTTTGCTTCCTTCCTAATCTGTTCCCCCGTTTTATAGCTGATCTTAGTCCAAGTATAGAGGGACATGTCTTTAATACTTTATAGAGTTGTAGGGTTATAAAGTCTTTGTAGCGTGTTTATGTAGCATTACCCTTTAGAGACTATAAAGCTTCCGCGCTAAACTAGTATACAACCAATTCCCCCACAAAATGTATAAGATTGTGTATATATAGGGAGGGGGGGTGGTGGCCTCCTGCCCCCCTTAAAGTCTAATTAGACTTTAAAAGACTCTATAGACTTACCAAGTCTACCCCCACGCTCTAAAGACTTTAAAAGTCTTGGCAGATCTTCAAAGTCTTTAGAGCAAGCTCTAACTAGTTTCCAAATCTGTGTAGATTTTAAAGACTCTAGAGTCTTTTAGGTTTCTTTAAAATAACTAGTTATTTCAGAGGCTTAGCAGAACTATATAATCTCCGATTATCCCCTCTAAAAGTTTTAAGAAAACTTTAAAGATTAACTCCCGTAGGGAATTCGCCGCTTAATAATATAAGACTTTAAAAGTCTTCAGCGCGGGCGTTGCAGCTTCGCTGAGCCAGTTATCAGAAACTCTCGTCATGCGTTAAAGACTTTTAAAGTCTTCCTGCGTTAAGCTGAAATCCTGTGTCATACGGTAATACCATTACCATGTCATGTGGTAATACCATTACCGTGTCATGTGGTAATACCATTACCGTAGGCGCGTTGACTGTTGATTTGTACAGTACTGTATGAACCACTGTAAATCGGGGTTTCTAGCTTTTTTAGCGTGTTAACCTGCGCATAATGCGTGATCATTAATGGCGCACCAAAAAGATGTTGACATCGAAATCCAGATCGGTCAAATTTGAAAGCGTCAAAACGGCAACCGGCCAATATCGGCTCGATCGGATTTGACAGGATTTTCACATGAATAATTTTGCATCAATAGACCAAAACCGTATCGCCACATCAAAACAGCAATTTGCTGTTGCCGGACATTTTGCTTCGATCCAAGCTCAGTCTCCTTCGGAACGATTCGGATTAAGCAAAGTTTTCTACGCTATTCTGAATAAATTCTATGATGACCAAGATTCTAAGATGACTCACGGCGATGTTCAAAATTATTTTGAACATGATGTTGTTCCGGCTCACTTCGTAAGTCTTGTCAGGAAGCCTAAAGCTTCCAAGAAAGCTAAAGCTAAGACAGCTAAAGCTAAGCCAGCGAAGCTGAAGGTTGAATGGGTTGACGCTGAAACTCAGACTATCGAGGAAGCGATTGAAAATATAGATTCTAAGAAGGTTATCAAGCCGGTTGCCAAGGTCGCTAAGAATTCTGTCGCTAAAGCGATGGACACTAGGATCACTAAATTAGAGACTAAAGTCTCTGAAGTTGACTCGAAGCTTGATGCAATCCTCGCAATCTTACAGAAATAATATAGATTCAATCTATCGGGTGGCAGCAATGCCACCTTTAATTTATAAACTATTAAGGCGTTATCATGGACAGATATAAATCTAAAGAGTGGAAAATCTTAGAGTCTTTACAAAATAATTATTATCCGAACCAAGATATATTAACTATCACAGGGATGTTAGATCATGAACAGTTTATAGACCATGTTAATAGAATTAAAAGAGCAGTTATGATAGAGATATTAAATAGATAGGAGAATAAGATGCAAGATATAACTGCTTTATATATAGGTATAACTTTAATAACCGCTAACCTTTTACTACTTATAACTATAATAATAGGATGAAAGACATGAAGATTTTAGTTAGAATAAATGAAACATCACAATGGCGAAGAGTCTATCCTGCTTGTGATTACTCTAGGATTTTTGCCAATATAGCTGGGACAACTACATTAACAGAGAGTTGTATAGAACATATCAAGAGTTTAGGTATCACAATTGAAGTTGAACAGCAAACAATTTAAATATAATAATATATATATCTCTTTTAAATACTTAGAAGAGATCACTTGTGATCTTCTAAGTATTTTAAAGAGGATACAAATTCCAATCAGCCCAATGGAGGGCAGCAACATGTACAAAACTCACGGTATAGCTTGTCAAATATTCTCACAACGATCTGCAAATAACTTAGCTAAGACAGTAATAGTAGATAGTCTAAGCATTAAGCAGCCTTGGTCACAAGTAGGTAAACAAGCTCAGAATGTAGAAAGATTAGGTGTCGATTCTCCTTATCTGTTTCGCTTTAAACGTGAGACATATCTTTATATGTCAGCACATAAACATAAAGTTCACAGTCAATTGTTAGCTATTATTAATTCTAAGAAAAACGATGCTGATAAAGCTCTATCATTGATGACAGTATATCTAAGAATACCGGGATTAGGGTTAGCTAAAGCTGGTTTTCTGTGCCAATTAACAGCAGGATTAGTGGGCTGTATGGATACTCATAACATAAGAAGATATGGCATTGATCCTAACACTATGAAGCTAGACAAGACGCTTAAAAGTAAGAAAGGATTAGAGTCTAACAGGCAGAAAGTAATAAAATATATTGCCATGTGCCACGATTATGGTACTGAAAATATGTGGAATAGCTGGTGTAGTTTCGTAGCTACTAAAGATAAACAAGCTAAAGAATTATGGCAGGATGCTAACCACGTTAGTGAAGTACACTACACTTACTTAACAGGAGAATAAGATGTCAAGAGATTATCCGATGTCAAGCGAAGAACATTATGAAGTTTACTTTCAAGATGAGACTATTGATTGGCATTATTGTGGGATAACCCACTCTCAATTAATAGAGGATAGTTTAAGCGGGGATAAATTATTAACTGACACTGAGATTGGGGTGACAGTTCGTAAAGTAAAAGAAGAAAGCGCCATTGAAAATTATAGACAGGACTATACTGCTCAAGAATTAGGTGCTGAATGGCGACAGAAATATCAAGATAGTTTTTACTCACAATAAACTAAGGATAGACCATGAAAAAGAAACAAGTATTTCAAACTGTAGCTACACATTTGCTGACTCAGAATAGTAAGTCAGTAGAGGGAAGTGACTTAGGCAATTGCCGATATCAAAATGACGATGGTAAACAGTGTGCTGTCGGCGTGTTAATAGATAGCAAAAATTATTGGCCGGACCTTGAAGGTAAAGCTACTGATGCTGTTGAAGTTATAGAAGCAGTAGAGAAATCTTTGGACACTCACATAACTAAATCAGATCGTGATCTATTGTGTAAGCTCCAAGATATCCACGACTATAG
>ENA-ORXF01001930-ORXF01001930.1-marine-metagenome-genome-assembly--contig:-NODE-1930-length-12863-cov-3.774441_pt1 | contig 12863 bp, 9 predicted proteins | sample MGYA00237864_ERZ511476 | MGnify/ENA primary metagenome ERZ511476 (study PRJEB26306, sample SAMN06343908) | marine metagenome | isolation source: coastal waters | place: Atlantic Ocean: West Antarctic... | reverse complement strand
ACGCTTTCTCCAAATTTTAGATCCTTTTCAACCATAAATAAAGTTGCCCCAAGAATTGCACAGTTCACTGTAATGAGAGGTAAAAATACACCCAAAGCATTATAAAGAGCGGGAACAAATCTATCCAAGAACATCTCTAATATTTGAACTGCAGCTGCAATAACACCTATATAACTTATTAAACCGACAAACTCTAGATTGACATCGGGAAGTCCAGCCCAGGCAAGAGCACCCTCTTTTAATATTGAATTGTAAATAAAGTTATTTAAGGGAACGGTTATCAAACAAACCACTATCACGGCTACACCAAGGCCAAATGCTGCATCTATTTTTTTAGAAATAGCGATAAAGGTGCACATTCCGAGGAAAACAGAAAGAGCGATGTTCTCAATAAAGACAGTTGTTACAAATATACTTAGATAATGTTCAAGCATTGCTTTCTCTCTTTGTTAGGTCAGGCGCATTTGCATGTTTTTGGAGCTTGAAATCATTTGGTTCCACTTGATCTTTTTGGAAAGTCCGGATTCCCCATATCATGAAGCCTATTAATATAAATGAACTCGGGGGGAGTAGTAATAGGTTGTTAGCTGGATACCAACCGCCATTTGAGACAAGTGGGAGTATCTCATAGCCCAAAAGAGTTCCTGCACCAAACAGCTCTCTAACTGTGGCAACGGCTATCAGGATAATGCTGTATCCCAAGCCATTTCCGAGACCATCCATAAAACTAATCAGTGGCTTCTCTTTCATGGCAAAGGCTTCAGCCCTCCCCATGACAATACAATTTGTAATGATTAAGCCTACAAAAACAGAAAGCTTCTTACTTGTCTCATAGTCATAAGCTTTCAACAATTCATCAACTACGATTACCAATGATGCAATGATTGTCATCTGAACAATGATTCGAACGCTTGTGGGAATATAGTTTCTTATGATTGAAATAAATAAATTTGAAAAGGAGACTACGCATGTTAAGGCAACACACATGACAAGAGTTACTGAGAGGCTGCTTGTAACCGCAAGAGCAGAGCAGATACCAAGTATCTGAAGAGTGATAGGGTTCTCCTTTATCAGAGGCGTAATAATAACGTCTTTGTATTGCTTAACTGTCATAATTTAAGCTCTGTAATGTTTGCTTGTAGCCGCTGTCACCAAACCAATATGAGATCATGTTTGTAACTCCCCTGCTTGTAAGTGTTGCACCTGAGAGTCCATCAACTTGATAAGCAGCAGACGCATTGGTGGAATCGACTTTTCCTTTGATTACCTTAAGAGCGATGGAGCCATCTTGATAAATCTTTTTTCCATCCCATAAAGCTTTCCATTTAGGGTTATCAACTTCGGCGCCAAGGCCCGGCGTTTCCTTGTGCTCATAAAATTCAAGACCACGGACTGTATTTAAATCTCTATCGATGGCTATATAACCGTAAAGAGTACCCCAGAGACCGTAGCCTCTAATTGGTAAAATGATCTTCTCAAGGTCTCCATTTCCATCTTTTAAAAGATAAATCTTTCCAATATTTTCTTGGTTTTTGATTATTGCAATGTCCTGCTTTGGTGGAACAGGCTTTGAGTAGTCAGATTGTTTGGAATAATAAACTGGATCATAAGTTTGAAGGTCCAAGTCTTGATATTCGTCGAGAAGTTCAGAAGTTTCAAAATTTACAAATTTAGGTACCAGATTTTGAAATTGAGCTTCAACAGCTACATCTGGGTTATATATACCAGCAGTTTTAAGTATTTTCATTCGCTGATCGTTGAGTTTGTTCAGGTTTTGAGTGTCGCGAAGGCTAACGGCAGCGAATGACACTACAAGGGAGCAAAGCAAGCACACCACAAAGGAAACAGATATCGTCTTTAATACAGAATCATTCATGAGCTAGAGCCCTCTTTCTTTTAGCAATATTTGATGAAACAACCATGTGATCTATGACTGGAGCAAATAGATTTGCGAAAAGGATTGCCAGCATCATGCCTTCTGGAAAAGCTGGATTAACAACCCTAATAAGAATAACAGTTACTCCAATTAAGCCACCATAAAACCACCTGCCTGTGTTTGTACCAGAGCCTGAGACAGGTTCTGTGGCCATAAAGACCAGGCCAAATGCAAAGCTTCCAATCACTAAATGCCAGTACCAAGGAACAGCAAACATGGGGTTGGTATCAGAACCAACTATATTCAATATCGAGCTCATGGCAATCATGCCAATTAAAGTACCCAAGATAATCCGGTATGAGGCAACCTTCGTAGCCAAAAGAATAACAGCAGCAATACCAATTGCTATGAGGGATGTTTCTCCCACAGATCCCGGAATGTGACCAAAGAATGCATCCGTCCATAAGAAATTATCTGTAAGGCCATTAATACCATCTTCTGCAGCATAACCAAGGGGAGTTGCACCACTGTATCCTGATGGGACAATCCCATTATCTGATAAACCAGAGACCCATACCTTGTCTCCTGAAATTTGCGATGGATAGGCAAAATATAAAAATGCTCGACCTGTTAAGGCGGGATTTAAGAAATTTTTTCCAGTGCCACCAAAAATCTCTTTTCCAACGACAATACCAAAAGTGATACCCATTGCTGCTTGCCACAAAGGTAGATCAGGCGGGCAACTTAAAGCAAATAGAATTGATGATACGAATAATCCTTCATTGATCTCATGCTTGCGTACAACTGCAAATAGAATTTCCCAAAGAATGCCAACCGCAAAAGTTACCGCATAGATGGGAATGAAATACACTGCACCAACCCACATCTTACTCATAAAGGTGTCCTGACTATACCCAACAAAGCTAATGATGTAGTGATGCCAATCATTTGTATTCTGTGAGTCTATTAAGGCCAAGTAGTTAAGAGTTTGATCCCCGATGTTGTACATGCCAAAAAACATTGCTGGAAATGCGGCCAACCAAACAATCACCATGATTCTTTGAATGTCTACAGAATCTCTAACGTGAATTGGATTGGATGTTTTTTTTGTCGAGGAGAAAATAAAATTCTCAATTGCATCAAATATTGGAAACCATTTTTGCTGAGCTCCGCCTGCTAAGAAATGAGGCTTTACTTTATTAACTGAGGAGCGAAGCCAAGCTTTCATTTAAATTCCTCATACATTTTTTCTAGATTTAGATTCAAAATAGATTGGTAGTCATATTTACTAGGGCATACATAACTTGCAAGAGCTAAATCTTCTGGTGCTAACTCTAATGCGCCTAGTTTTTCTCCAAGCTCAATATCCATGGTCACTAAACTTTTTAATAGCTGGGTGGTCAGTATATTCAAAGGCATAATTGCCTGATATGACGATACTGGAACAATCGCTCTATCGCCTCCATTCATAGAAGTATTGAAAATAAACTCTTTGGGTTTCAACCAAGAAGAAATAAAAATTGAAAGCTGGGAATGAAGTTTGATGCCAGGCATCGCCCAGTTAAAAAGGATGTCGTTTGCCTCATCAGGAAGAACGGATACTTGATGGTCGTATGCACCTAAATAATCCATCACCCCTTCTGCTGCATGCCCATTAAGCACTGAGCCTGAAATAACTCTTGAATTTAACTCTATTTTTCCAGCTGTTAACTCACTTAGATTTGAGCCATATCTAACCTCTAAGAGCTTGGGCTCTAGAACCGATGGACCGGCCAAGGAAATAGTTTTAGTTGTTCTAAGCTTTTTATTTTTGATCAGATGGCCTAAAGAAATAAGATCTTGGTAAGAGATAGTCCAAACGCTCCTGTTCTGTCCTACCGGGTAAAGGAAATGAATGTGAGTGCCCGTTAGTCCTGATGGGTGCGGACCTGAAAATTGAGTATAGATGACCCCAGCAATAGAGGCATCAAAAGATGTATTTTGATAATTACAAAAAATCTTAGATTTAGAATAGCTTAAATGTAAAAAAGATAGACCATCATTGAACAGCTCTTGATTTTGCTCGATGACATGGATCGGATCAATCGCCAGTGGGTTTGAGTCACACGCATTAACAAAAATAGCATCGGGCGTAGAGTTTGCTTCTGGAATTCGGTTATAAGGTCTAGTTCTAAAATAAGAAAATGCACCTGAGTCAATTAAAAGCTCTTGTGGTGAGTTGTAATTGGAGGCATCAAATTCTAGAGGCTCTACCGAATCATCAACATTTATTACTAGAGACAAAAATCTTCTTTTTTCGCCACGATTGATTGATTGAACAGAGCCAGATGCTGGAGCTGTAATAAAAGTACCTGGATTCTTCTTATCCTCGAACAGTTTTTGCCCAAGATTTACTGTATCGCCCTCTTTGACAAGCATGGTTGGCTTAAGCCCAGAATAGTCTGAACCAAGAACAGCAACAGAGTTTATGGATGTTGTTTTATCGATCTCAGCAGACGGAGTTCCGGAGATTGGTAAATCAAGGCCATTTTTTGTTTTAATCACATCTACCCTTCAGTAAAAGATGTGCGAATTATAAAGGTAAAAAAGGCTCGTTTCTATACCGATTCTTCAATTGGCAAGGGAAATCTAGGGAGTTGAATTGATGCAATTTTTTTAGTCAGATTAAGTACTTGTTTGGAGTAACCATACTCATTGTCATACCAGCAATAAAGAGTGACCTGAGTGCCATCGGCAATCGTTGCAACTGAATCTATGATGGTTGCAAATGGGCTGGAGTAGAAATCAGATGAAACGGCTTCCGGTGAATTAGTGAATCCCACCATTTCACGATATTTACTGGCAAAAGCAGTTTGTTTTAGGTACTCATTTAAGGTGTCTTTATCGACAGTATTTTTTAAATTCAAGACTAGCACTGCAAGACTGACATTGGGAGTTGGAACTCTGATTGCATTTCCTGTGAGTTTATTGGCAAGTTCTGGAATAGCTTTTGCTACGGCTTTGACTGCTCCAGTAGAGGTAATAACCATGTTCAAAGGTGCGCTGCGACCGCGACGATCTCCGGTATGGTAATTGTCTATAAGATTTTGATCGTTGGTGTATGAATGGACTGTCTCAATGTGCCCGTTTTGAATGCCATATTTATCATTCATGATTTTTAACACTGGAACAATTGCATTGGTGGTGCAGGATGCTGCAGAAATAATAGTATCTGAATCAAGTAAAGTTCCATCATTAACACCAAAGACTATATTTTTAATGCCGCCCTTTGCAGGTGCAGTTAAAATAACTTTTGAAGCACCGGATTTTAGATGCTGGGATAAACTTTCTTCATCTCTCCAAATGCCTGTGTTATCAATAACAATAGGAGATGCTATATCGAATTTTGAGTAGTCCACCTTCTCAGGGCCAGAGGCATAGATCACCTTTACTGGATTTCCATTGATGACCAGAAGCTCGTTTTCCACATCGACTCTAATTGTTCCAATAAATCTACCATGAACAGAATCACGCCTCAAAAGACTTGCACGCTTTACAAGATCATTTTCACCGCCTTTTCGCACAACGATGGCTTTAAGTCTAAAGTAATTTCCAGGACCAGTGGTTTGAATCAATAGCCTGGCTAGAAGCCTTCCAATTCTACCAAACCCATACAAAACAATATCTTGAGGCTGGTTTGGTCTTTCTGTGACAACATGACCAGATTGTAATTCTAGAGCAAGATACTCGGCTATAGCTTCTGGATTATTTGGTAAATCAACAAAAAATGGGCAGCGCATTGCCAATTCCCCAATATCAATTTCGCAATCAGGGAGGTCCATGGAGCTTAATTGATCCAGCAAAGGAAAAGTCTCTAACTCACTCAATTCGTTGCCTTCAACTTGACGAACAAACCTGTGGGCTTTCATGATCTCAATCGGCGAACAATTCACCAATGATTGACCGTAAACAAGGATATGAATTCCATTTCTATATAGCCGACCAACAATAGGCACCATTAACTCTGATAAACCTTCCCTCCATTTAAAATCACCGAAATAGTCATCGATTTTCTCTCGAGATCTAAGATCGGGGTTTTTAGTAAGGTCGCGCATTAATTAAGAAGCTTGAAATTTATTTAAATGATACTGAGTGTTACCAAACATTGAATCAATAACAGTAAAGCGTTTTAAGTAATGCCCAATGGACATTTCATCACTAACACCCATTCCGCCATGTAGCTGAACAGCTTGCTGACCTATGTACTTTCCAGCCTTACCAACTTGCACCTTTAGTGCTGAAATTGTTTTATCAGCTTCTGGATCACCTGAATCAAGTTGCAAGGTAGCTTTAATTAAAAGTGATTTAGTGATCTCAGTTTCAATAAACATATCAACCATTCGATGCTGAAGCACTTGGAAATTACTAATAGGTTGAGAAAACTGCTGTCTTTCTTTGGTGTACTGAACAGTTTTTTGATAAGAAGCGGCCATTGCACCTACAGCTTCTGCGCTAATGCAAAGCGTAGCAACGTTTAGCATTGAATTAAAAAGAGTAACTGCAGCATCTCCCTCAGCAAGCATTGCATCAGGTGAAACCACAACATTTTCAAAGGTAAGATCTCCACAAGTTTGACCTCCAAGCGACTGGAAGCTTAACATGCTAAATCCATCGGATGATTTATCGACTAATACCAAACAAGGTTGATCATTTTTATTTGCAAGCACAATAAAATGGTCTGATTTTTGGGCATTGAGAACTAATGTCTTAGAGCCATTGAGAACTAGATCATCACCCTTCTCACTAACACTGGTCGTGCCATTGTAGAAATTATAACCAATGGAGGGTTCTGCATAAGCCACTGAAATATGTGACTCACCTGAGATAATCTTTTCAATCAGCGACACTTTATGAGGGAGACTAGAGCCTTCTAATAAAGTCCCACTCATTACCACTGAGCTTAGGTAAGGCTCGAGAACAAGGGCTTTGCCGAATTCCTCAAACAATACAGTCAATTCAATGGGTCCAAAATTAAAGCCACCATTTTCTTCTGCAAATGGAATGGCGAGCCAGCCCAGTTCTGCAAATTGATTCCAGTTATTTTGATCATAACCATCTTCAAGTTTTAATATTTTCTCTCTATCTGTAAAGTCGTAGTTAGTTTCACAAAATTTAAGAACTTGGTCTCTGAGCATATTTTGCTCATCAGAATAATTAAGATTCATTATTAAACTCCTAGTATTGCTTTCGCAATGATGTTTTTCTGAATTTCATTGCTGCCACCATAAATTGAAGTTTTTCTAAAATTTAAGTAGCTAGCTACAGATGGACTTGCAAAATCTGGTCCTGCTGGAGATCGATTAGATTCAAAACCCTCAGGGCCTTCGTATGGAAGAATGTATTGACCAGCAGCTTCAACATAGAGCTCGGTAAGACGTTGTTGAATTTCAGTTCCTCTAATTTTGAGAATGGATGACTCAGCTCCAGGATGAGCGCCATCAACAATAGCTGCTAAAGTTCTTAACTCAGTAAATTCTAAAGCCATGAGATCAATCTCAAGTTCAGCAATCTTTCTGTCAAGATCTAAATCTTGCAAATTAGCAGTTTTATCTTTTAAGTTCGCCAATGAAACCTTTGATACAGGGACTGCTGCAATTCCAAATCTCTCATGAGCAAGTAAGAATTTAGCGTAAGTCCAACCTTTGCCTTCTTCTCCAATCAGCTGTGAAGCAGGAACCTTAACGTCTGTGAAAAATACAGAATTAACTTCATGGTCACCATCTATAGTGATAATAGGCTTGACTTCAATGCCTGGCGTATTCATGTCAACAAGTATAAAAGAGATCCCTTCTTGTTTTTTGTTAGTCGTTTCTGTTCTCACAAGACAGAAGATCCAATCTGCATTTTGAGCCAATGTGGTCCATGTCTTAGAGCCGTTGATAATATAATTATCTCCATCTAAGACTGCTTTAGTATTCAGCGAAGCTAAATCAGATCCTGAGCCGGGCTCAGAATATCCCTGACACCACCAAGTGTTGAATTGAAGAATATCGGGTAGAAATTTATCTTTTTGCTCTTGGTTACCAAAGGTATAAATAACAGGGCCCACCATATTGAGGCCAAACGGAAGAATTGTTGGGCAGTTGGCAATCGCCAGCTCGTTTAGAAATAGATAAATCTGCACTGGGGTCCAACCTGTTCCGCCATGCTCCACAGGCCAGTTATAACCCGCCCATCCTTTGGTGTATAAAAATTTGTGATAATCAATCATGTCTTGCTTATCAAGTGAAATACCTTGGTTCTGCTTTTCGCGAACATGAGTTGGGAATTCATTTTCAAGCGCTGACCTGATTTCCTCTTTAAATTGAAGATCTTGTTCTGAAAAGCTTATATCCATGTTACGGTTCCTTTTTTTAAAACGATACTTAAGACGAGAAATTATACTGTACTGAATGACAGAAAAACAGGATCACAGCGAGGCTTTTGAACTTAGTCAGCTGGCAGCACAAAATCAAGACAAAATTCTATATTTGGTTAAGTCAGATAGAGAGGCACAACTTTTATGCAGTGAGCTAGAACTGTACCTAAAACAGGATGAAATTTTTCACTATCCCGAAAGAGAGATTCTTCCATACGATAAATTCTCAACCTCCGAATCAGTGATCCAAAAGAGAATGGAGCTACTTAATTCACCAAGCTCAAACCTCAAAGTCGTTGTCTCCAGTGCACTGAATCTATTGGAATTACTTCCATCAAAAGAGTTCTTTACTGCAAGAAAGGTTTTCGAATCTGGGCAAACTCTCTCAATACGTGAGCTCACTGAAGTTGTTGCATCCATGGGTTATGAGCGAGTAGACAAGGTCCAAGCTATTAATCAGTTTGCAGTAAGGGGTGGAGTAGTTGACGTCTTCTCTTCTTTCTATGAGCATCCTTTGAGAATAGATTTTTTTGCAGACGAAATAGAAGAAATTCGAGAGTTTGATATTACAACTCAAGCCAGGATCTGTGAGCTTAAAGAATTTAAACTTTTTCATGGATCTGAAATTGCCCTGGATGAAGTTGCCATCAATCTATTTAGAGAAAGATGGAGGGATTATTTTATCAATCACGATGAGCGCCACTGTGAAATCTTTCAATCCATCAACAATGGTAGATTGCCTGAAGGATATGAAGTCTATATCCCTTTTTTGCACAGCAAAACCACAAACCTTATGTCATATCTGGAAGGTTTCAAGGTATACAAGAGCACTGCTGCGGCAGGAGCCATTGAGGCTCAGTGGAGTTATGTGAAAGTTCGTTATGAAGAAGAGGCGATTGATGCCATGAGACCCTTGCCGCAACCCAATGATTATTGTTACCCAATGCAGGAAGTTCAGGCTATTGTTGAAAGTGCACTGCCAATCAAATCAGTAAATAAATATCAGTCACTAAACACAGAGCTCTCAATCACGGACCAAATAAAATTTTTACAAAGCCTTATGGTCAATGGAATTATTGACTCAGTGGTGGTGACTTCGGCTGAGCAAATAAAATTAAAACAGCTGGTAGAGGACATTGATCACCAGGACATAAGATGGCCTCTAACATTAGGAGATGTATCTGGTGTAAAAATAGCCATGCACTCTCCCACTCGACCAATTGTTTGTTTGAGTCAAAAGTTTGCAGTAATTAACGCTGATTTTTACCAAGGACATAAACGCTCTTCCATTCAACGCGTCTCGGCAAACAAAGAATCTCTTATCGCAGATTTTGAGAATCCCTTTAATAATAATGAATACGTTATTCACCAAGGGTATGGTGTTGGAATTTACAAAGGGCTCATCCTTCTGGAGACTGCTAAAAATGCTGAGGAGTTTATTCAAATTGAATATTTGGACAAAGAGCTTCTCTACGTTCCCATAAGACAAGCCCATCTTGTTGCAAAATACCAAGTTTCTCAAACCACGGGTGTGCCTTTGGATGCTTTGTCATCTCAAAAATGGAAACAGAAAAAAGAAAAGGCAGAAAAGAAAGCCAAAGATCATGCAGCTGAGTTACTGGATATTGAATCAAGAAGATCGATATCAACCTCGCCTCAATTACGTTGTACCGGAGAAGAGTATCAACTATTTGCTGATGACTTCCCCTACACCCTGACATCAGATCAATCCAACTGCATCGATGATGTCATTAAAGATATGGGTTTAATTAAGCCTATGAATAGGGTTATTTGTGGTGATGTGGGTTTTGGAAAAACTGAAATAGCTATGCGTGCTGCATTTGTGTGTGTTCAAGGCAAAAAACAAGCCATGATACTCGCACCTAGTACCGTCTTAGCAAAGCAACATCTTGAAAGTTTTACCAAGAGATTTGTAAACTTTCCTATGAATATCAAGCTTTTGACTAGGCATACAAGTGGCAAAAACCGCTCGGGCATTTACGATGAATTTGAGAGCGGAAAAATAGATATTTTGATTGGTACTCACGCCCTGCTCAATGCCGAAATTAGTCTCAAAAACTTAGGTCTATTGGTCGTCGACGAGGAGCATAGGTTTGGAACCAAGCAAAAAGAAATTATTAAATCCAGACAAACAACCACTCACATCCTGTATATGTCTGCCACCCCTATTCCGAGAACCTTGAACCTAGTTTATTCAGGGCTCAAGGATTTTTCATATCTTTACACTCCGCCTTTAGAAAGATTGAGTGTTAAAACTTTTTTAAATGTTCAAGAGAATCAAATTATCAAAAGCTCGTTGGAGCGAGAGCTGTCCAGAGGGGGTCAAGCTTTTATTATTCAAAATGACATTAGCAAAATGCCACAACTTCAAGACTATATCCAAGATTTAATTCCAAACGCCAGGATCGGTATCGCTCACGGCAAGCTCTCCAAGCAAGACATTAACGGCACAATGAATGCTTTTAACGCTAACACCATCGATGTTTTAATTTGCACAACCATTGTAGAAATGGGTCTAGACATCCCCAATGCCAACACCATGATTGTCATAGATGCTCAGAACTTTGGTTTATCACAATTGCATCAACTTAGAGGCAGGGTTGGAAGATCTCTAAGGCAGGCCTACTGTTACTTATTAATCCCAGTTCCGGAAATTAACAAGAACGCAAAAAATAAGTTGGACTCTCTCGTCAGGCATTCTGATCTAGGGGCTGGATATTTTATTGCGCAAGAGGATCTAGAGATTAGAGGCGCTGGCGACTTTTTAGGAATCAAACAAAGCGGTCATATAGAAGCAATCGGTCTAACCATGTATCTGTCTATGCTCAAAGAAGCCGTGAATGATCTCAAGGGCATTAAACAAATCGCGAATGTGGATTCAGAAATTAACTTTAATGATCGAGCCTTAATACCAGAGGCCTATATGCCAGTAGCAAATGAAAGGCTCAAGGTTTATAGATCACTCAACGAAGCAAGATCAGATAATGAAATCGATAAAATTTATTACCTACTCAAGGATAGATGTGGCAAGCCTGGGCCGGAGGTTCACAACCTCATTGCAAATGCCAAACTGAGGGTTCTCTCTAACTCCATGGGTGTGAAAAAAATATACTGCAATAATAATGCAGCAACATTAAGCTTTCACGAATCCATCAACGACACCTTATTTGCTAAATTGGTTGCCATAATCAAAACTGGAGATACCAAAGTTACATTAGGAGATCAAAACAAACTGACTGTTGCGCTGGATGAGAAGACCAAAAAGCGAGAAGCCATTACAATTTTTTTAAATGAACTGCTTAACTAAAATATTTACAACCCTCCTGATCACTGGTTTCATGCTTCCGCAACACATGCATGCTGCAGCAAAAGAATATATCGTTGAAATAGTTGTATTTAAAAACCTAAACGACGACACCTCAGAGATTTTTAAATCACAAGTCATAGATCTTGAAGAATTTAAGCTTCAGCTCTTGGGCGATCAGCCGGAAGTTGAGTTAATTATTAAGGAAGAAATTCTGTTATTAGAAAGTGAGGCTCGCTTGGCTTCAATACCAATTGTTGAAGATATTTTAGAGTCGAAAATAATTGAAAGCATGGATGCATTACCGGTTATCGAAAGCACCGAGCATTGGTTTATAAAGCGCTCTGGACTTGATCAACTTGACAATATTCATCGCAGACTTGAGCGAAGACAAGAATACAAGGTCCTGCATCACACCTCATGGGTTCAACCCGCCCAGTCACAAGAAGATGCAGCTTATGTGCATGAGGAGTTTGGAGATTCTGGATTTTTACTCCAGCTTTATCAAAGCAGGTATTTGCACCTAGACCTTAGAAACTATTTGGACAAATTATCTAATGTTGATGCTGCAAACCCTTCAATACTTTCAGACCAGCTTGCTGAAGATCAGAATAAGTTTCAAACTGAGTATTTGCTAAGTGAAACAAGGAGAATCTTTGTGAACGAATCGCATTTCTTTGATCACCCAAAAATGGGAGTCATTGTCTCTGTCTACGACTCATCCTTATAAAAAGCATTCTCGTCTTGAGAATGATCGGTCATATCTTTGACACCAGCTAGTTCCGGCAACGATTCAAGCAAAGTTTTCTCAACGCCATCCTTTAAGGTTAGATCGACCATTCCACATCCTTGGCATCCACCACCAAATTGAAGGATCGCAAACATCTCATCGGTTATCTCAATGAGGCTGACAACACCACCGTGAGATTCAAGCATTGGATTGATTTCATTGTAGATGACGTAGTTCACCCTATCCTCTAATGGGCTATCAGGAGAAACATTGGGCAAGCGAGCGTTTGGTGCTTTAATTGTGAGTTGACCACCAAAATTATCCACATCGTAATTGACTTCTGACTCGGTCAGAAAAGGGATACTTCGCTCTTCAACATAAACACTCAAGGTGGGGAGAGATATCAAGACATCCGAAGGGATGATCTCATCGGACTTGCAATAGGCAAGGCAAGTTTCAGCGTTGGGCGTTCCGGGATCAGAAATAAAGACACGAACCGAGGTACCGGGTTCATTTTTTTCCGAAATCAGCTTTG
>ENA-ORXF01001929-ORXF01001929.1-marine-metagenome-genome-assembly--contig:-NODE-1929-length-12868-cov-9.245016_pt1 | contig 12868 bp, 10 predicted proteins | sample MGYA00237864_ERZ511476 | MGnify/ENA primary metagenome ERZ511476 (study PRJEB26306, sample SAMN06343908) | marine metagenome | isolation source: coastal waters | place: Atlantic Ocean: West Antarctic... | reverse complement strand
TATCAAATTAATTAAAGCTGATGAGCCATTTGGGCTATTTTTTACAAGAACATCTGTATTTGGCCATTCGCAAACTAGGCTCCTATATAAAGCATCCAAAGAATCAACATTTTGTAATCGTAAAGCTGTTTTGGTGATCTTGTCTCCAAGGCGAGCAACTCCTTTCGATTCAGATCGAAGTAAATTGTAATAATCTCCAATCTTATCCCACAAAGGTATTGGAATATTGTGCAGTGAATTACCTATAAATTTTCTTGCTGGAAAAGGCATCCAGTTAATTTTTTTCCAAAGAGCTGGTGCCATTAAATATCTGTTGTATCCGCCAAATAGCTCATCACCAGCATCCCCTGAAAGTGATACTGTAACTTCTTGCTTTGCAGCCTGAGAAACAAAATATGTTGGAATTTGAGATGAATCTGCAAACGGCTCATCATATAGCTCGGGTAATTTAGGGATTAATGAGAGAGCATCATTTGATGTAACTCTCATTTCGTGATGATCAGTTTTTAAATGGGAAGCAACGGCTTGTGCATATTTTGATTCATCAAATTGGGTCTCTTCAAAGCCAATAGTGAATGTTTTTATTGGGTCAGTTCTTTGATGCTGCATCAACGCGACAATGGCTGATGAGTCAACACCGCCTGATAAAAATGCACCTAAAGGTACATCTGCCAAACTTTGCATTTGAATTGTTTCAGTGAGCTGGGCTTCTAATAATTCAGAAGCTTCTTGCTCATCTTTAATTTGTTCGTTAGCACATTTCGAAACAACCTCTTTGAATCTATACCATTTAGAAATTTTCAAGCCATCAAAGCAAATGCTTTCATCGTCTTGCATGTGAAACGAATGAGTTGGCTCGCCCTTTGGCGGCTCATTCATAGAAAGAATGCATCCAGGCTCTAGTTTATAGATACCTTCAAAGATACTATAAGGAGCAGGAACATACATATACTTAAAATATTGTTTTAAAGCATCTCTTGAAATATTATTTTGAAATCCTGGATACGCTCTAAATGCTTTTAACTCAGAACCAAAAGCAAAAACTTTTTCTTGACCTGTATTAATCCAGCCATAATACAAAGGTTTTTCACCAAATCTATCTCTAATTAAATGCATAGTGTGGCTCTCACAATCCCACAAAGCGATCGAAAACATACCAACTACCTTGCCTAGTGTTTTCTTGATGCCCCAAACCTCAAATCCAGCTAACAACGTTTCAGTATCTGAATGGCCATTCCAATTCAGGTCAGAATTAATTGAATCTAGTTCTTTGCGTAATTGAGTGTGATTATAGATTTCACCATTAAAAGCCATGACATATTTATTGTTTGAAGATGTCATTGGCTGATGACCTGAAGCAGAAATATCAACTATGGAGAGTCGCCTATGCCCAAATGCTATTGGTTTATTGGGATCAAGCCATATACCTAGATCATCGGGACCGCGATGCTCGAGAGAATTAGCCATCTTAGTGATGGTTTTCTCCATTTCACCTTGAGACATGCTTTTGTGATTGAGATAAAAGCCAGCATAACCACACATTCTATGATTCCTGTTCCCAATGGATATGAGCGAGTAAAAAGAATTTTTTTCGTATTAATTTATTGAGCATTTTTTTATAAGGTCTATTATATTTTGATATCTCTCTCAATAATTCAAATAGTTTTGTTCATATAAACGATCATTTATACCTTAGAGTATTAAGCTTTGCCTTCATGAACCAAAAAAAATATTTAAGAAATTGAAATGGGTTCAAAAAATTTCTCATAGAGCCTACTCGAAAACTTTCATTCAAGTCATTCGTGCCCCCAAGCATGTCACTGATATAAAATGCATCATCAATTGAGTTATATAATGAAAGATTATGAGAGTTAGAAAGTATGGTCAGCTCATCAAATAATGGTGATTCAGGAAATTGCTCAAGCATATCCTCATAAAACTCTTTTAGACCTAAATATTTATTAAAAGTTGAAGTCAAGCTAAAATATTTATTACCATTTGGGTCAATTAAATTTGAAGGAGCTCTATCCTCTGGGGAATATCCTCCAAGTAAAATTGGGCAACTAACAAGAGTTAAATTATTTAACATCGCCATGCAAAGAACTATATTTTGATGCCAGAAAAATGCTAAAGCACAATCTCTATCCAATCTTTTTAAAAGATATTTCTCGGAATGCCTAATAATAGAGGCTCTAAAAACACAGCCAATACTATGTTCAGATGCCCTTCTTAAATTCGTTAATGATACATCTTGAACTTTGTCACTTCCCCTTCCTGGACTAAACGAGCCATCTGGATCAATCCACCTAGTTGATAAAAAATCAACGTCTAATTTTGGTAGTAAATCCAAAAGCTCTAATAAACCATCTTTCATCAGATAATCATCATCAGCAAGCTCCACAAGAAACTCAGTTTTGCATAAATTAAAATACTTTACTTGCGTGCGAGCACGACTTAAATTTTGTTGATTTCTATATACCGATACATTCGGTACATCAGAAAATTGTGATAGGCTTTCGAATGTATTGTCAGAAGAATAATCGTCAATAACAAGAATCTCAATCTCATTATTTAACTCAAAACTTAAAAGTGTCTTGATAAGATTCGTAACTATTTCGGATCTATTATAGGTTGCGATACAAATAGTAAGTAATTTTTGGTTGCTCATATTAATTTTTTGGTTTGCAGGAATCTAATTTATAGACTTCAACATAATCTCCATTTCCATTTTCACGAAATTCTACAAATCTTCCACCTGTTGCTACAAACACAACATATTGACAGTTATTATATGTATAGGTCATGGGGGGAGCTGAGCCTGCAAAAGGTAGAAAATCTTGCCATACCTTTTTTCCGTTAGTATCAAATGCATATGCTGCCCCATCGGGGTTTCCGGTTGCAAAGATCAAGCCTGAAGCTGTTGCTAATATGCCACCAAATACTATGTCTCCCCTAGCAAGAAGATTACTGTTTGAATCTAATCTCTGGCCCAGAGGAATATCCCATAATTTCTTACCCGAAACTAGATCTATCTTAGCCATACCTCCCCAAGGAGGTTTATTGGCAGGATTTCTATCTTTATCTAAGAGAACTTGCCAATATCCTGCAGCCGAAAGCAACCCAAACTTTGATAAAAATTTGTCATACCTATCAAATGAATTAAAGATCTCTGCATGCATCTCTTTGGAAATACTGAAAGGTATATCATGGCTATTATGCAGACTTGAAACCTTTTCAAAATCCATAACAAAGTCTCTTTTCTTACTAAGGGTGGAGCCCACCAATGGTGGATATAATAAGTCTCCCTGACCCTCAAACTCATAAAAACCTCTTCTAGAGACCCCATGACAGGAGGCGCATTGATTCTCATAGACTTTATTCTCAGGGGTAAAGGGAACATAAGAATAAATTTTGTCTGATAGTTTTGAAATTACATCGTCAGGTCGATCCCAAGGAACCCAGGCTGGCTTAACAATATCACTGTCAGAGGGTCCTCCCCAGGTATTAATCTTTAGAGCCAGTCGATCAATTAGTATGCTTAACTTATTTGTATAATAAACTCTTAAAATCCATGAATCTCTATTGTAGGGGACTATTAATGATGGATTTTGTGAAGAAAAATCAATCGCTCCTCCGTACCATTCAGCACCTCCGTGTATCCCATACATGACTAAATCATAATTAATTGAGGGGGGAAGGAAAAATCCCGATTTTGAATGTCTGAGCTTATTTTTTACATACTCTAAGTTCTCTTCATCCAAGTGCGAAAAATCATTCTCTAAATTAACAACTGTGCTCCAAAATGGCTCTGGTTTTAAGAATTTTTTTTGCATTAAGGCAGTTTTCTCTCCAGGAACATCTGATTGCGGGACATCTACCATTTCAAATGAATCCTTATGAATTGGCTCTCCATTTATTGCATTTAGCAAAATAACATCACCTGTTTTAGAGAGCGCAGTTACAGCTCTGTATTTTTTTTCATTTACCTCAAGATCAAGAACAAGGGGGTTCCCAACTAAATCTAAATCCCAAATATCATGCTCTATGTGCTGAAAAGTCCATGCAATTTCACCAGATTTAATGTCAACAGCAATTAAAGTAACTTCTAGATTGGGATCATTTCTCCACCATCCTGTGATGCCCCCCGAACTTCCCGTCACAACAAATGCAAGACCTGAGACAGGATCAAAAGAAAATCCAGACCAAACTCTAGGCTTATAGCCATTCATCTCAAATGATGTTTGCCAATTTTTCTTTCTAGAATCTATGTCAAAAGATGCAATACCTGCATCAAGAGTTGCGATCAACAAGTTATTTTCAAAAACAACTGGAGCCACTGATGAGTTTAAACCTTCATATATATGCAGAACTTTTCCTGAATTAGCATCAATCTCATAAACACCTCGATTAGCCGGTCTAAAGATTTTTGAAGTTTTTTTATCAAATGTTAATCCCCTATTAAGAGAGAAACTGTCTAGTTCTGTCTGCCAGATTAATTGTCCATTTTCTGGGTCAACTGCAGAAACATGCTCCAAAGCATCAATAATTAATTTATTGCCAGTAAAGATGGGGGACGATTGAACTGTTAGGTCCTCATAAATATGACCGAGCTTAAAAGAAAAGACTTTACTAAGCTCATTCACATTTGAAGGCTTAATTTGAGAATCTAATGCATATCTGTGAGATTCATTGTTGCCATTACTTCTGCTCCATTCCTCAGAATAAAGCGAGGTAGGCTGCAAAAACAGCAAAAGACTTAGAAATAATAAGGGTAATTTATTCACTGTATAAGGATAAAAATTTATATATATAATTGTGATTGTAAAACATTATCATTAGATATCTGCATTATGAATTTAAATATAATTGCTAAAATTTTAACTCAGGTAAATTTCTATCTTTCATTGAAATAATAGGCTCAGAATCAAAAGGATGATTGTTGATATATTCTAGAGGGCTGAAACCAGAGTAATGCTCAGGTGAAAATTTTTGATCCATAAGGTATTGAAGCAATACATTGGGAGATTTTGTATAAAAACCGTGAGCAAAATTATTTGGAATTACAATCACATCTCCAGCCTCTAAATCGTATTCAATAATTGATGATTGTTTTGGCTGATCAAGAGGGAACATAATATCTTTAATTGATCCCTTGTGAACTATTAAAATCTTAGTTTGTTCATAGGGTTTTTTTTGATAGTGAAAACCCCGAAAAATGTTTTTCTCTTCATTGTAAGAAATCAATTGATAGCGAATATTAAAATTTGGTATTTTTATAGTTTTGAGTAATAAATTCAAATCGAATGGATTAAGAAAACCTCTCTCGTCTGGAAATGATTTAAAAAAATTCTTAAATACCATCTTCTAGCTCTTTAATCCTATTCTTGATGCTATCTCTCAGATTATAACTAGGATCTTCAAGAAAAATATTTTCTGGAAATCTCTCTATTTCATCAAAGTAATTTGAGCCAGTAGTTATTGTTAATATGTCTACTTTTTTATTAGAGATTTCCATAATCATTTTCACCAGATCTTCTAAAGAAATAGTATCTGGACTTTTTAATGAATAACTACCTTGCGGGAGGTCAATACTCTTAATTAAGGATCTGCATAGGGGTTGAACATCTGAAAGATTAATTCTTATTTCATTTGATGGAATTGAAATAGGATTCCCAGCAATTATATTTTTGATAAAGCTATCTACAACTTTGTTTCTTGTATCTCCAGAACCAAAAGTATCAAAAATATATAGGTTAACTATTTCAGAGTGTTGATGATCTAGAAATTTCTTAAAAAGTTCTTTGGATAATGAGTATACATTTTGAGCTTTAAAATCTAATAATTGATGGTAGCTTAAAGCATTTACAATTTTTAAATTTTCTAATGAGTCCAAAGCGCTAAATACAGAAGCAGGAAAAAGAATATTAGCTTCAATAATATTTCCTAGCTCGTCGACAGAACTTGGATTTGGGTTATAGAGAGTTGCTAGATTAATGAGGGTGTTGGAAGGATTTTGGAGAAAAAAATCCTTAGAAATATCGACCTCTTCAGTTCTATCTTTTTCATAAATTTTGAGGGTCTTGCTTCGTGTAAAATTAATAACTTTGTTATATTTTTGAAGAAGATGGTGAAGCAAATTGCTGCCAATAAAACCAGTTATACCAGTTACATAAATTATTTTATGCAATAGCTGCTTCCGCTTTAAAAACAATTTCTTGCATATAGGCCATTTTCTCGTCATCCATTTGATTATGGCAACCTAACATTATACCGTTTTGCATTATCTCATCAGAAATTTCAAAACTACCATGAGAATCCCAAATAAATTTCTCTGCAACAGGCTGTTTCAAAATATTACCAGTAAAAATAGTTCTGGTTTGGATGCCTTCTTTTTCTAAATAAATTTGAAATTCTTTTCTCTTTCCTTTTAATTTATTTGTAAGTAGCATTGGAAATGCTAGCCATCCAGTAAAAACATTCTCATAAGTATGGAACATCGAAAAATTTTCAGATTTTGAAAATGAATCACTTAAAGTTTTAAAATTATTTGCCCGGCCTTGAAGATTATTCTCTAAATCTCTTAATTGCACTAAAGCAAATGCAGCTGAAATCTCTGAAGGCATAAAGTTGTAGCCAAGATCATCGAACACATACTTATCGTCATAATCATATCCTGAGATCTTGCATTCAAAGCGACGATTATAATCTTCTGTTTCACCATATTGAGATGAGCGCCTTCCCCAACCTCTTAAAGATTTAGCATAAATATAATCTTCCTCATCTTTAAAGGCTGTCATCCCACCAAAACCTGAACCTGTAACAACATGGGAAGCGTAAAAACTTGTAGTAGATACATCTGACCAATCATTTAAATCACTTTCATAACGATAACCAATGGTATCTGCTGAATCTTCTATAATTTTTAGATTGTTTGCTCTTGCAAACCCATAAATCTCTTCCCAGTTAGCAACATTTCCTATCAAATTTGGCACACATATTGCTGAAACATTATCTAATGGTATGTTCTCTAAGATCGAGGTATCAATCTGAAGAGTATCAATCTCTACATCAACAAATAATGGTACGAGATCACTTTGCACCAGAGGAGCTACAGTTGTAGAAAAAGTAAGGGCAGGAGTTATGACTTTTGTATCTTTAGGAAGGCGTAATCCTTTGATTCCCAGGAGGTTGGCAGAAGAGCCGCTATTTGTCATCAAGCCATATTTTTTTCGGAATAAACCTGCAACTTTTGCTTCAAGCTCATGAACTTGCTTGCCATCCATAATTGCGAGGCGATCCTCTTTCAACACTTTTAATACTGCTTCAATTTCATCATCACCGTAATTTGCTTCTGCGTAAAAGACTCTCATATTTCCTCTTGAATGCTTAGATAGATTTATTCTCTTGAACTTAATTAATTCGAAGTAATTATATTGCAGTGCACTCAGTCTGTCATTGCTTTTGGGACCATTTTTTATACTTAAATAATTTTTCAGACAGCAAAATAAAATATGGTTTGTTCAAGCAAAAAGCGCTGGCTCAGCCTCGCCAATTTCCTATGAACATAGTTCATGTCAATTTATTTTATTTACATCCTTGATGGAGCATCATTTTCTAACATCAACGTAGAGACTCATCTGAGGCATGGTGAGGTCCATATCGCCACCCCTTAGTGCAGCCCTGTAAGAACCTTGGCAACGACTTCTTGTGACGCAAGAAAAACCTGAAATTTTTACAAAACTGGAGATTCGTCCAAAATCCCAAGAATTTATATGATCATTTGGAATTCTTTCATCGAATTTGAGATCGGAGCGTAAATCTTCCAAGAGCTCATCATAGTCATAATCTGACCATTGTTGCTTAAGTCCGAAACTATCAATTTCAACTTTCGGATTTGCAACTTCATCGATAAAACAAATTAAAGCATCATCAATATTTCTGTACCTTGGATGCCATGAAAAGTATTCAGGATTATCTTTTAAATTATTATAAAGATACTCAACATCTGGACAAACTATACGAAGAACTCCTCCAAGCTTCAAAACCCTAAAGCTCTCTTTAAAAAACATTTCCACGTATTCAGTCTCTATATGTTCAATAACATGAGAGCAATAGATTGTATCTACTGAATCATCTTCAAACGGCAAATTATCACCTCGCATATCATAATGAATGCAATCAAATTGCTTATTAGCGTAATATCCATCAGAGAAGTAGTCGACACTTAGAAAGCCATCTATCTCATAACCTCCTGATCCTATATTTAGATGAACACCCTTAGAGCGAGAATCTTTTTCATCTCCTGTGCTTATCAGTCTAAAACCTAATCTTTTTAGAATAATTCTAAGATAACCTATTAAAATAACCTTCAAAGCCCTTGGAGCTCCTCTAAGTTGTTGAATTAATCCCATTTCAGCTCAGCGTTCAACTTGTCATAATATTTCATCTCACGCCTCCATTGGTTAAGTTTCAAATTTAGTTTATCGATTTGTGTTCCATTTGCAACTGTATTCTTTGATCGAGATTTCATTGTTGAGTAATACTTTTTCATCGATTTACGAGATAAATATGTCAGCACAGTATCTTTGTCTGCAAACCTCGACAAGTGCTTTAGTTGAAGTTTTACAAGCTTTTATGCAGCAAGGGTTTGAGAGGGGCAAATCTGTCTTTACAACAACTTTACAACTCATCAAAAGGCAATCAATTAATGAGGCAAAAGAGATACATCACTCTGAAAAAATACTTTCTATAGTGTCTACTAACTTCAAAGCGCCATAATTACTCAAATGATCGAAGTCATAATAGAAACTTCTGGTTTGTTCCCCAATAGAGCATAAAAGTTCCTCACAAAACAAGTCAGTAATGTTATAAACATCTATGTCATTTTCATGCGTGGAAAAGACATTGATAGGAATTTCATTCAATTTTTGAAAGTCAGATCTTTTCACAGACATTGCCTCAATAGAACCTATTCCTTTGCTAACATAAAAATACACTGACTCTGGCGGATATTTTTGATGGGGAGGTTGCGTTATCAAATGTAAAGGCACTTCAATTGAAGTATATTTTTCGACAGTAGTATCGAATGCCTTAGAAAACGTATCAATACTGTGCTGAAGTGTGAAAGGGCCATTTTCCCTATCAGAAATAAGCTGCTTACCTCTTAGCTCATAATCGCCAAGCGTATAATATGACCACCTTGCTGAAAGGATAATGCCCTTAATATTTTCATCCTTTGAAAATTTATAGACCCTCTCATTAAGTAAGTTACAGTTTTTTAAATTCTGATCAGTTCTGTCTGGATAAATTCCAATAAAAGGCAGGCAACCTGCAGCGCCTGTGAAGAAAACTTTAATGCCTTTCCGTCTGGCTACATCATCAATGAGTTGTTTGAGGCTATGTGAATGAGAATCACCAAATAAGATGAAATCAATCTTTTCTTTATCAGCACCCAAATTACAACCCCACTCCTCCGCAGAGTGATTGAATGGCGTATCAAAGCAGTTATCTAAAGATGGGTATTGAAAGTCATTCGACAGTTCTTCTGTGAAATTTACCCTTCCTTCATAACCTTGCTTTAAATACAAAGAAAGACCAACCGAACAAAATACACCAATGCCCAAAAAGGAAAATAGAAATATTTTCTTCCGAGTAATAATTTTTTTATCTCTGAATGGTTTCTCAACAAATCGCCAACTAAACCAAGCGATCAATAACGAGGCAACACATAAAATAATAAGAATAAGGTCAGAAACCTCTCCAAAAAGCCTATGTCTCGCAAATGCCAATAATGGTTGATGCCACAGATAGGCACTGTAAGAAATCAGACCTATTCCAACAATGAATTTTAGGCTAAGCAATTTATGAATAAAAGTTTTTGGAACAGCGAATAAAATCAATAACCCTGTTCCAATTGTAGGTATCAAAGCATATAAACTTGGAAAAGGAGTTGTTTTATCAAAAGCGATGATGGAATAAGCGATCATACAAAAACCAAGTAGGCTTAATACTTGATTTAGAGAATGCGATTTTAAATGGGTGTTGTACTTGAGGTAAAACGCAGCGAATACACCAACAAGCAACTCCCAACCTCTTGTTGGAAGCAAGTAAAAAACAGCAGAAGGAGTATTATAGGCACCCCATTGAGCAGCTCCTAAACTAACAAGAAAAACTATCGATAATAAAATTAAGATCCATTTAACTCCTAACCTCCAAGTGAGCATTATAAAAATTGGAAAAATTATGTAGTACTGTTCTTCAACTGCCAAACTCCAAGTGTGCAGTAATGGCTTTAGTTCGGCGGCAGTATCGAAATAACCGCTTTCAAACCAAAAGAGAATATTGGAAGAAAATGTTGATACAGCAACCAAACTCAACCCAAAATCTATTAAGTTATTTGGTGTCAGCCATAACCAAGCAAAAGGAAGACAGACTAACATAACAAAAAATAGTGCTGGCAAAATTCGTCTTGCCCGCCTCTCATAAAAATTGACTATGCTGAATTTACCCTCAGCCATCTCAGATATAATGATAGTAGTGATTAGGTAGCCACTAAGCACAAAAAAAACATCTACCCCAACAAATCCTCCACTGAAAAATTCAAAACCAGCATGGAATAAAATAACTGGCAATACTGCCAATGCTCGTAAACCATCGATTTCTGCTCTGTATTTCATGTGAGAATTTTAACCTTAAATTAAATGTATTGTTACTTATTAAAGTGCAGTAGCTGCAGAACTTTAAGGCAATGTTCACAACAAAGGAAAGATCCTAGCAATGGGGGTTTGAGAGCGTGTTATTAATCCCACTCAATAGTAGTCGCAAAATAATCCTTTTAAGAACAATGGTGTGCGAGTGCCGAAATTAGGTTTACAAATTTTTGGTTTTATTTTGTTTTCCATGAATCTTGAAGAACCTCTATTTTCCAACAATTTAGCGCTTTCTGACTTGTAAACTTTACAAGTCATTTATAAGCCCTAATCTAACCCCCCCCCTTCTTAAATACTTCAGTCTGAACGTATTCATCTTCACTTAGCCAAGTTTGCAACTGACGATTTTGCACGTTTTCTCCACGCATTAACTTTTCTGCTATAGATTCAAGTGTAGATAGTCGTCTTTGTTCTTCTGCAGTAATTTCATGACGTGGTGGAGCTTTATCCATTAGTTCTTGCAGTAACTTACGAAAATTACAGTTTGGTTTCTGCCAATTGCCGTACCATTCACTCATCCCGTTTGACTCATCTATGGTTTATTCCCAATTCAATAAAAGTTCGCTGAAGACATACTCTGGCCCAGGGAAATTTCTTCCATGGAAGTTACCATGACGAGAATATAGCCCATAAATAACGTTCAAATTTTCAGAATAAAAATTGAGAGGCACCATCAAAGGAAAATCTTCTAGGTTATTAATTGCATTTCTGTACGTAGTAGGCGAACCACTTTCTGACAACAATATAAAAGGCTCATTTGAGTCCACACCAAGCCATCCTTTAGAAGTATAAACCTCAGAGGCTGCATGACTCCCCTGCCCTAATGACAAAAAGTTTGTTACTGACAATCCTTTGTAAGGTTGAATTAAATATACGTGTCGTGTGTCAAAGCCAAAGTAACGAGATGCCTTCTCTATAAATCTTGCTCTATCAAAGCAGCATCCAAAGTTTCGTTGTAAGAATTCGGAGGGCTCGATTACATCAATAGCGGTTGCACATCTTTTTGCGCCGATGCTTTGTACTGCAGACTGAATTGCTGCAAGGCATTCAATTTCTTTGTCGTATATTCCAATGATATTTCCACATACAGTCTCTACATCCAAACTTCTTATAGCTTGCTCATCCTCATTTGTAATCGAGTTATCAACCGATAGAGCATATAAAAAATATAGCGCAAATGCAGAAAATGTAATGATGCATAAAACAATTATTTTTGATGCCTTACCCATTACTTTTGCTTTCTGCTACAAATTGAACAATTACATCTTCGAAGATTTTCAAGTCCATTTGGTAAAATTAGTTCAAGTTCGACTGAACCACAGTGACATTTCGAAATTACTGTATTCATCTTATTCCCACTCAATAGTTGCCGGGGGTTTGCTAGAAATATCATAAACAACCCTGCTGATCTCCTCGATCTCATTCACTATTCTATTAGACACAAGCTCTAAAAATTCATATGGAAGCTTTGCCCAAGTTGCCGTCATAAAATCCACTGTTACCACAGCTCTAATAGCAATAACATCAGCATACCTTCTTTCATCGCCCACTACCCCAACGGATTTTACCGGTAAATAAGCACAAAAAGCTTGGCTCACCTCATGATATAAACCAGCTTTGGTTAGCTCTTCAATAAAAATTGCATCTGCTTCTTGAAGAGTTATAACTTTTTCAGCAGTAATTTCTCCCAATATCCGAACCCCAAGACCAGGGCCTGGAAAAGGATGGCGATTGACCATTTCAGGAGGTAAGCCCAGCTCTAAGCCCATCTTTCGGACTTCGTCTTTAAATAAATCACGTAAAGGTTCCACCAGCTCCATTTCCATGTCATCTGGCAGCCCACCAACGTTGTGATGCGATTTAATAACTCGGGCTTGATTTGATTCAGACCCCGATGACTCAATAACATCTGGATAAATAGTGCCCTGTGCTAAAAAATTAATCTCGTCTTTTAATTTTGCAGACTCATTGTCGAAAATATCAATGAAAGTCCGTCCTATAATTTTTCTTTTCTGCTCTGGATCAGACACTCCTTTAAGATGTCTATGAAAAATCTTTTTGGCATCTACAACAATTAAGTTGAGATCAAGCTTTTCTCTAAAAAGTGATTCCACGTCTTCTGCCTCATTTTTTCTAAGCAGACCATTGTCAACAAACAT
>ENA-ORXF01001928-ORXF01001928.1-marine-metagenome-genome-assembly--contig:-NODE-1928-length-12878-cov-7.877978_pt1 | contig 12878 bp, 15 predicted proteins | sample MGYA00237864_ERZ511476 | MGnify/ENA primary metagenome ERZ511476 (study PRJEB26306, sample SAMN06343908) | marine metagenome | isolation source: coastal waters | place: Atlantic Ocean: West Antarctic... | reverse complement strand
GATTCTTTAAATGAAACACAAGTTAGAGGTACCGGTCAACCTGAATTTACAACTCAATTTGATGGTGTAAATGTTACGTTAGCAAGTAATGCAACATCCACAGAAACAGGGGGCGGTTTATTATGTACAATCGGACCCATTAATGATAGAGCTTAATTATGGCAACTAATTATACATATGCATCACTAACAACAGCGATTAAAGCTTTTACAGAAGTTGATAATGATCCTAATATTGCCGCTGCAGTATTGACTCAAACTATTATTGATGAGTTAATTATGGCTGCTGAAAATAGAATTAATATTGACTTACCTATGGATTCAGACAGGTTGGTTAAAGAAGGTACTTTAGTTGCAAATGATAATACAATTAATTCACCAGCAGGTGCAGAATTTATAAGAGGTGTTGAAGTATTTAATACAACCAATACTACAGAGGAAGGACAATGGTTAGAGAAAAAAGATCAAACTTATTTGTCAGAATTTGTAGGTCGACTAACCGGACCAGAAGGTGATTTAACGGCTCAGAGCGTTACTGGATTGCCTAAGTACTATGCAATGTTTGGTGGGGCAACAGCTTTAACAGATACCACTTCAGGAGGGCTGTATTTAGCTCCTACACCTGATGCTAATTATAAATTTAGAATGTACTATAACAAAAGACCGGCTGGTTTATCGGGTGCAAATACAACAACTTATATTAGTAATTATATGCCTCAAATCATATTATATGCTACTTTAGTAGAAGCTTACGGATTTTTAAAAGGTCCAATGGATATGTTGACATTGTATGAAAATAAATATAAAACAAGCATACAACAGTTTGCAGGAATGCAATTAGGGAGAAGAAGAAGAGACGACTACACTGACGGAACCGTTAGGATACAAGTTAAATCACCTTCACCTTAAAAAAAATTAGGAGATAAAAATTATGGCAATATCATCAGCAGTATGTTCAAGTTTTAAAAAAGAATTATTTCAAGGGTATCATGATTTTGATGCTAACGGATCAGGTGGAGACACTTTTAAATTAGCTTTATATACAGACCAAGCATCTCTAGGTGCAGCAACTACAGATTACGCAAATACAAATGAAGTAGCTAATGGTAATGGTTATTCAACAGGTGGAAATACTTTAGTAAATACTGGAGTTGGTTTAACTTCTACTACTGCGTTTACAGATTTTTCTGACACATCTTTTACTTCAGCATCCTTTACAGCTAACGGTTGTTTAATTTATAATACACAAGCTAACGGTGGTTCTAATACTACTGAAGCCGTATGTGTTGTAGCTTTCGGTGGAAACAAAACTGTTTCTTCAGGAACGTTTACAATTCAATTTCCAACTAACGACGCATCGTCTGCTATTCTGAGATTAACAGCATAGGGGGTCAATCCTTATGTCTTTAATTAGAACTTTTACAGTAACAGTTGCAAATGTTGGTGGTGCCAATTATTATTTTATTGATGGTGTTAGACAAGCCACAGTAAATCTTGCCGAAGGTTACACATATAAGTTTGATCAATCAGACGGTACTAACGGCAATCACCCTTTTAGATTTTCAACAACAAATAATGGTACGCATGGTGGTGGGTCCGAATATACTACAGGTGTAACTACTAATGGAGTACCCGGACAAGCAGGAGCATTTACTCAAATAGCCGTAGCTGCTAGTGCACCACAACTTTATTATTATTGTACCAACCACTCGGGTATGGGTGGACAAGCAAATACTGTAGATTCAAATTCATGGGGTGTTCTTCAATGGAATCAAAATAGTTGGGGAAGTCAAGATAGTGTTGATTTAACTCTTGATGGTTTTTCAACAACAGTATCTGTAGGAAATGTTGATGCTCTATCTGATACAGGATGGGGTTCAGATGGTTGGGGTGTAGAGGATTTTGGTGATTCTGGACTTACAATTCCTATAAATGGTTTTAATATAGTTTCAACATTAGGTACAGTACTAGCTGGGTCTGAAGACGGATGGGGTGCTGATGCATGGGGCGACAATAACTGGGGACAAAATACTACGACTGTATCTATTGATGGTTTATCGATGTCAGCTCATCTTGGACCAGATGGTTGGGGAATAGATTCATTTGGTAATGGACAATGGGGAGATCCATTTGCATTTAATCCAGAAAGTATAATTGTACCAACAGGTCAAGTTTTAGCTGCAGATGTAGGTGATCTTACAATCAGTAGACTTGATATGATATTTACTATTTCTTCACCTGGAACAATAGGTACAGGTCTTGGTACTTTAAACGTAGGTAATGGTGCAGACTTTACACAAGGTTTAGCAAGTTTAACAATAGAAGCTGATGTAGGATCAGTAGTAGCTGCACCAAATACAATTGCAGCATTAAGTGGTTTAGAAATTACAGCAGAAGTTGCATCACTAAGTGTAGGTTCTACTGAGTTAGTTGATTTAACGGGAGTAGTTTTAAAAGGTGCAATAGGATCAACTACTGTAGACAGCATGAGAGTTGGTTTAACAGGTGTAACTTTTGCAGCAGATGAAGGCGCGATAAGTCCAATAAATATGACAGTAGGATTGACAGGACAGTCTTTTACTGCTAAAATTAACACTGTAGGTTTCGGAACAATTGGATATGTTGATGTTGACATTACAGGCAATACATCATATACAGACGTTAACCACGCAGCTTAATAGGAGAACAAAATTATGGCATCAACTTTTACGGATCTAGGTATAGAACTAATGGCAACCGGCGAAAACGCTGGTCAATGGGGAAATAAAACTAACGCAAATTTAAATCTAATCGAACAATTAACTGGTGGTGTTTTAAGTTTATCTATTGCTGGCGGTGCGAGTAACCAAGATTTAACAATTGCAGACGGTGCTTTAACTGGTACTGCTCAACAAAGAGTTCTAGAATTTACGGGATCTATAACAGGAAACAGAGTAATTAGATTTCCTCTTCTTACAGAAACTTTTTATTTTATAAAAAATGGCACGTCAGGTGCTTACACAGTACAATTAAAAGCAATATCTGGTTCAGGTGCAACAGTTACTTTTGCAGCCGATGATAAAGGATATAAAATTATATATCTTGATGGAGTTGCAACTAACACAGGTGTTTATGAAGTACCTCTTGGAGAAGCAGGAGATGTAACACTTACTGGAACACAGACTCTAACAAACAAAACTTTAACAGCTCCTAAAATTGGAACTTCAATTTTAGATACTAGCGGAAATGAATTATTATTATTAACAGCTACAGGTTCAGCGGTTAATGAATTAACTTTAGCAAATGCTTCAACAGGTAATGGACCTATTTTATCAGCAACAGGTGAAACTAATGTTGATATAAATTTAAATCCTAAAGGAACAGGAAGTCTTAAATCAGGTTCAGCTGCAGTTAAAATTGCAGGAACAGAAACTATGTGGGTTCCAGCTTCAGCTATGTATGAAACAACAACTAATGGTGCATCACCCGAACAAATTGAAACAACAGCTTTAAGACCAGACATGAAAGTTATGGACTTTGCAGATTCTGCAGATGACCATGCACAATTTTCAGTAGCTTTTCCAAAATCATGGAATGAAGGTACAATAACTTACCAATGTTTTTGGACACCAAGCACTACAAACACAGGAAACTGTATATTTGGATTACAGGGTGTAGCAGTTGGCGATGGCGATACTATCGACGTTGTTTTTGGAACAGCAATAAATATTACAGATGCTGGTATAGGAACAGTAGAAGATCAACAAGTTAGTCCAGTGAGTGGCGCAGTTACAATTGCGGGATCTCCTGCAGTAGATCAACAAACTTACTTTCAGATATTTAGAGATGCAAACGCAGGTGCGGATACGTATACCGGAGTAGCAAGACTTTTAGGTATTAAAATATTCTTCACTACTGATGCAGCTAACGACGCATAAGGAACTAGAATATGAGAGATTTAAAAAATAAACTTACTTCAAGTAAGAACACAAAAAATATACAAAACAGAAAAGGTAAAATGTTTGGTTATCAAGTCTTAGGATTTGGTTCTGGAGGTGCTTCAGCACCACCTTATCCAGAAGCAACTGGTGGCACTGTTTCTGAAACCGGTAATTTTAGAATTCATACATTTACTGGTGACGGTACTTTTGCAATTACAGGATTAGGGACTGAGGATAATAGTTTTCAAATGGATTATTTAGTAGTTGCCGGAGGCGGTGGAGGATTTACTTTTGATGGTAATAACGGCGGTTATGGAGGAGGTGCTGGTGGCTATAGAGAAGCTAATGCTACTTATGCTCCTACTTCACCTTTAGGGAATTCTAGTGGACAAGTAACTTTATTAGCAGCAGGAAATTTTGCAGTCTCTGTTGGAGCTGGTGGTGGTCGTTCAGGTTACAATCAGCAAGATCCTACTAGAGGTGGAGTTTCAACAATAGGTTTTCCCTCTGCAATTACTTCACATGGTGGAGGATCTGGAGATTCAGGAGGATCAGGATCTGGAGGAATGCCTACTAGCCCTAGTGGTAAAGCTGGTAATACACCTCCATTTAGTCCACCTCAAGGTAATCAGGGATCGGATAGCCCTTCAACATCTCCTCCTTTTAACAGCAGAACTGGCGGCGGCGGTGGCGGTGCAACAGCAGATGGTAGTGGAACCGGTGGCGGAGCAGGAGCAATTTCTACAATTTCAGGATCTAACTCAGCTACTTTATCTATAGGTGGAAACGGTTGGCCGGGATCCAATGGACAAAGCGGAGGTCCCAACACTGGAAGAGGTGGAGACGCTGGTAATCCTAAAACAAGTAATGCAGGTGGTGGTGGATCTGGACTTGTTGCTATAAGGTATAGGTATCAATAATGGCACATTTTGCAAAATTAAATGAAAACAATATTGTACTAAGTGTTCACGCAGTAGATGATGTTAACGTACCCACGGAACAAGATGGTATTAATTTTTTAAAAAAAGTCCATGGTTGGGAAAAATGGAAACAAACTTCTTACAGCACTAGCAATAATAAACATTATACATATGCAGCTGATGGTACTTTTTCTCTGTCTGCGGATCAAACAAAAGCTTTTAGAGGAAACTATGCAAGAATAGGATCAACATATAATGAAGGTTTAAATATTTTTCTTTTTTCAACTCCGTACTCAAGTTGGGTTTTTGATGAAGCGAATGCTACGTATAAAGCTCCTGTAACTTTTCCTAGTATTAATACTTATACTTCAGGATCAGATACAATCTTTTATGACATCCAATGGGATGAGAATAATGTTAGGTGGATTGCAAAAAATGAAGAGAATGATAATTTTGTTTGGGATACAAACACAAGTTCTTGGACATCAGTATAAAAACAATTTACTTTTATTTTAAATAGTGTATATATCTCTATATAAAGATATATATGTTTACTAAATTATTACAAAAAACTCAGATATTAAAGTTTAAAAAATCTACATTAGCTTTGGTAGATAACTTAGTTATTTCAAATCAAATTGATAAACAATTTAATGTTAGAAATATTTTTAAAAAAATATTAAACTCTAACAACGAACTTATTAAAATAAATTTACCAGAAATGCATACGATAGGAGTACACATAATAGATAAAAGTGCTACAGACCTTGATCTATGGTTAAGACATTTGCCTTGTGCTGACAACACGGCTTATAAAATTACAAACAATAAATCTAAAAAATTAATTTCTACTGTATCTAAAAATATTCCTGACTGTGCTCAGTATAGTTTTTTATATGTTGCTAAAGGTTCTGGTGAAATATATCTTGAATGGAGAGATATTATAAATAGAAAAAGTTGGGAAACATTTTCTTTAAAAGAAAACGATATCATTGGTTTTAGTTCTGATATTAAATTTAATTTAAAGTCTAATAATAAATTTTATTCTATACTATACAAATATCAAATAAACCATGAATCTTAAATATAAATATTGGATTTTTCCTGGACAGTTATCACATAAATTTTGTGATGAGGTAATTAAACTAGGAAATAAACTTAAAGAAGAAAAAGGTTTAACCGGATCCGTTGGAAAAAATGTTGCGTCAAAAGAAGATCATTCAGTAAGAAACTCAAGTCTTACTTGGTTAAATGAATTATGGATATACAGAGAAATTCAAAACTATGTAGTTATGGCAAACAAAGTAGCAGGGTGGAATTTTAAATGGGACAGCTCTGAAGATTTTCAATTTACAAAATATAAATTAAATCAACACTATGATTGGCATTGTGATTCTTCTCCAGAACCATATAAAGATAATCTTAATAAATTATATAACGGGAAGATTAGAAAATTATCTACAGTACTTTCTTTATCTAATCCAAAAGATTATAAAGGGGGTTCATTACAGTTTCAATTTAGAGACCACAGGGAGAAAGCTGGTGAAATACATGAATGTGAACAACTTGCAGAAAAAGGATCTCTTGTTGTATTTCCTTCCCATATATATCATAGAGTAACACCGGTCACTGAAGGAAAAAGATATTCTTTAGTAAACTGGCATTTAGGAAAACCGTTTGTATGAAAAAAAATAAATTTTTAAAAGATAAATATTTAATCATTAGGAATTTTGTTCCAAAAAATATAAGTAAATTTTTATTTAGTTATTTTGTAAATAAAAGAACAACCGCACAACATTTGTTTTCAACAAAATACATATCTCCTTTTGAAAAAATATTCGGTACTTTTGGAGATTCTCAAATAAAAAATAAAAAAACTTTTTGTATGTATGGAGATATAGCAATGGATACATTATTGTATAACTCTCTTAGTTCATTAAGTAAATCTATTGATATGGAACTATTTCCTACCTATAGTTTTGGAAGAATATATTCACAAGGAGATGAACTACATAAACATAAAGATAGACCATCTTGTGAAATATCTGGAACAATAAATTTAGGTGGGGACCCTTGGTCTATATTTTTAAAAGACTCCGATAAAAAAAACATTGAAATAATTTTAAAACCCGGTGACATCTTAATGTATAAAGGAGCAGATTTAGAACATTGGAGAAAACCTTTTATTGGTAAGATTTGTGCTCAAGTATTTTTACACTACACTACTAATAAAAATAAAAAAAATATTTATGATGGACGACCCATGTTAGGTTTACCACCTTATTTTAAATCAAAATAATGTTAAATGTTATAAAATATCAAAACAGTAAAAAATTAATTAGTCCCCTAGGTTTTCGCAAAGACTGGTGGTTTTGGAAAAATAATATAAAGTTAAATGTAAAAACAATTACTTCTTTTCTTTTAAAAGAAGAAATAAAAATATTAAAAAAATATAAACCCAGTGGTGATGGTAATGTTAGTTTACCAAATTCAGTTACAGCTAGACATGCTAGTTTTAATCTATTTACTATAAAAGATAATCAAAATTTATTAAAAGTTAAAAAATTTATTAAAAAAAATATTAAAGATTTAACCTTACAGTACAATTTGAACTACAAAGAAGTTTATATAAAGAGCTGGTTTAATGTTTTAAGAAAAGGAGAGGAAATCAAACCCCATGTGCATGATGAAATAGATACAGCTGAAATGTCTTTTATTGCAGGAAATTTATTTATAGAAGGAGAAGATACATATACTTTTTATCAAACACCTTTTAGTGATCAAGTGATAAAAATTAAAAACATTCCAGGAGATTTAATTCTTTTTCCTCCCTATATAAAACATTGGACTAATGTTAATAAATCTAAGAAACCTAGGTTATCTATTGCTTTTGACATACAGCCTTCTAAAGAATTTTGTAGTCCTATCTATTTAAAAAATAAATCAATTGTTAAAATTAAACTGTGATACACACAAAAAATATTAAAGATAAAATTAATTTTTTTTATCTAGATTTAATAAAAGAATGCAACGAACAAAGACCCGTAACAATTACAAACGGAAATAATTATTTTTTAAACACGAAACATAAAAATATTCTGTATGAGATAGTTTTAAATCAAGCTAGAAAAAAATTAAATACTTTTACTTTAAAAGATAATAAGTTTAAATGTTGGTGTTATTTTTCAGATAAAAAATTTAATGAAACAGGTTGGCACAATCATGTTAATACCTCAACAATTAATGCTGTGCTGTATTTAAAAGTCCCTAAAAATAATAAAGGAATTGATTTTAAAATTAATAACAAGATAAAAAACTATAAACCTAAAAAATTTGATCTATATATTTTTCCAAGTTATGTTGAACACTGTCCTTATCCTTCAAAACAAAACTCAAGAATAACTTTAAATTTAGAAATAAGGTGTAATGAAACTGCAGAACATATATTTAATTAAAGATATTTTTTCTGTAAAAGAAATACAAAAAATATTTAATTTATCTAAACCTTTGGTTGAAAAAATACCGGGCTGTCCTGGTCTTCAATCGTATCCCATACTTCAAAATAAAAAACAGTTTAATTTTGTTATACAAAAATTACTTGAAGTGTTTGATAAACAAAAATATAAAGTATCTGCTGCATGGATTAATTTTACTTCTGGAGATTATATTAATTGGCATAATCACCCACCTACAAAATATTCAGTAGTTTATTTTTTAAAAAATAAAGATAGTTTAGGTACAATGTTTAAAGTAAAAGATGAAATTATAAAAACAACAATGAAAGAAAACTCAGCAATACTTTTTCCATCAAAATATATACACAGCTGTCCAATTAGTGACAGTAAAATAGATAGATGGAGTATTGTTTTAGATTTAATAGAAAATGAAAATAATTAATTTTAAAAGCGAACCTAAAAACTCTCCTTTTGCTCCAGAGTGGGATTATTTTTTAGCAGAACAAAAAATAAAAGACGTGGATTTTAAAAAATTATTCTTATTTCTTAAAGGGAAAGAAAAAAACATTTTAAAAATAAAGATAGATAGTAAAAAAAAAAATGTAGATGGCTATACAGGACTAGGTGATAATTCTACAACCTCTAGATATGGTCAGTACAATGTATTTAATTGGAAAAACAAAGAATTAGTTAAATTAAAAAAAAATATAACTAAACTACATAATGATTATTTAAATTACCTGTCAATAAAACCCAATAAAAATGTTTTTATTAGTTGCTGGTTTAATATCATTAAAAAAAATCAAAGAATAAATACTCATTTACACGGAGTAAATCCTGATTCTTATTTATCTGGAAATATATGTGTTAGTACTGAAGGGACATCTACTTATTATATAAACCCTGTTAATGTAATTAATGATCCAGTAGTATACAAAAGTAAAAATGAAGAAGGTAAAATAACATTATTTCCTTCTAACATACCACATTATACAGATGTTTATTTAGGCAAAGAAGATAGACTAACAATTGCTTTTGATCTTTTTTTAATTTCTAATAGAGACAAGGTAATAAAATTAATTTAATTTATATTGAATTTATTAACAAACTGATATACTCCCTAATAAACAGGATTTTATATGTTACAAAAACTAGGTTTTGCTCCAGGATTTAATAAACAAGTAACCGAAACAGGGGCCGAAGGTCAATGGTTTGATGGTGATAATGTTAGGTTTAGATATGGTTCACCTGAAAAAATAGGTGGCTGGGATCAATTAGGTGCAAATAAATTAACCGGAGCAGCAAGAGCTTTACATCATTTTGATAATAACGCTGGAATTAAATACGCTGCAATAGGAACTAACAGAGTATTATATATTTATAGCGGTGGTGAGTATTATGATATTACACCAATTAGAACAGCTATAACAGGTTGTAAATTTTCAAGTTCATCAGGAACCCCTACTGTCACTATTATTTTTCCGTCAGCACATGGAATGATTGAAGACGACCTTGTTTTTTTTGATGATGTTACTGGGTTAAGTAGTTCCACTTTTAATAATGCATCTTTTGAAGAAAAAACTTTTATGGCAACTTCAGTGCCAAGTTCAACAACAATTACGGTTACTATGCCGACTAATGAATCTGGAACACCTTTAAGTAATTCTGGTGATGCTACCGGAAACATATATTTTAGAATTGGTCCGTCTCAACAACTAGGTGGATTTGGTTTTGGTACTGGTCTATATGGTGGAACAGTTTCAGGTATTGCAACTACAACTTTAGCAACAGCTTTAACAAATACAACAGGGACTACTGTTGTCCTTGCAAGTTCTTCAGCGTTTCCTGCTTCTGGAGAAATTAGAATTGACAATGAAGATATTAGTTACACAACCAATGACCAGGCAACGGGGACCTTAAGTGGTGGTGCTAGAGGTGTTAATGGTACTACAAAAGCTACTCACTCACAAAATGCAACTGTTAGTAATATTTCAAATTTTGTTGCATGGGGAGAATCTACGTCAGCTGATGTCGGTGTAACACTTAATCCAGGTTTATGGGTATTAGATAATTTTGGTACAAAACTAATAGCTCTTATTTATAATGGAGAATGTTTTCAATGGGACTCAGCACCAACAAATGCTACTAGCGTTAGAGCAACACTTATTCCTAATGCACCAACAGCTTCACGTCATGTTTTAGTTTCAACACCCGACAGACATTTAGTATTTTTTGGTACTGAAACTACTATTGGAGATAAGAATACTCAAGATGATATGTTTATAAGATTTTCTTCTCAAGAAAATATTGAAGAGTATACTGTAAAAGCTGAAAACACAGCAGGTACTCAAAGGTTAGCTGCCGGTTCTAAAATTATGGGAGCCATTAAAGGTAGGGACGCTTTATACGTTTGGACTGATACATCATTATTTTTAATGAGATTTGTAGGACAACCTTTTACTTTCTCTTTTGAACAAGCGGGTACTAACTGTGGATTGATTGGTAAAAATGCATGTGTTGAAGTAGACGGTACGGCATATTGGATGTCAGAAAACGGTTTCTTTGCATACGATGGACAGCTACAATCATTACCTTGTTTAGTAGAAGATTTTGTTTACGACTCAATTAATGTAGATGCTAGAGATCTTATTAACTGTGGGTTAAATAATTTGTATACTGAAATTAATTGGTTTTATTGTAATCTTGGTTCTGATGTAGTGGACAGTGCGGTAACTTATAATTATTTAGAGTCTAGTGCCAAAAGACCTGTTTGGACTATTAGTAAAATGGGTTTAGGGACAAATTCTGCGGGACAACAAAATACAAAAATAGGTATTCCAAGAGCAGCTTGGCAAGATTCTGCGGTATTTAAAAACCCTCACGCATGTTTTTATGATAAAACTGACAATACTTCATACGATGTAATAGGTAATACAGATGGTAGTACCGTATACTATGAGCACGAAGTAGGAACTGATCAAGTTAATGCAGGCGGTGTTACTACACCAATTATTGCTAAGATTACTTCAGGTGATTTTGACATAACACAAAAAAAATCTTCTACTGGTCAAGCTTCAGTAGGGACTCCGGACCTTAGAGGTGATGGAGAATACATTGCAAAAATTAATCGTATCATACCAGATTTTATTGAACAAACAGGAGATACAAGAGTATCATTAGTTACTAGAGATTATCCAAATAATACATCAATAACTACAAGTTTTGATATAAAAAAAACTCAAACAAAACAAGACGTAAGAATAAGAGCCAGGGCTATTGCATTAGAGGTATCTAATATAGCTGTTTCACAAGATTGGAAACTAGGTACGTTTAGATTAGATATACAACCTGACGGAAGGAGAGGATAATGGCAGCGTTTTATAATAAAGGTGATCAAGCTATTTATAATTCAGGACAACATTTTGTTCCTCAAGAAAAATATAGATTAGGCTACACGGCACCAGCACCTTCTGTTGAAGAACAAAAAATTACACAAACATTTGGTTTACCAGCAACCAATGCTTTTACAAATAGTGGTGGTAGTTTTAATCAATCAGGAAATGCTTTTGGTTATGGTTCTCCCGTAGAAGAAGTTAATGTAAGAACATTTAATCCCCAACCATATAATCCTACTGGAGGCAGTCCTTTTTCTCCTTCATTTGATCCAATGGCTAATAGAGAAAGTTACGGGGCACAGGGACAATATAATAGTCCTTATGATGATACTGTAGATTTAGGTTTTAGAGGTAGAGATACTTCAACTAGTATACAAAGAAATAGAGGTACCCTCGGTAGAGCATTTGATTTTATAACAGATTATCTTCCTGGAATCGGAGCTGTAAAAAGAGGGGCAAAATTTATAGGCGGTCTTATGCCTGACAATCCAAATGGTCCAGGTGGCGGAAGCTATGGTGTAGCTGGATTAAGTAATGAACAAAAAGGGGTTTATAATGAATTAGCAAAAGATGGAATGTTGTTTGATGGACTGAATGGTATGAAAACTTTAACAGGTAAAAACTTTACAGGTAAAGGTTACATAGAAGGACAAATAGAAAATGCTTATGGTTTTGGTTTTGACACTATGACTGAAGAAGAAATAGAGGAAGATCTAGCAGCAGCTAAAGCTAACAAAAAAAAACAATTTGAATATAGACAAAAAATAGAAGCACTTAAAGTATTAAAACACAGACAAAAAGAATTTGAAAAACCAGGTGGAACTAAAGACCAAGTTGCAGCAATTCAAGGTAGAGTTGATAAAGAGTACTCAGATCAACTTGAAAAAGATGGTAGAGATTTTTCTGTAAGTGGTCCTGACACATCAGGTAATCCAACAGGTAAAAGCAACCAAGCAAGTTCTCAACATGGTTATAATATGCACCAGTCACCTGCATTCGATGGTGGTAAAGAGGATAAAGGGGGTTTTGATACAGGCGGAGGAAAAGAAATGATGGCTAAAGGTGGTAGAGCAGGATATTTCTTTGGTGGTAGAGTGAATTTTAAAAACGGAGGCTTAGCAAGTATTTTATAATGGCAAAAATTGTACAATCATTAACTAGAGCAAGTAAAGAATACGAACAAAGAACT
>ENA-ORXF01001924-ORXF01001924.1-marine-metagenome-genome-assembly--contig:-NODE-1924-length-12895-cov-9.777188_pt1 | contig 12895 bp, 9 predicted proteins | sample MGYA00237864_ERZ511476 | MGnify/ENA primary metagenome ERZ511476 (study PRJEB26306, sample SAMN06343908) | marine metagenome | isolation source: coastal waters | place: Atlantic Ocean: West Antarctic... | reverse complement strand
AAGGGCGTCCTCTAGCTGAGCATTATTTGCTTGCGCATACTCACCAATGACATCGTTAGTATTGGAAGGATTTATGTTAGATATCGAACTAGAGCCCTTGACCCAGTCGCCGGCTATAAAGTTATTAGATAGATTTGGCATTATTTTTTATTCATTTTTAAAAATAATAAATTTTACTCTTAATTGCTAAATTATCAAGAATATAGGTCGATAAGTAAATATAGTATTTTTCATGTTTGTATGAAAAATTAATGTTGCATTTAGCAAATAATTAATCTACGATACGTATATTAAATATATTGTAATCAAACTATTATGGCTAGCTCTTCACAAAGACTTGGTAGGGATGCAAGGAGAACAGATCGACTAAAAGTCAAGATTGACATGCTCCCTACTTTGCAGCGAAAAATCCCACTTACAGAGCCGATGAGTGAAGAGCAGATTTTAAAAATGGATGATGCATCTTTATCAATTCTTGAAGATGTAGGTGTTGAGTTTCATGACCCAATTGCAATCGAGGATTGGAAGAAAGCTGGTGCTGATGTCAAAGGTGAGCGTGTTCGTTTTGATAGAGGCCTTATTCGTGAGCTAATCTCAAGCATCCCAGAAAGCATCACTATGAATGCCCGTGACCCAGAAAAATCACTAGAAATTGGTGGCAATAACTCTATCTTTGTTCCGATGACGGGCGCTCCTTTTATATGTGATCTTGAAAACAAAAGGCGCTGGCCAAAACTTGAAGATCTGGCTAACTTTCATAAACTATCTCATATGCTTCCTGCCATTCATTCAAGCGCTCACCATATCGTTGAACCTATGGACCATCCAATCTCGCATCGACACTTAAGAATCACCTATTCTTCTATGAAGCACTCAGATAAAACTTTTATGGGCATGACAAGTAGTGGCAAGAATGCGGAAGATGTAATTGAGATGTGCAAGATTCTATTTGGAGAGAAATACATGGATACTCATCCAGTAGTTACTGGGAATATTAATGGAAACTCTCCACTTGTTTGGGATCAAACCATGCTCTCAGCATTAAGGGTATTTTCTGCACATAATCAGCCCGTACTCTGTTCTCCTTTTGTACTTGGAGGTGCGAACACACCAGCGAGTGTTGCACCAACTGTTGCTCAGGTAAATGCCGAGGCCCTCTCTGCTCTAGCATACACACAAGTCATAAGGAAAGGAGCACCAGCTATCTACGGTCACTACTTAGCTACCGTCTCCATGCAATCTGGCGCTCCAATGGCTGGAACCCCAGAAATTTCTCTTATGAATTTTATGATTGGCCAAATGGCTAGGCACTATAAGGTTCCATGGAGAAGCTCTAATACACTTGGCGGATCTAAAGTTTTTGATGCCCAATCAGGCTATGAGAGCGCATCTACAATGATGGCCGTTCTTTTATCTGGAGCAAACTATATTTGGCACTCTGCGGGGTGGAATGAAGCTGGAATGCACTGCTCAATGGCAAAATTTGTAGTCGATGCTGAGCAATGCGAAATGGGCTATAGGATGGCAGAAGGTATTCGCTGGGATGATTTTGAGGAGGGCTTAGCAGCAATAAGAGATGTTGGTCCTGGGGGTCACTATCTCGGACACCAACATACTATGGATAATTTTCAGCGAGCATTTTTTATGCCTAAATTATTTGACAATAACTCCATTGAACAGTGGCAAGCTGATGGGAGTAAGGACACCATTCAAAGAGGAATTGAGGGGGCAAAAAAACTACTGGCTGATTACCAAGAACCAAAACTAGATGAAGGTAAAGACGAAGAGCTGCTTGATTTTATTGCCAGAAGAGAGCAAATTATTCCAACAATGGAGGCCTTAAATCAAGAATACTAAGTTATGAATAATAATAAATCCAGAGTTGTTCTTGTAACGGGTGCCTGCGGAGGAATTGGCAAAGCACTTGTCAATAAATATGCAAGTCAAGGCCATACTATAGCGATCGCTGATAAATCCCAAGATCAAGCTCATTTTCTTGCTGATGAAATCCAAAAAATAGGTGGAAAAGCGGTGGCATTTCCTGGTGATCTGTTAGATAAAAACTACTGCGACAATCTAACAAAGGAAGTTCAGAAAAAACTTGGCGCTATTAATATTCTCATCAACAATGCGGGTCTAATGCGTCGCGGAAATATTACTCAGGCAACTGATGAAGATTTCGAATTATCGATGAAGATTAATGTTGAGGCACCTTTTCGATTAATCAGAGCCGTAATACCTCTAATGACAAAAGCAGGCGGTGGCTCTATTGTGAATGTATCCTCGTGTTGGGGAGTAAATCCGGGACCAAATCATCTAGTCTACTGTACAACGAAAGCTGCCTTAGCAACAATGACAAGGTGTCTGGGAAGAGATCATGCTCATCAGAATATTCGCATTAATGCGGTTTGCCCCAATGAAGTAAATACCCCAATGCTCAGAACTGGTTTTGAAATAAGAGGTCTAAACCCTGATGATGCGATAAATGAATTAAACAAATCAGTACCAATCGGGCACATAGCAGAGCCAGAAGAAATTGCTGATGTTGTTGCATTTTTAACCTCAGATGAAGCGCGCTACGTCTGCGGATCTTTGGTGGAGATAAATGGTGGAAAAGCGGTTTTCTAATAAAATTATTGTAATCACTGGTGCTACTAGAGGCATTGGCTTAGCTTGTGCTGAGCGCTTTCAGGAGGAAGGTGCAAAAATTTGTACCATTCAAAGAGGAAAATCAGAGTTATTTGACTCTATTGAGTGTGATTTAAGTAAAGAGCAAGAATGCTTTAATAGTATTAAGACAATTATTGAAAAGCATGGTCGTGTTGATGTCTTAATTAACAATGCTGGAATGATGATGGAATCGTCCATTCAAGATACAAGTATTGAGGACTGGAATCAAACGCTAGCGGTAAACCTGACGGCGCCATTTCTATTAAGTAAGTTTGCTATGCCTTTTCTTATTGCCTCTAAAGGATGCATTGTAAATATAGGCTCTATTGAAGGAATTGGAGCCAACCCAAAACATGCAGCATACTCTGCAAGTAAAGCTGGTCTTCATGGACTTACAAGAGCCATTGCAGTTGACCATGGTAAAGATGGAGTAAGGTGCAATGCAGTTGCGCCAGGCTGGGTAGACACTGAGCTCAATGAAGATTTTATAAATGCAATGCCAGACTCAGAGCACTTTAGACGAAACATTGGTAGTATCCATCCACTCAATAGAACCGGTAAAACTAAAGAAATTGCCTCCTTGGTTTCGTGGCTTGCATCTTCAGAATCAAGTTTTGTTACGGGACAGGTATATACTATTGATGGCGGAAGGATGGCAAAAATTAGCCTCCCCAACCCTTAGGAGAAAATATGAAGTTTGAAGGAATATACACACCCATAATCACGCCCTATGATGACAAGGGTTCAATAAATTTTGATGCTATTGAGGCTATTATTGAAGACCTCATAACTAGCGGTGTTCATGGGCTAGTTATTGCAGGAACAACCGGCGAGTACTATGCTCAAGATGTTGACGAGCGACTAGAGGTAATGAAGGTTTGCAAAGATATCATTAATGGTCGACTTCCATATATAGTTGGAACTGGTGCGATTCGCACTGAAGACTCTGTTTTTTATGCAGAGGAGGCGGCCAAAATTGGAGCAGACGGAATTTTAGTTGCAACGCCGCCCTATGCGCTGCCAACTGAAAGAGAAAATGCACTTCATGCTCTTGCAATTGATCGCGCTGCAAACTTACCGATTATGCTCTATAACTATCCTGGGCGTATGGGGTCGATGATGGGAGAAGAGTATCTTGATCGAGTTGGAAGATCATCAAATTTTTGTGCGATCAAAGAAAGTAGTGGTGACATTAATCGCCTTCACTTGTTAGCACGAGATTATCCTCATATTCAGCTTTGCTGCGGAATGGATGATCAAGCATTAGAATTTTTTGCTTGGGGAGCCAGCGGATGGGTGTGTGCTGGATCCAACTTTGCGCCCGAAGCTCATGTCGCCCTTTATGAAGCGTGCAGAGTTGAAGGTGACTTTGATAAAGGCAGGCGAATCATGTCTGCAATGTTGCCACTAATGAGAGTGCTAGAGCAAGGTGGTAAATTTATCCAATGTATAAAGCATGGTGCAACCATGAGAGGGCTTCCAGTTGGGCCTCCAAGAAAACCGTTACAACCGCTTAATAAAGATGATAAACGTCAACTTGAACAGGTTATCAGAGTTATGAATCATACTATTAATTTAATTACACAGGAGGGTAGCTAAATGTCAGGCCTACTAACCCACGAAGAATACAAAGCTATTGAAAAGTCACTTGATTTCCCGACAAATGCGTTCATCAATGGGCAATTTCAGTCGTCTAAATCAGGAAACACTTTTGAAACAACCAACCCAGCTACTGGAAAAGTTATAGCCAATATTGCTGCATGCAACTCAGAAGATGTTGACCATGCTGTAACCAAAGCAAGGGAAGCTTTTGATCAAGGCCATTGGTCGAAACTCCACCCAAGTGAAAGGAAAGAAGGGCTTATTAAATTATCAAAGCTCATTAAAAGAAATATTCATGAACTCGCAGTGATGGAAAGTGTTGACTCCGGAAAGCCAATCCGAGATTGCGAAACAATTGACCTTCCAGAGACCATTGCTTGCCTTCTTTGGCATGCTGAAGCTGTTGATAAAATATATGACCAAACTGCGCCCGCAGGTGAAGATGCTTTGGGGGTAATTGTTCGTGAACCAGTTGGTGTTGTTGGCTGCGTCCTGCCTTGGAATTTCCCACTATTGATGATGGCTTGGAAGATAGCCCCTGCACTAGCTGCGGGAAACTCTGTCATTGTTAAGCCCGCAGAGCAAACCAGTTTAACTGCCCTAAGATTGGCTGAATTAGCGATAGATGCGGGCATCCCAAGAGGCGTATTAAATGTCATACCTGGGATGGGTCCTGATGTAGGCGAACCAATCGGTCTTCATCCTGACGTTGATATGGTTTCATTTACGGGCTCCACTGAGACCGGGCGACGCTTTCTGCGCTATTCAGCTGACTCAAATTTAAAGAAAATTGTTCTTGAGTGTGGTGGTAAAAATCCAGCAATTGTTCTAGACGATGCTGAAGATTTAGACTTGGTTGCAGAACATATTATCAATGCTGCATTTTGGAATATGGGTGAGAATTGCTCTGCAGCCTCCCGACTCATAGTGCAAGAAAACATCAAAGATGCCTTATTAGAAAAAATGCTTGCTCACCTTAGAGACTGGAAAACTGGAGACCCTCTAGATCCATCAAATTATCTTGGCTCATTAGTAGATTCTGAACACTTCAAAAAAGTAACCAGCTATCTAAAAAATGACAACATGATTACTGGTGGAAAAACTGAAAAACCTAACTACGTTCTTCCAACTATTTTTGATCATGTTGATCCTAATTCAAAATTAGCTCAAGAAGAAATTTTTGGACCAATACTTTCTGTAATAACTGTTAAAACACTTGATGAAGCAATTGCTGTTGCAAATAATACTGAATATGGGCTTACTGCGAGCGTCTTTACTGCTAATGGCAAAAAAGCAATCAGAGCTGCTAGGGCAATTAAGGCAGGAACAGTGACTGTTAATTGTTACGGTGAAGGCGATATGAGCACTCCATTTGGAGGATATAAACAATCAGGATTTGGTGGAAGAGATAACTCCATTCATGCTCATGATCAGTACACAGAATTAAAGACAATTTGGATTGATCTCTCCGATCGAGCCCCAGAAGAGTCGGTAGATTAAAAGAATAGGAATGAGCAAAATCAAGCTACCAAAAAATCCTGGGGAAACAGGCTGGAAAGAGATACTTCCTAAAAGAAAGGTTAACCATAGCCTTGTTGATAATATCAACGCAGACTATCTAATCATTGGTGGAGGTTTTGCAGGGCTTGCTGCAGCTCGACGCTTAAATCAAATAGATAAGGATGCAAAAATTGCATTACTAGAGGCCTGTGAAGTTGCGGAAGGGCCAGCAGGTCGAAACTCCGGTTTCATGATCGACCTACCTCACAATCTTGCGTCCGATGACTACCTAGGTACCCTCGAAAAAGACCTAGAGCAAACGCTTATTAATCGCTCAGCCATTGAGTTTGCAAAGAGTGCGTCTGAGGAGTATCAAATGCCAGAAGAGGCGATTCAGCATGTTGGTAAAACCAACGCAGCAGCAACCAAAAAGGGTATGAATTTCAACACCGAGTATGCAAAACATCTGGATAAAACAAGTGAAAGCTATAAGATACTTGACTCTCAAGAAATGAAGGATTTAACTGGAATAGACTACTATATTAATGGGCTTTGGACTCCTGGCACAGCCATGCTTCAGCCCGCACTTTACATTCAATCTTTGGCGGATGGGGTTTCTAAAAACTCTAATGTAACAATCTATGAAAACTCTCCAGTGATTGATCTGGTTGATGAAGGTATGCATGGTGGTGAGAAAATATGGAAGGCTAAAACTAAGCTGGGATCAATATCAAGTTCAAAAATTATCTTGGCAGTCAATGGAATGGTTGAGCGTTTTGGATACTTTGAAAACAGACTGATGACTATTTTTACTTACTCATCCATGACAAGAAAATTAACCTCAAATGAATCTAATATATTAGGAGGTTCAAAAGAGTGGGGGCTTACCTCAGCAGATGCAATGGGGTCTTCAGTAAGACGAATCTCAGGTATTGGTGGAGATCGCATTCTGATACGAAATCGCTGGTCTTACAATCCAAATATGGAGGCTTCAGATTCATTTATGATCTCTGCAGCAAAAAGTCACTCATCATCCTTTAATGCTAGATTTTCTTCGCTTGATGGTGTCACTATGGAATATTGCTGGGGAGGAAGACTTTGCCTCAGCCTTAATAATGTCTTTGCACAGGGCGAAGTTGAAGAGGGTGTTTATTCTGCATGCTGTCAAAATGGTCTTGGAACAGCTAAAGGCACAGCAATTGGCATCATTACTGCTGAAAAAATTAGTGGGGCAATTAGTAGTCTTGTGCCTAATTTTGTTGATGAAGAAGCGCCAAAAAAATTGATGCCAAAAGCTATCATGTGGGCAGGTGTTAATGCCTACTTGGGCTGGAAAGAGCTTATGTCAGGAAAAGAAAAGTAGCTTTAAGCGTCAAGGCATTAGTACTAATTTTCCAACGTATTTTTTTGCCAAGAAGTCTTTTTGGGCACTTACAATATCTTTGAGAGGATAAGTCCTGGATACTAATGGCTTAATTTCATTTCTTTCTATATAGCCAATTAAATTTTTAAACACTTGGGAGTCCTGGACAGTGCAGCCCAATAATGTTAAGTCTTTTAGGTAGAGGGTTCTAATATCAAGTTCAACGATTGGACCTGCAATTGCTCCTGCAGCAGCGTACCTTCCGCCTCTCTTTAAAACATCAAGCAGATCCGCCCAATCACTTCCAGCAACCAGATCGATAACAACATCAATACTTTCATTTTCTAAAGAGCTTACTAATCGATCTTCTCGATTAATAACCTCATCAGCACCTATCACTTTAACTGCGTCTGCCTTTGATTTACTTGCTATTGCTACTACAGAAGCGCCCCGTCTTTTTGCAAGCTGAATTGCAGCAGATCCAACGCCGCCCGATGCGCCAGATATCAGAACAACTTCGCCTGCCTTAACATTTGAACGCTCTAATAGGTTTTCTGCTGTTGAGTAAGCACAGGGTATAGATGCAAGTTCGGCAGCAGACCAATCACTTTCAATCTTAAAACTCTCTTCACTAAAAGCTACCATAAACTCTGCAAAAGCACCATCACATTCAGAGCCCATTGTCCAGCACTCGTAGGGTCGATATCCCACTGCATATTGCTGCATTGTTCTAACCAGAACACGTTCACCAATTCGCTCTGAGTTGACTCCAACTCCAACAGCAACTATCTCACCATAACAATCAGCGCCCTGGATAATTGGAAAATCAAGCGGCTTACCTGACCAACCTCCATCTTCATCTAGGCCTTCATTGGAATTAGTTTCACCAGTAACTGCTTTGGAATACCAAGCAGTGCGAGTATTGATATCTGTATTATTAATGCCAGCACCTAGGACTTTAATCAAAACTTGGTCTGACATAGGCATAGGAACTTTGACGTCTGTGCGAAATTCAAGCACCTCAAATCCACCATGGCCAGTTGTCAAGATTGCACTCATTGTTTTTGGAAATGTACTCATATAACTAATAATTATTTGAGAGTTTTATTATAGTATTTGAAGCATATGTCTCACCAGCTTTTAGAATTGGACTTTCAAAGTTATCCTGATTTATTGCATCAGGAAAATACTGCGTTTCCATACAAAGACCATAATTTTTTCCATAAGTCCTTTGGTTTTTTCCTTGATACTCTGGATGCATATTACCACCAGTATAAAACTGAAGGCCTGGCTGATCACTTATATATTCCACACCCATTCTTGTTCGGTTACTCCATACTCTCCCAACTGGCTTCATTACTTTTTGATGGTTAACAGCGTAGTTAATGTCTATACCTCCTTGCTCCAAAAGATCTTTTGAAATCATATTACTTTCGACAAAATCGTACTTAGTATTGACAACATTTAAGAAATTACCATTAGGGATAAGGTCAGCCTCTACCTCACAAACTTCATCACCATATATCTGAACTCCATGGTTGAGAATTTTTCCATAGTGATCATTATGGCCATGAAAGTTCCAATAATTATGATTAGTAATATTGACAATAGTGTCTTGATCTGTTGTCGCTGAATAACAAATTGAAAACTCATTATTGTTATTGAACTTGTATTTAGTTATGCATGATAAATTACCAGGATAATTTTCTTCTAAATGTTCAGAGAGGTAAGACATTGAGACAATTACTTCATCTGAAGTCTCATCAATTGAATCTAGATTCCAAAGCCTTTTATTGAAGCCAATACTCCCACCATGAAGGTGGTTGTTTCCATTATTATTATTTAATTTATGTCTCTCATTATTTAGTGTAAATTCTGCATCCTTCATACGATTACAAACTCTTCCAGTAATAACATTAAAAAAACTTCTATCTGTCATACACCCGGATGGATCTTCATAACCAAGTATCACGTCTTCATATAATTCAGGGTTGTTTTGATAAGGGATTAAAACCTGATGAATATAGCCACCAAAGTTTGAAAAAGAAACACTGTAGTTATTATCATTTTTGATAGATACAAGGTAGATATCCTGATCATCAATATTAGAAATTAATTCTTTATTTATTTTCATATAGACCTCTAATTAGAAATTAATCTTCTCCAGTTCAGATTAATAAGTCTGATTCAAATGGATAGCTTGTTAATAGTTCATGCCCGTTATTAGTAATTAAAACTTGCTCTTCAAGTTTAACCCCAGGACCCCCACTAAATCTTCCAACATAGGTTTCGACGCACATCACCATACCCTTTTTTAATACACCATCAAAACTGTTTTCATTTAACTCCCAACTGAACGGAATTGCTGGAAATTCATCACATAGTCCTACGCCATGAAAAAGGACTGAATAATGTCGAAACTCATCCTTAGAATACTCCTTAGCATTAAGAGTTAACTCTTTAAAGGTTATGCCTGGCTTTAATAACTCCATATTTTTTTGGATTTGCTCATAGCCTAAAGTATAAATTTCTTTTTGCTCATTAGTTGGCTTCTCGTCGCCACAAAGCCAGGTTCGTGACATGTCAGTACAATAGCCATATGAACCAACCAAATCAGTATCAAAACCCATCAACTCTCCAGCCTGGATTGGTCTCGATGAACACTCTTGGTACCATGGATTTGCTCTAGGACCAGAGGCAAGAAGTCGGGTTTCAATCCACTCTGCCCCTCTATTGACTGCCTCCATCTGAAAACGACTCCAAAGCTCCTGCTCAGAAATACCAGGTTTAAAATAATTTCGCATTAACTCTACAGAGCGCTCACAAGCAAAAATAGAGCGCCTCATTGCATCAACCTCATCATCTGATTTAACGAGCCTTGCTAACTCCATTACCTCTTCACCATTAGTAAGCTCTAGACCAAGAGATTGAAGTTCATGAATACCTTCTGGAGCACAGTGATCCAAAGCTAACCGCCTATTGCCTTTTCCATACTCTCTCACAATATCAGATATTTCAGAAGCCCAAATTTTAGCTTTTTCTTTACTTTTATCGCCCGCAGTAAAGTAGAGGTATGTCAGTGCATGTCTGACTTCAGTTATTAATGGGTTATGATTTGATAAAAACTCATGGGCATCAAACTCAAAGATAATAACGGGCCCTTCAGTCATTATTAATGAGTATCTAGCTGCATTATGGGAAGTCCATAAAGACATATTAGTACTATCTGTTGCGTATCGAATGTTGACAGGGTCATAAAGTAAAATTCCAGCACAGTCAAATTCAACAAGTTTTTCACGAACTCTTTTTAGGCGATACTCTCTAATTTTTGTCATATCTGGAGCTGCTAAGCCAGCGTCACGCCATTCTTTTTCTGCCAACTCCCCTGGCCCAAGTGCATGCTTATTAAGGCTAAAAATATCTTCAGTAACCTCTAGATGAGAGCCAATTTTCGAATAGTGCCTTTTGGGTATTGAAAAGCTCATAAAAATCCTCTTTTTACTGTCTCATTTTGGATCCAGAAGGATCATAGAGTGGTTTTATTTCTACCGAAGCCTTATGAAATTCGCCTAATATCTCCACTTCTAGGTCTATACTAGGATCAATCAATTCAACTGGAAGATAGGTCATAGCAAGGGATTTTCCAACCGAGTGGCCATAACCCCCTGAGGTAATATAAGAGACACACTTGCCGTTATACATTACCGCTTCATCTCCACTCACATCAGTTTCTGTATCAATTTGAATGACTGAAAGTTTTTTAATTGGACCATTCTTTTTTTCTATCAAGGCTGCTTTTTTACCAATAAAGTCACCCTCCCAATTAACAAAGAAGTCCATTCCAGACTCCATTAAAGTAAAGTCAGGGCGATAATCCATTGTCCATGCTCCCCAATTTTTCTCAAGCCTCATTGACATTAACGCTCGTCCACCAAACCACTTTAGTCCAAGATCTTTTCCAGCCTCATCTATTTCCTCAAAAAGCTTTAATTGGTATTGTGGTGAAACATATATTTCATAGCCAAGCTCTCCTGTAAATGAAATTCTGACACATAATGCAGGAACGCCAGCTATAAAGGTATCCCTTATATCGCGAAACTTAAAAGCTTCAGAGCTGACATCTTCTCTCGTAAGCTTTGACAACAATTCTCTTGACTTTGGTCCAGAAATTGCAATACCATGAAAATCATCTGTCATGTTTTGATAGAGGACATCGTCTATACCCTCAAGATGTTTTTCAAACCATCGAAGGTGCATATTTTGTGCTGCACTTGAGCCAAATAAATAATAGGTCTCTTCATCAATACAGGAAACTGTTAGGTCACCATTCAACTTACCACTCTCTAGAAGCATGGGTGATAAGTTAACGCGGCCTTTACTAGGAATATGTCCAGCAAGAATTTTTTCTAAGAAAGCTTTCGCTCCTTTCCCAGTAAACTTATGATTCGCAAAGTTTGCAACTTCGATTGCACCAACAGATTCGCGAACAGCATTGACCTCACTTGCAACATAATCATGGGATCTTGATCGATGAAATGTAGGGTCTTCATAAGCATCCTCTGGCGAATTTGCAAACCATAAAACATTTTCGAGTCCAAAAGTGTCTTGCCAGACTGCGCCTTTATGAGTTAAGCGATCATAAATAGATGTGGTTTTTTGACGCCTTCCTTTAGGTAGTGTTTCGTTTGGAAACGTCATTACAAATCGTCTTTCATAATTTTCAGAGGATTTAGTAACGCCCCATTGAGGTGTCGCAAAGCTTCCAAAGCGTGCAATGTCCATTGCCCAAACATCGACTGATGGCTCCCCTTCAATCATCCACTCAGCAAGAGTTTTCCCAACTCCACCTGCTTGACAAAAACCAGCCATAACACCTACAGCTGTCCAATAATTTTTCATACCTGGAACAGGCCCAATCATAGGATTGCCATCTGGAGAAAATACAAATGGCCCATTAATAATGTTTTTAATACCAGCGGTTGCTAGCGCAGGAATACGCTCATATGCTAGCTCCAATCGATCTGCGATATTATCAAGTTTTGGCTCCAATAAATCATGCCCAAAGGTCTGTGGTGTTCCGTCAAGAGACCAAGGAGTAGATCGAGGCTCATAGGTCCCTAGCAACATGCCAGTATTTTCTTGGCGCGTGTATATATTTGCTTCAAAATCAATAAAACTAGGTAAGCGTTGGCCATCCGCTAAGCCAGCAATCTTTTCAATCTCTTCAGTAATTAAATAGTGATGCTCCATCGGAACAACAGGCAAATGTACTCCAGACATCCGCCCAAGTTCACGTGCCCAAAGACCGCCAGCATTAACAATATGCTCTGCATGGATATTCCCTTTCTCGCTCACGACATCCCAAGATCCATCTGCCCTTTGGTTGGTCTCAATAACTGGTGTATGCGTATAAAATTCAGCGCCATGAACGCGCGCAGATTTTGCATAAGCATAGACAACGCCAGAAGGGTCAACATCGCCTTCAGTTGGATCCCATAGTGCAGCAACATAATGTTTAGGGTCAATTAATGGGTGCTTATCTACCACCTCATCTAACGATACAAATTCTTGGTCTAAACCCAATGTTCTAGCCTTAGAGCGCTCTCGTTTGAGGTAGTCATACCAGCTTTGATTTGAAGCTAAGTAGAAGCCTCCTGTTTTGTGAAGACTAATTGAATGGCCTGAAGTCTCCTCAATTTCTTTGTATAAATTAATTGTATAGTCCTGTAACTTGGAAACATTCGGATCAGAACTAACTGT
>ENA-ORXF01001920-ORXF01001920.1-marine-metagenome-genome-assembly--contig:-NODE-1920-length-12916-cov-7.531817_pt1 | contig 12916 bp, 14 predicted proteins | sample MGYA00237864_ERZ511476 | MGnify/ENA primary metagenome ERZ511476 (study PRJEB26306, sample SAMN06343908) | marine metagenome | isolation source: coastal waters | place: Atlantic Ocean: West Antarctic... | reverse complement strand
ATTTTTACCGCTTTTCTAGGCGAAGAGATTTATGTTCAGGATTACTTTTTAAGTCACTACTATGCTTTTTCTTCAAACGGAATGCTAATGGCTAGAATCAAAAATCCTGAGGATAGACAAAAATATACAGCACCAGCTCTTAATTTTCAGGCTAAGAACTTGCTTGATGTTAATGGTAACCCAATAAATATAAGAAGATTTGATTCCGATAGGAGGAAACAATTCCAAGAATTATTTATGCTTATATTTAATGCAAGCTGGGTGTATGTGACTATTTCATATGATTATATGCCTATAAAAAAGGAGGCTGTTTAATATGACTAGTCAGGATAAACCTCAAAACTGGCTGCATATTGGATACGATGTAGGGATAGGAAAAATAAAAAGACTTGCGTTCATACCTCTGAAATTTATTGATGTTTTTTTAATAGGCAGTCAAGCAGGGTCAATAAAAAGACCTCAAATAAGGATAAGAAAAAATGAAAAATAAATTCTGCATAATCATTATGTGAATCTCTACAAATAGGTATATTCAATTGAACTTATCTTTTAATTTAATTTGATGAATCAATATAACTTAGGCCGCTTTATAGAAGCTCAATTAGCAACATATGAAGGGGCAATGTTAGAGCTCACTAGGGGCAGAAAAGACAGTCACTGGATCTGGTATATATTTCCGCAAATTGAAGGCCTTGGGAGGTCAGATACAGCCAAATTTTATGCTATTAAAAGTTTAGAAGAGGGCAGGGCTTATCTTGAGCATCCAATCCTAGGTCCAAGACTCATTAAAGCCTGTGAAATACTACTAAGCCTTAAAGATGCATCAATGGATGAAGTTATGGGGTTTCCAAATGATTTGAAACTTTTGTCATCCATGACTTTATTTGAAGCTTTGTCTGATTCAAATTCTATCTTTACTAAAATTATTGAGCTTTATTTTGATGATGAGCGTGACGAGACCTCATTAGAGATTATTAATACTAGATTTACAGATTGAGTAATATTTTTGGAAATTGGATAGGTGCTCTTCAGATGTTAAGTGAGCTTGAGGTTGGGGTATGACGGAGTAATTATTAGCGCCAACTATTAAGGATAAGCTAGATTCAATATTCTTAGCAACGCCTTTACCAATTATCACCACATGTTTTGGGTTTGCATTTTTAATGAGATTTTTTGTATAGTTATCCCATGAGGTTCTTATGACTTCGTTAAAGACTTTGTTCGAGGGTTTAGAGCCTTTGTTATAGAGCGCAATAATACTGGCATCAACTAGCCATACGCCTTGTTTCTTGAGTTCATTTAAAAGCTTTATTTTATTATTAATGCGCTCAGATGCTAGCTTAGTACCTGATTTTAAAACGGGGGAGAATGATTTATTTGATTCAACTTTGTTGATACAGCTGTAGAGGATTTTCCAGAACTGGGGGGTTCCATCAGCTTTAGTTGGGTGATTATCACCTTTAGTAAGGGTTTCCTCGCCATAGGCCAAGCAGTAAACGAATTTAGCATAGGATTTTGGATAGTCTTTGTGTGTTGTGACGTCGTCTTTGACGTCGACGAGTTTAAAGCTACGGACAGTGTCTGACGTAAACACATGTGACTCAGCCAAGAGGATAACATTGACCTTCTCTGGGCGCCAGTATTGTCGATAATGCTCTATAAGATCAACAGATTCGAAGGATTCCGACTCATCACCAAGAATTGAGTTAACCTTTTGGTAACAGTTAAATAATGTTTTATTCATATAATAGAGCTTTACAATACAGGTCAGTTTGAATTAAACTTAAATTCTACAGTACATCATTTTTGATAAATAAGATATGAATACAAACGAAATTAGAAGGTTAGAAAAAAAATACTTTAATATAATTTTAGATATTATAGATAATCCAAAATCAGAGTTTAAAAAGAACTTATTGGAAATTGAAAAAATTACCATTAAAAAATATACTTCTTTAAATCTTTTGTGGGGAAAAAAAAATAAAATTGATATTGCCGTCGAAAGGTTGTTGAGGTATCACCTCTATACAAAAGTAAAAAAAGTTGGGGTTTATGCTTCTCCATTAAGCCCAGATGTAGCAATTGAACTTAAAGATATAATTTTATGTTTAGATGCTAAAACAATTGATTTAGATGGAAACCCAGGCGATGATAAGTATCTTATGTTTGGGAAAAATCAAATAACTTTTACGAATATTCCAATAACAAAAACGAAACCTCAAATTGATAGTATATGGAATGGCCTTACATTTCCTCCACAATTGGAAGATTTTGATCAAAATGGTAAGCCGTGCTTAACCTTTTTTATTAATTTTTGTTATGAAGATGATAATAGTACTTTTAAGTTATCTCATCTTACTGTTACCTGCATCCCTCACTCTAAAATTATTAAAGAAGAATATGGTAATAACATTATTCAAAATTATAAATCTTGGGACTATATTAAAAAAGATCAATTTTCTTCAATTTACGATCCAATAGAGGATGCATTTGCTCCAAAGCATAACTGGATACCAGTTGATTACAATAAAGAAGGCAATAAGATTACTTCATTTATTGATCCATCACTTATTCATCCTCTAAATAACAGTGTATGTTTAAGAAAAAAACCTAAAGATAAAGGCACTAAATGGGAGGTTGCCCTATGGGGTAATTCAGCTAGAATCTATAAAACTAAATTAAAAAATAGAACTGATGAAAATGGTCAGCCGTGGGAGGGTGTCAAAGAATTTAAAATTGGAGCTGGTCACAAATTAAATCAAAAAACAAAGAAAAAACTCTCCAAATATAGGGATGGAGTTAAAACAATAGATAGATATGCTGAAATTCAATCTCTAAGGCAGCTTCAAGGAGTTTAACTAACTTTAGCCTCTAGTATTTCTAGTTTTTCTTTCTTTAGGTTTTTTTCATGAGCATTGAGCTCTTTTTTAATACCATTAGCAACGAGCTCTGCAAGTTTTACTGGAACTGCGTTTCCAATTTGTTTATACATATTGCCAAGACTTCCAAAGAATTCAAATTCATCTGGAAAAGTCTGAATAATAGCGCACTCTCTTACCGACATTCTTCTTTTTTTATTTGGATGAATTTCAGGACCTGTAGCAGTAATTGTGTCACTTGGTCTATCCCAATTATTGATACGAAGAGATTGTTCAAACTGAATAGTTTTAAGCTCTAATTCAGTCACAGCCTTATCATATTTATCATCAAATTCCATAATTTTTTTAAGCTCCCACCAGTCACTAGGATTTGGGATACTTCCTGAGCCATTATCTTTTCTGAACCAGTGACCAGCAGTATGGGCATATCCAAAGTGCTCGTCAACTCTTTTAGTACTCCAACCTGATTTGGTTCGCCATTCTTTTAAATAATCACAGATATCAAACTGATCGACAGGATTTTTACGTCCCCAGAAGGTATCAGCAACATTGGTTCTTGCTACGTGGTTAAGTATGGTTTTTCCTTTAATTTTAAAGGGCTTGTCTCTTGTCCTTACAGTAGCCAAATGCGCTGCCACATCCTCTACTGTGGTTGCTGGCTTTAAAAGGGGATCATTTTCTTTATGGGTGGCCTTGGGGTATGGATTTTTAAGGCCAAGTTTATTACCAATAATAAAGACTCTTTCTCTCTGTTGAGGCACTCCAAAGTCGGATGCCTTTAAGACCTTGTAATCAACTTCATAGCCTATAGCTCTAAAGTCATTTGCAATCATTTCTATCACCTTACCTTTTTGCATTGATAAGATACCTTTAACATTCTCACCAACAAAAAATTTAGGCTTTTTATCTTTAATAACCCGAAGAAACTCCTTATAAAGGAAGTTTCTTTCATCCTTCATGCTGCGCTTAATATTGGCAATTGAAAAACCCTGACAAGGGAAGCCACCAAGAACGATATCAATATCATCTGGGATGTCTGTACTAGGAATAGCTTTGATGTCACCAAGAACTATATGGTCACTTATATTGTGCTTATAGGTTTGCACGGCTTCAGGAAAAAAATCATTAGCCCAAACAACCTTATAACCAGCGTTTATAAAGCCTAAGTCGAGTCCACCACAACCTGCAAATAAGCTAACAACCCTGTATTTTTTGCCCATAAATGAGATAAATTATTAATCACGAAAGTAGTAAAAAATTTTAACTCAGATTAATAATTTTAGGAGAGATTATTACAAGTATTATTAAAAATAAATTGAACTATTTAAGCCAGTTTACCCACGCCTCGTAAATCATCACCATAGCTAGAGTATCTAGCTCACAGTATCTCAATAAATTCTTTTGAAGTTTGCTTCTCTCATCAGAAGAAATTCCCTCAAATTGCAATTTTGCATAGGCGGTCATTGCAGCCCCTCCATCCTTAATAGACTCATCACTTTTTTTAATATTGAGGGTCGAGGCACCGTCGAATAGTTCTGAAAGGTTTTCATAAGGGTTTGAGGCTAAACCGTCTTTAATATCAAGCCATTGATGACCCTTGAAATTCAAACTCGGCATTTCTTCAGAGCCGTATACAGGTTTAGAATATTTTTGCTTTAAATAATCTGAGCTATTTATTGTTGCAGGCAAAACATATTTAAGCGAGTTTGAGCCGTTAGTTTGAGGGTTGTAATAATATTGTTTAACCAGCTCTAATAGATCTACCATATCCCTTTTTCCAGTTGTCCATTGATAAGGACTTTTTTCAGTAGGGTGGCTAATCAACTCAATAAAAGCGCACAGCTCATCTTTATCAGAGATAGGATTTTTATCTAATCTGATTTGTTTATATATTTCATTGAGAAATGTGTTTTCATGACTGGCATACCTAAAGATTGTCCCATCATCCTGAGCCAATTCTTTACGGAGTTGACGCAAAAATTCATAATTAGGAAAGAATCCTGGCTCCGTGTTTAGATATTCACCCTTATGCTCAATTGTGCCATTTTCATTTATAACATGATGTGAGAATTGAAACGCAACACCTTCGTAAGGGTTTCTTCCCTGATTAAAGGGGATGGCGACTTTGCTTGTCTCAAAATCTATAAAGTGCAGAGGGAATACCCATTGACTCATCATATTTCTGAGTTCAGTTCTGTTAAGAAAAATAGAGCTATCATCATTTTGTGATTTCTCAATTTGAAGCCATTGTCTCCAGCCCCACTTATTTCTGGATTCTCCATTTTTCTTTTTAGGGTCAATATCCTCCTCACAAAGATCAGAGAATTTAATCTTGCCTTCATCAATTAGTCTGTCCTTTGAGCGATGATTCCAAATATCAAGAACGGTGTCCATATTTGCCTCCTGATCACTCCAGCCTAAGTTTTCCTTACCACACTCTATAAAACCACTCAGAAGGCCTTTATCGAGATCCTCAGTCTTTGTATTAAACTCACATGATTTACATTTTGATTTAAATTGAGTTTTTAGTTTTTTATCATTTTTATAGTTCTCTGAGCATTTATCAATAAATTTTACAAAACCGAGTTGGCCCAAGATAAATAATTGCTTTTCAGTTGCAATCAGTAGATTGCATGCGTCATCAACTAAAATTGCATGAAGTAGTTTTACAGATAGATCTTTCTGGTTAAGTGAAGAGCTTACCTTTATTCCCTTTCGTCTATTTTTATCTTCTACAATTTGAAATTTTTGATTAATTCCATCCGCACTTGCTTTAGCAGTTTTATCTGTCAGAAGAAGAAAGCAGCTGATTTCAAAGTTTGGTAGGGCAGATCTTATCACATAACGCTGAAAAGCAACATCGTACAGATACGGCTTCCATTCAGCGTAAATCCCAGTATCAATACCTTCTTTAGTGGTAAAAAATTGCCTACTTGAGTGTTCTTTAATAGATTTTGACTTAACCTCAATTAGCTTTATAGAGTTACCTTTTTTAACAAGAATATCTACGCGTATGAACAGGTTGTTATGTTTAATAGCAGCTTCATAAATTATGACATTATCTTGTTCTAGTAGTTGATTGGTTTGTTGTAGAGCATCTTGGTAGTCAAGAGTATGAATTGAATGGCCCCCTGGATAGTAATATTTAGCAAGCTCACCAACCTGAAAACCTCCCTCAGCTAATGCCTCTAAAAAAGGATTATCAAGGCTATTATTAGCATATTCTTTTTTACCCGTATAGAAAAGCTTGGTAGGGCACTCAATGGCAAGTTTAAATCGTGATTTTGTCAGATATTTGGCAGTCATTTTAGATCTTCATACACGTTTACTATGCCGATTAAATGCATCAATATAGTCTACTTGTGACTTAAATCCATATTCGTGTTTTAAAAATTCACTTTCATCTTCAAAAAAATCTTTTTCTAGGTCAACATGCCAGAATTTACCATTCCACTTGTAGCCCCTCTCTTTAAGCTTATCTTTGGCATTGTAAGTGTTTCCTAGCGCAATGACTCTGTATAGTTTTTTTCTGGCATTTGAGATTAAATTGTTGAGAACAAGGCACTGGCTTATTGGCAGCTCTTGAGTTAATAGATGAATTGATGCTAAGCAGTCATTAGTTGCTCTATGACCGTCAAAATAAAAACCATGCCTATAGCCTAATAGTTCAAGGGATGGTTTGAAGTGTCCATTTTCTGCCCAATCCACATCTGCCATTGAGCATCCCCAACTTTTCTTAATAAAAAAAGGAAATCTTTTTTCCGCCATTCTTCGATCAAAAGAGGCATTATGCGCAAGTATTAATGGAGTATCTTCGATAAAGCTTATGACGTCATTGTCATTAATTTTTTGGTCTTTAACCATTTCAAGAGTAATGCCAGTCAGCTCTGAAATTGTATTAGAGATTTCACCTTTTGGCTGCTCCATCTCAGAAAACTCTCCTAGTATTCTAAATATCTTGCCAGTCGCAGAGTTGTATTCAAATTTAATCATCGCTAATTCAATAATTTCATGAATCTCAGTATTTGTTCCAGTCGATTCAATATCAAGAAAAATGGCTATTTTTTTTTCACTTCCATCATCCTCATTAAAAGAATCTTGTGGCTCAAGTTTTTTTAGTACTTTATATTTGCCATTTTTTTCAAGTTGTTGAATTAATTTCTTTTCATCCATAAGGGTTAGCCTTCCTGAGCTTTATTTTTAAAAGTGATTATTTGATTCATCCAAAAGGTGTAATGACATCAAAGCTTCTGTTGAATTTTCATAAAACACTCCAAGTGAGAATATTAAATAAAAAATTAACGCTAATATGATTGATCTTACTCTCGTATTCAAGTTCTAAGGGCACTAGTGATAAATGACATAATGAGAGCAGCCCTAATTATAATTTTTGAATCTGTGATTGTTATATCCATGACAAATAGTAAGAATTTTGTGTTTTTTTAAGTTAAATATGACAAACATTCTTGAATCAATTCCTAGCTTACTGGCAATTTTTTTACCATCTTTATTGAAATGCAGAACGGAGCAGCCACCTTTTTGTTTTTTTTCTTTACAGTTTTTTAATAGCAGCCCAACTGCATCATTATTGAAGCCACGTTCTTTCATCCTTATTAGCGCATGCTTTGTTAAATTATTGGAGTATTGGGATAAATTCATTGGAGGCGCGTTGATGTTTTGGTTTCTTCAAAGGGTATTTGATGAAGGGCCAGCTGAAGAATTTCTTTCTTGCCTAGGCTATCAAGAATATCAAAAGCATCTTCTCTTGATTCCGCCGTTAAAATAATAGAAACTGGGACTTCAATTTGAATCACTTGTCGTTTGGTCATAAATTTTATTAACTCCTTTTGATTTAAAAATTACCTACTATTGTTTTTTTTATTTGGTTAAGCAGACTCTCATTACTTTTATTTTGCCGAGTATTTTCAATACCTTCTTTTCTTACCACTTCTAGACGTTCAATAAGTTGATTTTGAAGGCGCATATTTTCTTTAATTACTTCATAAATTCTTTTTTCACCATAGCTTAAGTAGTCATCAATATTTGGCTCAGACATAGATCTAGTTTCGTAATCTGAAATAATCTTTAGTAAATGATCTGGTGAAACTTTAATAATTTCAAAATAATCTGTACGAATATTTATTTTGTTTGAAACAAGTTCTTCGCATAAAGATTGAATTTGTTTTGATAGTAGTTCTTTAATCTTATTATTATTTGAGATGAGAGGTTTTGGATCAGCATCGACATTTATTATTAAGGTTGGGTCAATATGAATGAATGCAATATCAACTAATTTACCTTTAATGTATCGTGATCTATTAGTTAATTCACCCTCTCTAGTTTTGGGTAGAAATAAATCACACCACTCATCTAGGATATTAAGATTTGTTAATAGCTTTGACAGTAACTTATCAAGAGGTTTTAATTTTGAAGTTGGCTCTGCCTCTTCTTCTTCCCAGGTTGATTCAAGTTCATAATCCCCTTCATTTGTTAGTTTACGATGAATGGAATTAAGTCTTAGGCTATCTGGTGCATTTGGAGGGATATCAACACCCATATTATTTAAAGTTATCAATATTCTCTTCCATTCGCCATGAAGGTTAACACCCAAACTTCGCATGTATGAATGCCAATTTTTTGAATTTGTTGGTGTTTTGACAAGTACCCTCCAAGCATCAAAGGTCTGACCTTCTGATGATGATTCTCTTCGGTCAACGTTTAAGAGATGCATGAGCCTCCGTTCTTTAACCGGAGGAATTGGGGCCCCCATTCTCCAGGCGCTTATAGTCGATTTAGATACATTTACTCTATCAGCAATTTGAGTTTGGCTGAGGCCAGTCTGCCTAGTGATTGTAGTAATAATGTTTAATCTTCTCATTTTGTTTTTTAAATAATTAATGAGAGAAGTATACCTTATTTAAATGTCCTGTCCAGTTATTTATTTCTGGACTGGACAAAATAAAAACAATTTCATTAACAAAAAATATGAAAAGAACTTATAGAATAAAGCTACACCTGATTTGGTTTTTTTACCCTTTCTGCCCAATATTTATCTCGCTCTTCATCACTATCCATTGGCTCTGAATCGTTCCCTACTCTATGATAAAAAGAATGTTCAAGGAGGTTATGGATATTACTGTCATGTTTTAAATAACATCGTGAGGAGGACTGCCTGCACCGAATCATAAAAACAGTTTTCCCTTCATATGGAACAAACTCCCAAAAAATGTTTTTTTCATCACCAATGAACTTTTTATCAATACATGAATATAGTGTTTTTTTAAACTCATTCTCAAACTTTTCTATACAGGCCCAATGCTTTTCTTTGTCATAGCCCCAATAATGAGCTATCTCTTTTTCAATGCCTCTCGGCTCATGAGACCCATCACTAATTCCAATCATTAAATCACCGCCATAAGCATTTAGGAAAGAGTTTATTACTTTAAAGATATCTGGAGTCATTTTTTCCGCTCTTTTTTGAAAGTTATCTTTAATTTTGTTTCCTTCCAAATCAACTGGAAATCTCCATGTTTCTTTAAATTCACAATACCCAGTCTCAATTTTTTGGATATGGTTACGAATCCTTTCAGCATTATTTAATTTTCCAACAATATCTAAAAGATTGAGTATTTGTTCTGATGACTCTCCAATTAACTTATTTGGATTGGTTGACAGGGCTTCATGAAAACCATTTAAAGATTCTTGTAATTTATTTATTTTTAAGTCTGCTTCAATAATATCATCTTGCGTTTTAAGGTCTGGATAATATATTTGAAGTTGGTTTAAATCCTCTTGAGTCATTCTAGTTACCATAGCCCCTATATGAATATTCGTCACTCTTGTTTTAGATTTTGGCGCTAACTTATAAAGCTCACGTCCTAGATGAGAGCGCAAAAATATCACCAGATACTCTGCTTTAATTTTTGTCTTATCAATTGAAATATAAAAATATTTATGATGGTCATAATCTTCTTCTAAGGGGCCAAGTGTAGCTATGCTTTCAACCCATTTTTCTTCTGTGTGAATATTATTAAAATTGTCATTAGGTGAATCAACATTTTTTATAAATAATGAATTATCTAAAGAACCAGTTTTTAAAAATTGACTACTGGTTTTATCGCTACTAACCGAGTTAAGTATTTCCCAAAGTGCACATGTATTGAAGCCCTCATCAAAAGCAGTAATTTTTGCAATTTTAGATTTAGATCGCTCATGATATAAACTTATAAAATCTATTCTTTTAGAAAAATATCCAGAGCTAATATCGCCTTGTTTTTTGTTTATCTTCTTGGCGGGTGATTTCTTTATGAAGCTATCAATAATAGATTTAGAGTTTGATCCATCTTCAAGAATATCAGCTATAAATAGATTTTTATGACTCTTAGAGATAATATATATAGACTCCCTTGGCCTGAATCGGCTTTTATATGGGGGTATACCAATAATTGCATTAATACTGAACCCTTTTTTAGTAAGCCAATCTTTAAGTAAACTGTTATTTTCTTCACTCAAGTCATTTTCATTGCAACAAACTATTAAATATCCTTCTTCATTCAAAAACTCAATATTTTCAATGATCATATTGAAGCCGTTTGAAACTATATAGTTATTTTTATTAAAAATAATATTTTTTGAATTATCTAAAGCACTCCTATGTCTTCTTATTCTTGTGAATCTATTCGATTCTTCTGGGTTATCAAGGTTGAAAGAAAAAATAGGGCTAATCTCACTCTTTAACGAGTGTGAATGATTTTCACTTAATACGATAAAGTTGTCCATTTTGAATACAGACTCTTTATTTTTAAAAGAACTTTTGGTTTTCTTGTCTGAGAAAATTAAACCATCTTTATCAAGATTTAATTTAATCTGAAGAATGCCTATAAATCTTTCAATCATTATTTTTTCTTTTATAAAAAGAATTGTAATATAGCAGTTTCTGTTGTTAGATTCAAATTCAACTAGAATATTAATTAAATCTTTAGTTATAAGTCCACTTAAAAGGGTATATCTTCAGAGAAATTTTCAAGCGAATCACCATCATCATCAGCATTATCATTTAAATGATAGATTCTTTTTTCTTCCTCTGTTATTTTTTTATGTGCTTTTCTTCCATGAATGTCGCACCCATCCTTACAATATGTTTTAACTTTATTTGAGTAATAGTTTTTGTCTGGCTGAGTATGAGTTAATCCACCACAACTTGAATCATTGCACGCGGGATTAATCTTAAAAATAACTGTCTCTAAGGTTTTCCAACTATAACTATAAATAGTTGTTCTCATTGTTGGATCTTGATTGCACTTAAAATAAAAGGTGGGTATATACCCTTCATCATACCCAAGCCCCATTTTTTCAATGCCTTCATCAGGATGCCATTTACATCGTACCTTAGGCAGAACATCAATTAGTTTTATAAGGTTCAACAAAAATTCTCTTTGAAACTCATTAGGATAATATATCGAAAACAAAATAGGAATGAGGCTTTCATGGTCAATCTTAGCTTTTTCTTTTATCTTGACTACTAAATACTCCGCTAAATAATGAGGCAAAAGCGTTATTTTTCTCTTATTAACAAGTTCAATTACTATCGGGATAAAGTCATGATGAATTTTAGGGAGAAGCTTGCTCAAGACATCATGGAGCCTTTTGGGAAAATTTCGTAATAATATATAAAAATATGCACTAAAGTTGAAATTAGGCTTACTAATATCTAGATTGCGGGTTGTTTCATTTTTGAGCCAGTATTCTAATACTTCAGTATCAAATTTTTTTGTTTTTATTTTAATTTGAAGATAAATATTAAAGTAGTTCTCAAGAGGTTGAAAATAGCAGTAATTTTTATAAGTTGTTTTAACTGGAAAATTTGTGAGAGGAATATTTATTTGGGAATATTCAGATGGGTCAAAAATTCCTTGGATTGCGTGCTGGGTTATTGCTGATCTAGGGTTTGAAGATGGATAATCAATTTTTGACTTAATTGCAATTTGAATTTCAGACTCATCCTTTACTCTATTGTAAAGCGGTATTCCTTTTCTTCGACCAAGACCTAATGTTGTCTTTACATCAATATTAACACCTTCAATATTACAATCAATTGGTGAATATGGATCTTCTTCATTGAAATCAATATGAGTTAATTGCTGCCTTCTTGCCCAGTCAGCTACTATCCATTCAGCGGTTATGAAAAAACGTATTTTCCATTCCCCAGGAAAAGGAATTTCATATTCACCATTTCTTAACATTCTTTTTGGTGCACGATCTATTTGTAGATCGAATTGTCTTTTCTTTGTTGGACTTAGTTTCTTTAAATCAAAATTACTATATAGCGTAGTATTTGAGGCTACTCTTTTATTCCAAGATTTTTCTAAATGACTTGAAATTTTTTTTAAATCTTCTAGCTGATTTTCAGAATCATTCATAAATTTTGATTAACTGATATATTTTTAACCTAATTATAATACAAAAATCAATCAGTTGATTGTGTTGAAAGTCGTAAGCCTCCATCTGCCATAACGAAACCAATTGTCAATATTGTTATGGCGAAAAAAGAAAGAACACCAAAAACAATTGCATCAATTACAAATACCAACCATTCAAAAACTAAACTCAGAGCTTTAATTAATTATGGAGTAGTTTATTCATACGGTATACAACAGATAAAAGAGGGTGCTTGGAGTGAAGAAGGCTATAAGTATTAAAGGCGTTATAAGCTTTAGTTTGTTCTTTTTAAATGAGCGAATTACCAATAATATAATTGAAATAATAATGGCAATAAACATTATGGTTTCAACAATACAGCCTACTACAGGTGAGCATAGATGAGGTCCAGCTAGAGAGCTTAAGAGCAGCCAAGTTCCTATTACTGAGGTTAATCCCCAGGTAAACCAGTATCTTTTTTTGATTGCATTATCTTCTAAAGTATTCATAGATTAAAAGCTCCTATCAAGCTCTTTAATTGCATCTTTAAAGCCTAGCTCTGCAGACTTTTCAAACCAATCTTTAGCAACATTCATATCCTGCATTAATCCTTCAGGGCT
>ENA-ORXF01001919-ORXF01001919.1-marine-metagenome-genome-assembly--contig:-NODE-1919-length-12923-cov-19.841818_pt1 | contig 12923 bp, 11 predicted proteins | sample MGYA00237864_ERZ511476 | MGnify/ENA primary metagenome ERZ511476 (study PRJEB26306, sample SAMN06343908) | marine metagenome | isolation source: coastal waters | place: Atlantic Ocean: West Antarctic... | reverse complement strand
CTTTTTTTTAATATAATAACATGGATTACCTTATCTGGTACCTAGTGTATCCATATATGAATAAAAACTATTACACCTTCTATAAACTAGTATCTAGGGATTTCAGGGATCACATAAATCAAGACAAGGTTATAACACCTTACTCAGTTTTAACTTCTAAGAGTTTATTATGTTATTCGTCTGATATATTGAACCTAGTTTATGATGAAAATGTTGTAAAAACTATTATTAAAATAGGGGACTTAGAATCTATTAAATATCTTCATACTCTTAATAGAATAATAGATATGATTTCTACTAGTTATTTAAATATTGCTGCTACAAATGGACATCTTGATATTATGAAATGGTTTATAGATAATGGATGTCGATTTGATTATTGTACATTTCGTTATGGTGTTCGAAATGGAAACCTTGAGAATATGAAATGGTTACATGCGAAAGGATGTCCATTTGATGCTTTTACATTTATACATGCTGTAGAAAATGGTAATCTTATTAATATGAAATGGTTATTAGAGAATGGTTGTGTATTTGATCCTAATTATACATTTATATATGCTGTTGAAAATGGAAATCTTATGGCGATGAAATGGTTGTTAGAGAATGGATGTCCATTTTATGGTTATACATTTGATAGTGCTGCTAGAAAAGGTAACCTTGAGAATATGAAATGGTTGTTAGAGAATGGATGTCCATTTGATAATCTTACATTTAATACTGCTGCTGAAAATGGTAATCTAGAAAATATGAAATGGTTATTGGAAAACGGGTGTCCTTTTCATAATATGACATTTGTTTACGCTGCTGAAAATGGTAATCTTGAGAATATGAAATGGTTATTGGAGAATGGGTGTCCTCTTAATTAAATTTGAATTATATTACTTTTTTTAATATAATAACATGGATTACCTTACATGTAAACTCGTGTATCCATATTTGAATAAAAACTATTACACCATATATAAACTAGTAAGTAGGGATTTCAGGGATAACATAAATCAAGATAAGGTTATAACACCTTACTCAGTATTAACTTCTAAGAGTTTATTATGTTATTCGTCTGATATATTGAACCTAGTATATTATGAAAAGGTTATAGAAACTATTATTAAAATAGGGGACTTAGAATCTATTAAATATGTCCATACAAAAACAGATATTATTGATGCTAGCTATTTAGATATTGATGCTGAAAATGGACATCTAGATATTATGAAATGGTTACATGGGAAAGATATTATTGATGCTAGCTATTTAGATATTGCTGCTGAAAATGGACATCTAGATATTATGAAATGGTTATTTGAGAATGGATGTCAATTTAGTGAAGGAACATTTAATTTCGCTGCTAGACATGGAAACCTTGATAATATGAAATGGTTATATGCGAATGGTTGTCCATTTCATGTTTTTACATTTGATAGTGCTGCTGAAAATGGTAATCTTGTTAATATGGAATGGTTACACGCCAATAGATGTGGGTTTGATTCTCAAACATTTAATATTGCTGCTAAAAATGGTAACATTATGGTGATGAAATGGTTAGTAGAGAATGGGTGTAAATTTGGTAATTTTACATTTAATTGTGCTGCTAAAAAAGGAAACCTAGATAATATGAAATGGTTATTGGAAAATGGTTGTCCATTTGGTGATTTTACATTTAATAAAGCTGCTAAAAATGGTAACCTAGTTAATATGAAATGGTTATTAGAGAATGGATGTCCATTTGATTATTATACATTTAGTTATGCTGCTGAAAATGGGAATCTGGATAGTATGAAATGGTTATTAGAGATAGGATGTCCATTTGATTATTATACATTTAAGCGTGCTGTAGATAATGGTAACCTCGAGAATATGAACTGGTTATTAGATAATGGATGTCCTCAAAATTAAATAATTAAATTTGAATTATTTATGCTTTTTTTTAATATAATAACAATGACTTCTATCATTATTGCTGAATCTGTAAATGTCACAGAAAATGAAGTCCATATTTTATCAATTGATATGATAGATGTAGATACTCTCCTATTCAATATTATGAATACTGATACAGGTATCAATTATAGGTTATATATTAAGAAGGAAAGTGATTGGTGTAAGGAAAACCTATCTAAAACACAAAATGATTTCTCACAATTGTATAAAATGTTAGAAGATTGTATTGTCAATGAAGAAAGTATGTTCACACATACTATCCAAGAACAAAAAGAAAATATTAATTTCAAAATGAGTATGAAGAAAGAAACCAAATTCTTTAAATTGGATTTAGAATTGATTCTAGAACGTCATATATCTGATGATGGAATGACATCAGATAGGTTGAATAGTTTAGAATACCAATTGAATATTTATAAAGATAAAACAGATGAAACGATTAACAAACTACAAGAAGACAATAATGTTTTAATAAAGCAAGTATATGAATTAATGAATTTTAAACTAAAACTCCAAGAGAAATACAAAAAAGAATATGATTGGTTGAATAAAAAATGTATTAAAGGATTTCCTCCTGATTGGGGTGATCATTCTTTGAATTCGGAATGTTCTAATTTCACCGCATTAACAACTTATCATGAGAACACTTTAAAAGATTTTATGATATATTGGATGAAAACTCATTATTCAGGTGATTTATTAATTAATCAATAAACCCCATCAACGATTTGTGAGTAAATTTTAATACTAATTTTCAATCCTTTATCTGATTCTAATTTATCAATAATTTTTTTCTTAGATAAGACTGAAGAATATCTATTATGATATGTGTTGATTGTAAACATTTCTTTAGGTCCGAATTTCTTATTTTTCTTTTGTTTTCCTTCGATGATTTCATACTGTAATTCTAGTCCATCACTTGTTTCTTTGTATCCTGAAATATGTAGATTACCGAATGTGATTTTTGCATGACACTCTTTACACAGAGGTACTAAATTATGATCTTTATTTTTATGAAAATGTCCAGTGTTGCCTGCCGAATCACAATCGGCCTGCTCAAAAATATGATGGGTTTCGCACGCTTTATTTACACACCCAGGCATTTCACATTCTCCCATCAATACATTTGTATTATATACACTTTTTTTAGTATTAACAATATGATCACTATCACCGTTCAGTCTCAGTTGGATTTGCTTAGCCATCGATATGAATGTTTTATCTAATCCGAGTGACTCAGCAATTTTAATTCCGTAAATATTAGGACCAATACCTTCTTTTAATTTTCTATCAAATATGATTTTATCATTATCAAATGATACACTCATATGACAAATCCTAAGGTTTTTAATATTTTTAACCTCCTCTACATTAACTAATTCTGATAAGTGACTTGTAAACATATATGACGCTTTCTTCATACTTAGTGCGTGTAGAGATGCCGACACTAATGAAAGAGCAGAAGATACTTCGGTTGTAGAACATACTTCATCGCCTAGAATTAATGAGTTTTCGTCAGCACCGTTAAGGAAACTATGGATATCAAGACACTCTACTACGAAGGATGATTGGGCTTTAAAAATATTATCATTAGAAATAATCCTGGTAAAGATATTTTTATAAGGTTTGTAGGTGAATGAACCTGAAGAAACATACAGACCTGATTGTGCCATAATAAGATTTAATCCAACAGATTTCATCAGGGTGCTCTTACCACCAGCATTAACTCCGTAAAGAAGAATACCATCACAATCTCCTTTACCTAAAACAATATCATTTCGAATAAATTCTTTATCTGAAATACTTTCAATAATAGGATGGCGTAGATCGGTTGCGTCGAGGAATGCTTTATCAGCAGTCATATCGAGTGTAGGTCTATGATAGTTATTAGTTTTAGCAAGGTATGAACCACAAGAAACAAAATCAACATCAGAAATGAATTCGTTAATATTTTTTAGTAGATCATGACGAGTTTCGTGAATATTATTAATAGTTTTATCCCATAGAGTTTTATTCATATTTTTAATTCGTTTATTAAGAGTAATAAGTTCAGTTGATATTTTTCTGATAATATCTAAATCAATGATAGAATTAGCACCATCTTTAGGTTTTAATTTAATATCTGATTTATTGAATTCGTAGATAGTTTCACCCAATTCATTTTTAACATAGATAGATTTATTATTAATATTATTAAATTTATCTTGGATAGTTAAACCTCGTTTCCGAGTACAATAAATGAAGTGATCATGTTTCTCATTAAAATCATATCGAACAGCTTTAATATCTTTCTTAGTATCAATCATGCTACTGAATTTAATACAAATTCTATGGATATCATTCATCAGTTTAGTGATTCGGTCATCCAATGCATCAATATCAGGATAGATACCTTTTTTAAATAATGATTTTTCGATTGAGTTACTAGATGTGATACTGGTAAAATTATCAAATTCGAATGTATCACCGACATAATTATAATATTGGTGAAATTCTACAAAATGTTCCGCGTATTTCTCATATTGGACGCGCTCGTTTGATTTGATCAGATTACAGATATTAATAATAAAATCATAAGAAATATAATCAGAAAACAGATCATTTGTATCATACATATCAGTCAGTCCCATTTTTCTAAGAGATTTTTCTAGATCATTTATTTTACCAAGGTTCTTTCGTATATCTTCATAGAAATTATCATTCATAAAAATCTGAATATTATCATATGATTGTTCAATATATTCAGAATTCATACTAGGACATAGAAGTCTTTCTTTGAACTCCCGACGACCCATAGCTGTTTTACATTTATTTAATAGTGTTACTAAACTATCACCCTTACCTCTATAGAAATTATTATTATTAACTACATTGAGTTGCCTAACACCATCAGATGAAATAGTTAAGAAATCAATGTTATCAAGTTCGACCGGGTGTTCGATGTTATTGATTAAATCCGCCTTGTGTAAATAAACATGATGTAGCATCAAAATATATGATAAAACTACTTCAGGTTTTCGTTCTAAATTAAAAAACTCAATTGGTGTGAGCATCCCAGTCAGGTTAAATACTTTGCCTAAAGTTGAATCTTGATATGATACTTTAGAAAACATTTTAAGATCATTTTTATAAATATGGAAATTGTTAGTTTTATTAATCATATCAAAAAGATTAATTAAATCTTTATCAGAATAATCTACAGAATCAGATACATGAACAACGTTCTCAACAATAGAGAAAGATGACATAATACGATTAAGTTCGTTAATCCAATAAGAATTATCATTAATAGGAGATGATATATGATTAATAATGTTTCTTCCGGTTTGGACATTCATGAGAGTAATACCTACAGTATAAATAATTTTATCATTGATTTCGTCCGATGAAATATAAATACTTGCTAAGTAATTATCGATATCTCTGCTGAAATCGTTAATACAAGTGCCAGCCGAAACCACTTCAACAATATCTCTGCGCGGGTCAGGTGGTGGTGTCACTTGCATAATAACTACAATAGTATATCCTTCATCTATTAATACTTTTTTAAATTTATTAATCGAATGGTCTGGGAACCCTAGCATTAGAGGATTGTTAATTGAATGGGGTTTTTTCTTGTCTTTTCTAGTGACCACAATATTTAAAATATCACCTAATTCATGAAGGTTAGGACCAATAGTTAAATCATCTGTTGCTACAGAGTAGCATTCCATGAATGAACCGACCTGCATAAGGCAGATTGTTTTTCCATCGTATTTTTCAATACTTTCATTGTGATAGTCTGTGTAGGTTTTAAATATATAACTACCTTCGTCACTCATCATCGTTATATAGTATATTAAGAATATATTTTTAAATACAAAAGTATCATAAATTTGATTATTTAAATACTATTTAATAATATATATTGACTATGAAAACTATTTTATCTGTTAAAGGATATAAGATTCCAAAGAAATCTGTAACAGATGATCATATTTCTTTAATAAAGAAAGATTTGGTTATTAATCCATTCGCATTCAATATGATGGGTAATAAAGAGGAAGATAATTCATATAATATTTATACAGAATCTGATAAGTTTTATTATGTTCCTAGGTTCTGGGGTATTGAAAACTTTGGACCACCTAAAGTCAATAAGATACCAGAAGGATTAGATATTGATGTTAATTTTAAAGGATCAATGAGACCTTATCAATTAGAAATTGTTGATTTATATATGAAGGAAGCAAATAGTAACGGGGGTTCAATTATTAATTTAGCTACTGGTGGTGGTAAAACTGTTTTAGCATTATATATAATATCTCTACTAAAAAAGAAAACAATTATATTAGTTCATAAATCATTTCTGATGGATCAATGGTATCTCAGGATAACAGAATTTCTACCAGGTACTAAAGTTTCTAAAATCCAAGGAACTACTTTTGATACATCAGGTGATATTATTTTAGGTATGATCCAGACAGTAATCAATCGTGATATACCAGATGATCTAACAAACGAAATAGGATTATTAATTTCAGATGAATGTCATCATTTAAGCGCTGAGAAATTTTCTAATTCTTTAGTCAAATTAAATCCTAAATATTTATTAGGGTTATCAGCGACAGTAAAACGCACTGATTCGTTACAGCGTATATTTCAGTATTATTTAGGATCGATATGTTTTAAATCAAAAGTAGATAAGTCAACAGATGTTGAAGTCCGGATAATATCATATAATAGTTCTGTAATATCATATTGTAAGGACGAAAAACTATGGAATGGTAAGACTTGTAGGCCTCGTATTATTAATAATATTGCGAATCATGTTCCAAGGACCGAAGAGATTCTTAAAATAGCGTATAAGTGCTATGAAGAAGGAAGACATATATTGATCCTGAGTGATAGGAGAGAACACTGTATTTATATGTCACAAAAAATAAACGAACATTATAAAAGAGATGATGTAGCAGGAGTATATATCGGAGGAATGAAGATTAATGAATATGATAAAACTAATCTTTGTAAATGTATTGTGGCGACATATAGTTCTGTATCTGAAGGATATGATAACAAGACATTAGACACTCTTATATTATCAACACCGATATCTAATGTAGAACAAACTGTGGGTAGGATTCTAAGACAAACAAATGCTAATCATCCCCTAATATATGATATCATTGATGAGAATATAGAAACAATTAAGAGAGGATCATCAAAACGGATGGTTCTATATAAGAGACGAAATTACGATACATATTACAATGATGATACAGAAAAAATAGATTTTAAGAAATCAAAGAAGAAAGACAAACCTGTATATTTAATGGATGAGTGTTTATTGTAGGTACTTAAAAATAAATTTGATAATATAATAATATAAAGTTTATTATGAATGTATTTTTTGAACATTATAAAAAAGATAATAGTGATTATAAAATAGGAAAATGTTTGGGTAGAATATGGGGTAATGGTAATACCATTAGTCTGTGTTGTAATAATAGGAAAATGAATAAATATGGGCTATATGAATCGAATTTTTGCCAGAAATGTGCTAATTATAATCCTTATGGATTAGTGTATCGTGAAAGACCTAAAACATTTTATTACCTTACAAAAAAAGAACGAGAAAATGGAACCACAATTCAAACAAAATATGTGGATAAAAATAAAGGACCCGATAAATGGAAAGTAGAAGAATATGATAAATATGAAAAATGGTTAGAAGAAAATAAAGTAGATGAAACATCTGGTTTAAAGAGAGTTAGTAATGATAAATTTTATACTAAAAATGATGTAGTTGAATTATGTTTAGATAATTTAAAACAAAGAATAAATATTGGTCCAAACGATTTAATAATTGAACCGAGTGCAGGGTCTGGATCATTTACTGAACCCTTACAAAAAATTGATTGTGATTTATATTCAACGGACCTATTACCAGACCGTGATGATGATTTGTTAATGTTTGATGATTTCTTCCATGTCAGAACATTATTAGATCAAGATAAAGTTCTAGGTGATATACATTTTGTAGGTAATCCTCCGTTTGGTAGACAAAGTTCATTAGCAAAGAAGTTTATTAAAGAATGTTGTCTATATGAGAAATGTAAATCAATATCATTTATTCTACCTAAATCATTTAAAAAAGATAGCATGAAAACATGTTTTAATCTTAAATTTCATTTAGAAAAGGAGATTGATTTACCTAAAAATTCTTTTCAGATAAATAGTGTTGATCACGATGTTCCATGTGTATTTCAAATATGGGTTAAAAAAGATGAAGATAGAGAAGTAAAAATATCAGAAGAACCATATGGTTTTAAGTGGGTAAAGAAACCTGAAGTAGTGGAAACAGGTTTAAATGAAAAAGATAAACCTATCAAAAAACATATATTCGAAGAAGAACCTGATTTTGGGATCCTAAGGGCTGGTGGAGGTGATTCGTGTGGCCGACTATCATTGGATTACTTTGATGGAGTTAAATGCTATGAACAAGGGTGGTTATTCATAAAACTAAATGAAAAATATGATAAAGAAATCTTTAAAGAAAAATATGATTTAATCGATTTTAAATGTGATGATAATGTGGGTATGAGAAGTATTTGTAAACCTAAATTTAATGAAGAAATTAATAAGGTTTTACGGTCTATGGATTAATATAATTCGGGATAATCTTCTGGTTTAATTTCATTTTTACTATGATTATGATTAATAATATCTTTTAGTGATTTGGGATCACCTTTATAGAAATCCGATGTAGAAGTGTTTGGTGAATGTATTTGAAATCCCATAAGCTGTAATTTTTTTGAAATTTCAGATTCTTTTCTTCTTACATCCATATCTATTTTCCATAATCCAACAATTTCAATTTTGTGCAATGGATGTTCACGTGCATGTTGTTTCAATCTATCTCCAGATAGTTGCTGTTCAACCATACCCCAACGGCTACTTTGATTTTCAGTACCATAATTCCAATCTAGTGAATCTTTTAAAGTATATAAATATAATTCACCACCTGGACCTAAATTCACACCTTTAGTTTTTTGTTTTCTTACTTTTTTAACTGGAGTATCTACAACACTACTTCCTCCATCACTCACAACACTACTTCCTCCATCACTCACAAAACTACTTCCTCCACTATCACTACTACTTTCTCCACCACCACCTCCAACATCTTCTCCACCACCACCTCCAACATCTTCTCCACCACCTCCAATATCTTCTCCTCCAACATCTTCTCCACCACCACCTCCAATATCTTCTCCACCACCACCACCACCTCCAATATCTTCTCCACCACCACCTCCAACATCAAGAATACTTGGAATAATTGGAATTAAACTGTTATATTCTTGAACTGTTAAATGATAAAGATTACCTTTATCACTTAATTTATTATCTCTTTTGATATACTTTTTAAACACATAATTGTTTGCGCTTAATATATCATCATTAGTAATTACCTTATTATTCATACGATTAATTGTAGATAATAATCCTGATGGTTTAAATTCATAATAATTACCGGGTGTTTTCACAGTTTTACAAATATGTTCTTTTGTGAATTTTATGTCCATAAATATCGTTTGACACTTCAGGTAATTCATTGTCTTATCTCCACATTTTGTAAAACACAAATATCTTTCTTTATCAATTCTATAGGCACAAATACTAGTTGTATTAGAAGATTTATAGTATTTATTTATACAAAATAATTTTAAATGATGATTATTAATATATTCATCATTTATTTCATTATCAATTGTGGAAGGAATACAATCTTGTGATCTTTTTGTAAATCTAAATGTGACAGATGTCCCTTTTATATAAAATTTAGGATATGTATTTTCATATGAAACATATATTTCAATATCAAACATATGCTTATCATCTTTATTAATAAATTCATCATAAGTTACTAAATTCCCATTAAATCGTATACAATATTCCTTATCACAAAATAACATTTTAATAGATTTTTCGGTATCTTCAATTAAAGATTTATATTCATCATTCAAATTATATTCACTGTTATTAATAGAACAAATAATATTATTAAAATAATCACTATCATTATAATCATTAGCATAATCATATTCTGTTAAAGATTTTGTAAATATCATACATGTTCCTAATGAAGGAATAATATGGTCAATCACTTTTGTAACACTTGGTTTATTCGATTTAAGATATGAAGGAACATCACCTGGTTCAATTATTTTAAGTGAATCCATTTTACAGATCAAATGAATATTATATTCAGGGTCTTCTCTATCACCAAATTTAGAGATAATTATACAAAGATTATATTTATTTAATTTATTATTAATTGCATGTTTAAATCCTATACCTGATCTACCCATTCCAATATTATTATCATTACTTTTTTTATACTGTGTAAGAATATTATCTATATTTTGACTTGACATGCCTATACCATTATCAATGAATACTTCATAATCAAGATCCAAATGATAATCAATAAGTCCATCGCCATTATTACGAACTCTAATTGCTTTATCGCTATTATCAAATATTTCAATACTTAATGTAACAGGCGTATGATCAGTTCCACTTTCCATGTGTTGTGAATGACCTTCAGCATCGAATGGTAAGTCTTTTAATGTAATAGGCATAATTATATAATTTAAAAAAAATTATATACCCGTATCAAATTTATTTATCAATATATTTTTAAGTATTTTTAGGATGTCTGACGCGACGACCACACATTACTTTACCATTATATTGTTTACCATGTAGAATACTGCCTTCATTTTGTTGAACAATAAAATCTGTAAAATCTGTAATAGTACATTGAACTCTTCTCTGACTCTTAGAATCAACTTTTGGAGAAATATTGAAATATGATGGTGTTTCCTGTTTATTTTTATTATACCATTTATCTTCAACTCTACCAGATGGAATTTGTTTAACATTATTATCATAAGTTTTAATAGAATCTATCCAAGATTCATAACTCATATTAAATTGTAATGGGATGTCTTCTTTAAGTTTTTCTAAGAATTTTCCATAATCTAATACATAAGTTTTTTCTATTTCCTTACACCCTTCTATCTGAATATAATATGCTACGACAATTTCTGTATTATCTAATCCAAGGAATCTTAATATATCACCGCAATCAATTTTTTTATCAACTCCAGTTGATTTTACTGATACATTTTTTCCAGTAATAATATTATCACATTCTTCAATATCATGAACATTTGAATGAGAATATTTTTTATCTACTTCATATACTGTCTTTTTTATATCGTTTTCTATAGTTTTACCATGCGCTTGAGACTCTGTTGTATCAAGATCCATATTACATCTGATACACATAATATTTTTAAATATTTTTTTAACTAATTTTTTAGATAATATACTATTATTATGTGATTCTAAATCATCTTTTGTATGGAATTTAGAATTGTTTCTATTATGACCCTTTTTATGACAAATAGAACAAACCATATTAAAATTTGATTAAATTAAATTAATAAATTTAATCAAATTTAAATATGGAAACTATCACAATTGATAATATTTCAGGTTATTCAATTGTTTATAAAGATAATAAATTAATACTAACACCGTTGAAGAAAGTTGTATTTGAACCTGAAATTTATGATCATATTACTAAATGTTCTATAATCAGTTTTACAATATCAAATATTAAAATAGGAAAACTAAAATTTAATTCAATTCTATCAGACATATGGAATACTATGACTGAATATGATATCATAAAACATGCTTCATATACATTCAAGTATAAACATCAACTTGAAGAAGAAAAAGATAAGAAAAATTTCAAAAATTATCAACAAAATATTAAGATGTATTACTATGGGAAATCAGCAAGAGAAACATTTAGAGAAATAGTCAAGATGGTTAAATTAAATAAATTAAGTATGGATATGGTAATAGAAAAAAGTAACAAACAACTTATAGAATTCAATATCTAATAATCATCATAATTATTAGCTTTAGGTTTTCGTTCTTTATAAACAATTTTTTCTTTTATTTTAATAACTTCTTTAACAACTGGTTTAATACCTAATAGATCACCTAGTTCTTTTTTTTGAATATCATTTAATAAATCTTTCTTTTGTAGCAGTGTTTTTAGCATACAATAAATATAGAGAGGGTATTCATTTGTATCTTTAATAAGTTTTAAGGTTTCAGCAATATAGTAGTTTTCATTTTTAGGAATATCTTCATTATCATTATCATCAAAATCTCCGAATAATTCAACAACTTCTTCCATTAATTTATTTTATTATATTATATAGTATAAATGTCTATAAATGATTTTATTGAAACTAAATTATTACTCGTTTCTATGAGTATAGTTATTATGATTAACTATATTACTGATGATGATATTAAAAAAATAGTAATAAAATATTAATATATTATATAATATATGAATCTTAAAACAATATTAAAATATTTATTAACAATCATAATAGGTATTATAATGGGAACAATTTTATATAAAAATGTAGATCAAGAATTAATACTAATATCAGGTAATTAGTTTATTTTACAAAAAATATATAGATATAGATATTATAAATGGATAATCAAAATACTACTGGGACTACAAATATTGAGGAATTAATGAGAGGTTTAGGACAAAACTCACGTTCAGAGGATGCATCAGTCGTGGACGGAATATTGAGTGAAATTAATGCAGAAAAACAAGGCCAATTACAGCAAATTAATCAGAAACAGCAACAACAACAACAGCAACAACAACATCAACAGCAACAGCAACAGCAACAACAACAACAACAGCAACAGCAAGCAGAACATCAAATGGTCATGAGACAACAACAAGAATTAGAAAGTATGGTAGTCCAACAAAAAAAGGATGAAATATTAAGAAGTATGTCTTTAAAAAATGAAGAAAACTCTAATATCAATATATTATATGAATTCAAAAACTCTATTATAATATTTGTATTGTTATTAAT
>ENA-ORXF01001918-ORXF01001918.1-marine-metagenome-genome-assembly--contig:-NODE-1918-length-12927-cov-8.777198_pt1 | contig 12927 bp, 9 predicted proteins | sample MGYA00237864_ERZ511476 | MGnify/ENA primary metagenome ERZ511476 (study PRJEB26306, sample SAMN06343908) | marine metagenome | isolation source: coastal waters | place: Atlantic Ocean: West Antarctic... | reverse complement strand
TTTAACAAGCAATTTAATTTATTAATTGATAATTTAACTGAATATCATAAAGGAGGGTTTACAAACTATATATTCTGCGCAAACGAACAACAAGCAAAACGTTTTCACGATATTTTTGATGATTCCGAACAAGAAGTTCATTACGAAACTGTTGTTTTTCCATTATATCAAGGTTTTGTGGATGTAGATAATAGATTGGTTTGTTATACGGACCATCAAATTTTTGAGCGGTATCATAAATTCCGATTAAAAAACGGGTACGCAAAAAAACAAGCAATTACGCTTCTAGAATTAAATAAACTTGAAATTGGAGATTATGTAACACACATGGATCACGGAATTGGAAGGTTTGGTGGTTTACAAAAAATTGATGTCCAAGGTAAAAAACAAGAAGCCATTAAACTGGTTTATGGCGAAAGAGACATTTTATATGTAAGTATTCATTCGCTTCATAAAATTTCTAAATTTAGTGGAAAAGACGGTAAAGCACCTAAGGTATATAAATTAGGCTCTGGCGCTTGGAAAAAAATCAAACAAAAAACCAAAGCTAGAGTTAAACATGTTGCCTTTAATTTGATTCAACTGTATGCTAAAAGAAAACTGCAAAAAGGGTTTGCTTTTGGTCCGGATACGCACATTCAGCACGAATTAGAAGGAAGCTTTATGTATGAAGACACACCAGATCAATTTACATCTACACAAGAGGTGAAAAAGGATATGGAAAAAGAACAACCCATGGATCGGTTAGTTTGTGGTGATGTTGGTTTTGGTAAAACTGAAGTTGCCATAAGAGCTGCTTTTAAAGCGGTAGATAACGGGAAACAGGTTGCTATTTTAGTTCCAACTACAATTTTAGCCTTTCAACATTACAAAACGTTTACAGAGCGTTTAAAAGATTTTCCATTAAAGATTGATTACTTAAACAGGTTTAGAACTGCAAAAGAAAAAACAATTGCTATTAATGGTGTAAATGATGGATCTGTAGATATTATTATTGGCACACATCAACTCACAAATCAGCGCATACAATTTAAAAACTTAGGCTTGTTAATTATTGATGAAGAGCAAAAGTTTGGGGTTGCAGTAAAAGACAAACTAAAAACTTTAAAAGAAAACGTTGACACTTTAACACTAACAGCAACTCCAATCCCTAGAACACTGCAATTCAGTTTAATGGCTGCAAGAGATTTGTCTGTTATAAAAACACCACCACCAAATAGGCACCCAATAGACACAAACGTAATTCGTTTTTCTGAGGAAACAATTCGAGATGCAATTTCATATGAAATTTCTAGAGGTGGACAGGTTTTCTTTATTCATAACAGAATCGAGAACATCAAAGAAGTTGCTGGTTTGTTGCAGAGACTGGTTCCTTCAGCGACTATTGGCGTTGGTCATGGCCAAATGGAAGGTAAAAAACTGGAAGGATTGATGCTCAGCTTTATGAACAATGAATTTGATGTTTTAGTTTCTACAACCATTATAGAAAGTGGTTTAGATGTGCCAAATGCGAATACCATTTTTATTAATAATGCAAATAATTTTGGACTTTCAGATCTACACCAAATGCGTGGTAGAGTTGGGCGTTCTAACAAAAAAGCATTTTGTTATTTTATAACACCCCCATATCATGTAATGACGGATGATGCCAGAAAGCGTATAGAAGCATTGGTGTTATTTTCTGATTTAGGAAGTGGAATTAATATTGCCATGAAGGATTTAGAAATCCGGGGAGCTGGGGATTTATTGGGGGGTGAGCAAAGTGGATTTATAAATGATATTGGATTTGATACCTATCAGAAAATATTACAAGAAGCAATTGAAGAACTCAAGGAGAATGAGTTTAAAGAACTATATCCAACTGACGACACAAAACCAAAAGAGTTTGTAAAAGAAGTAACTATTGATACCGATTTTGAAATTCTATTTCCAGACGATTATGTGAATTCAGTGACAGAAAGATTGAGTTTATACAACAAGCTAGGTACCCTCCAAAAAGAAGAGGAAATCAAAATTTTTGAAGGTGAAATTGTGGATCGATTTGGTGAAATACCAAGTGAAGTTAGCGATTTATTAGATTCTGTAAGAATAAAATGGCTGGCTAAAGAATTAGGCTTAGACAAGATTATTCTTAAACAAAAAAGAATGATTGGATACTTTGTTGCGAATCAACAAAGTGATTTTTATCAAACAGCTGCCTTTTCTAGAATGCTCAAATATGTTCAGCAGAATAATAAAAGTTGTGTAATGAAAGAAAAAGAAACTAAAAATGGTTTGCGTTTATTAATTACTTTTATAAAAATTGATACTGTAAAAACTGCTTTACATATTTTGAATAAAATTTAATGGAGAACACGCATGTAAAAAATATTTCTGGTTTATTAATAGCAACACTTTTTATAAGCACCTCTGGTGTTTTAGGAAAGTACATCGCCATGCCCTCAGAAGTTATTATTTGGTTTAGAGCTTCTCTAGCCATGGTATTTTTGTATGCTTACTGCACCTTCAAAAAAATAGACTTAAAAATAAAATCGCCAAAACACTACAAGCCATTTCTTGTAAGTGGCGTATTAATGGCCATTCATTGGGTTACTTATTTTTATGCTTTAAAATTAGCAAATGTAGCTTTAGGTGTTCTGTCTTTATATACATTTCCTATAATGATAGCGCTGTTAGAACCTTTGTTTTTAAAGGTAAAATTTAACCCTATTTACATTCTTTTAGGGTTGATGATTTTAACAGGGTTATACATTTTAACTCCAGAATTTAATATTGAAAATTCGCAAGTAAAAGGAATTCTTTTTGGTGTTTTTTCTGCATTTTGCTACGCTGTAAGAGTTTTAATTTTAAAACAACATGTTGCCAACTATAATGGCACAATGCTTATGTTTTATCAAACCTTAATTATTACCGTTTTACTAGCACCCACCTTATTTTTTATGGATGTATCTGGTTTAGAAAGTCAGTTGCCTTATTTAGTTTTATTAGCTTTCTTAACAACTGCTGTTGGGCACAGTTTAATGTTGCATTCTTTAAAGTTCTTTTCGGCATCTACCGCTAGTATTATTAGTAGTTTACAGCCGATTTTCGGAATTATTTTAGCCTTCTTTTTTCTTCAAGAAATTCCGACACGAAATACTTTTTTTGGTGGAGGTTTAATTTTGTTAACCGTTGTTATTGAAAGTATAAGAAGTAAAAAATGAGTTTATTTACTAATCTTTAGAAGTATAATAAAAGCTATTAAATATGTTTAGCCCTGATAGAGCCTTTCGTCAAGCTCAAGACAAGCTAATTGTTTGAGCTCTTTTTGAGGAACGAAAAAAAGCGAGTAGCGAAAGCAGGAAACAGCTTCTAAAAAAAGGAAAAGAACGATATAAGGCTCCTAATAAAGTGCGTGTTAAAACAACTCTTTATTGCTAATATCTAAGTAATTACGTTTCACAAAGGCCAAAATAGTTTCTAATATTTCGCCCATATTTTTGCAATCTTTAAACTTTACATCACCTACATATTTAACAAGTTGTTTTTTTAGCAATGCTACATTCTCTGGAAAAGAAATAGTATCTGCTTTCATACACTTTATGAGACGAGCTGTTCTTCTTGGCGCGGTAATCATGCGCTTTGCCATAAATGAACGTTCTTCTATTTTATATTGTCGAATAGAATCGTTTTGTAGTTTTTTACCCACCATTTCTATCATTTTAAAGTTCTCTTTCATAAACTGCAGGTTGTACACTTTTAAATTTCCTTCAAAAGATTGCTGGTCGAAATCGATGGCTCTAATTTTATAAATAATTTGGTCAAAATCATGTGTTGGTGTAATCACATAATTATAAGAACGCATATCGCCTAACAAACGGACCAGACAACGTTCTTTAAACTTTATAAACTCTTTGGCTATTTGAGATTTTTCTAATTCTGTGCAACTTGGCAAGACATCTCTGATAAAATCATCTCCAGGAATTCCTGCAATATGTTCTTCTATTAAAGTGTCTTTATAGACTAAAAAATTCATATTGTGAGGAGACAAAATATGCTCTAACTCTAGCCCATAAACCCGAGAAGCATCTGCCTTTTTTACATAGAAATAGGTGAAATTATCATTTAAAATATTTCTTACTTTTATTCTGAAAGGTTTTGAATTTCCAAACGTGCAATAATCTATTGCATCTATATTTAAAAATGGAATATTTTCATCATTACCATCTGAGTGCAACCTTGTATAAATTTTCTTTAAACTTCTGTCGATCTCTTCCCTATCAAATTGCGAATAATAAGTTCTTACCCAAAGGGTGTCTTCATCGTTCTTATCATAGACCGTAATAGATCCTTGAAAGCGCAATAAATCATCATAATAAAGAGATATTTTTATATTTCTATTATAATTTTTTAAATACGCATCTAGCATTTCATTTACAGGAAATGTAGGTTTTTTCTTGGACATCAATTTTTTATCTACGGCCATCTTCGCGATTGATTTTGCTCAAAAATAAGAATATTTACACCAATTCAAACATCTTTCCTGGTAAAGGTTTAGAGATGCCTTTTAATTCCATCTGTAATAAAATAGGGGCTAACTGGTACATGGGTATGTTGCATTCTAAAGAAATTATGTCTAATAATTGTGCACCTTTGTCGTGTAATAATTCATAAATCTTCTGTTCATTTTTATTCAATTCTAAAAATAATTGCTGTTGAATAACTTTGGGCTTTTCATTCAAATCCCAATTCAATATTTTTACAATTTCTTCTGCAGAATTTAAAAGGAATGCTTGGTTATTTTTAATAAGATTATTACACCCTTTGCTAAATATATCTGTTGTTCTTCCTGGAACTGCAAACACATCTTTATCATAAGAATTGGCAATATCTGCAGTTACTAAAGAGCCCCCTTTTGTTGCAGATTCTATAATAATTGTGGCTTTAGAAATACCCGCAACAATTCTATTTCTTTTTAGAAAATTTTCTCTCAATGGTGCTTCTTTATGCCAGAACTCGGTTAAAAACCCACCATTTTCATTTACTTGGTGTATGTACTTCTTATGAACTTTCGGATAAATTTCTTCTAAACCATGCGCTAAAACAGCAATGGTTTGTAACTTATTTTTTATGGCGGCCTTGTGTGCACAAATATCTACACCATATGCAAAACCACTAACTATAATTGGATTGTATTGTGCCAAGTCTTCTATTAGTTTATTGCAAAAATCTCGACCATAAGAACTCATATTTCTAGTCCCTACAATAGAAATAATTTTATTGTTTGATAAATCGATGTTACCATCTTTAAATAATAAAATAGGGCTGTCTATACAATGTTGCAAATGGGTAGGATAATCAGCTGCTAAAAAGTAAGAATATGCGATTTTGTTTTCTTTTATGTATTTTAACTCTTGTGTAGCAAGTTTGACGTTTTCTTTATCAAAAAGGTGTTTTAAAACATGCTTTCCAATGCCATTTATTTTTGCTAAATGTGCTGCTTTTTCTTTAAAGATTTGAGTCACATCTCCCACATTTACAATGAGTTTCTTTGACAAAATGTCTCCTACAGCTTTGCATTTCTGCAATCTTAAAATAGCAAGTAGTTTCTCTTCTTTCAATAGCTAACAATTTGACAACCAATATATAAAAAATTTGTTAATAATTTTTACAGAACTTTCTTTTGCGAAACCTCAAAATCTATATATTTGTTTATATGAATTTAGCCAACTACATCAACGATTTATTATACAGATACGATTGCGTAATTGTTCCAGGTTTTGGAGGGTTTGTAACCAATAGAATTGGTGCAAAATTAAATAGTGTTTCACACACCTTTTATCCGCCTACAAAACAAATTGCATTTAACAGTCATCTTAAACATAATGATGGTTTGTTAGCTAATTATATTGCTTCAACAGAGCAAATATCTTTCGAAAAGGCTTCTGTGTCTATTTCTACAGCGGTTCTAAAATGGCAAAAGGAATTAAGAAATACTAAAATTCAACTAAATAATTTAGGTACCATTTCATTAAATGAAAACCACCAAATTATTTTTGAACCAAGCGAAGAAATCAATTTCTTAACCGCTTCATTTGGATTGTCTTCTGTTGCGTCTTCTGTGGTAAATAGACCTGCATCACAAGTAAAACCTTTAGTTCCTGTTTCTGAAACTACTGATAAAAAAGGGGTTCCTACATTTATAAAATACGCCGCAGCCGCCGCTATTTTGTTAACATTAGGTTTTACAAGTTATAATAGTCATCAACAAAATCAGCAGAAAAAAGTATTTGCAAATCAGCAAAAAGAGCTAGAAAAAAAGATACAATCTGCTACATTTATTATTTCTAATCCCTTACCAACTCTAGAGTTAAATGTTGTGAAAGAAATTTCAAAACCATTTCATATTGTTGCTGGCGCTTTTCAATTTGCAGCAAATGCGGACAGAAAGGTAAAAGAATTAATTTCTAAAGGTTTTAATGCTAAAATTATTGGGATTAACAAATGGGGATTAACGCAAGTTACCTTTAATAGTTATGCTAATAGAAATGATGCTATTAACGGTTTGAATAAAATCAAAAGAACGGTAGCAGAAGATGCCTGGCTATTCGTTAAAAACATCAAATAATTTTACTTTTCTTTATATTTTTTGCATCACTTTTAAATAAAGTGATTGCCTATATTTGCAAAAAAATTACTTTTTAATGGAAGCAAAAACACCAAAGGAATCCTTAACGATTTTAACAGATTTAGTTTTACCAGGAGATACTAATTATTTAGACAATCTTTTTGGTGGAGAATTATTGGCAAGAATGGATAGAGCTTGCAGTATTGCTGCCAGAAGACACTCTAGAAGAATTGTAGTTACCGCTTCTGTAAACCATGTTGCTTTTAATAAATCTGTACCTGTAGGTAGTGTTGTAACTGTAGAAGCAAAAGTTTCTAGAGCGTTTAACTCTTCTATGGAAATTTATGTAGATGTTTGGATTGAAGACAGACAATCTGGTCAAAAAACGAAAGTAAATGAAGGTATTTATACTTTTGTTGCTGTAGATGAAACTGGGAAACCTGTTCATATTCCGCAAATAATCCCTGAAACTGCCCTAGAAAAAGAACGTTTTGAAGGTGCTTTGAGACGTAAACAACTGAGTCTCGTTCTAGCCGGAAAATTAAAACCAAATGAAGCTACTGCCCTAAAAGCATTGTTTAATTAAAGGTTATAATAATGAAATATTTAATCATAAAATCTCTTCTTGTTTTTATGGTCGCTTTTTTTATTTGATTTATTATCAAAAAATCGCTTCGTAAAATCCAAATAAAATTATTACCATTCTCATATACATATTAAAGTAATTGTGTTGGTCTCATTTGTTTGGGGTGTATATGAAAAACAACTATTAATTTATATTTCTTCTTTTTAAACTGTTTTAGAAATTTCATTTTTTGCGCAGTGGTCTATTCTTTCTAACATAACAACGGGTATTATTCTGTTTTTAATCTATCCTGTAAAATAGGGGATTAAATTACCATTTTAGAAAAAGATAGTCCCAGTAATATTCATGGAGAAATTAGAGATATTGGTGCGTTTTTTATTACTTTAAGAACACCAGAAAAAGAATTAATTACATGGCTAAATTCTATTATTCTTCAAAACAACATAAAGTAGCTCTAAGAACTAATTAACATAATTTACCTTTTTAAAATCCAAGAAGAAGGATTCAGTTTTGTTGTGTTTTTATATAAAACGAAAATTAACGTTGTCTTTCCAGAGACTTTATCTGTAAATATCTGACCAATTTTTTGACCTGTTGTTACCTTTTCTCCTTTTTGAACATAGAGTTTCTCTAAGTTATTATAAGAAGTAATATAGTTTCCATGTTGAATTAAAACATTTTTTCGTCCTTCTGAAGTAACTAATATATTCAATATTTTTCCATCAAAAATAGTCGCTGCACCTTTTCCTCTTCTGGTTACCATATGTAAACCTGTGCTGTTAATTGTAATTCCAGGAAACGTTGGATGTGCCTGTTTACCAAACCTTCTCGTTATCAAACCTTCTTCTATGGGCCAAGGTAATTTTCCTTTGTTTGATTCAAACTTTACAGCTAATGCTTTTGCCTCTGGGCTTAAAACAAACTCGTTGTTTTTGGTAACTTTAAACTTCTTTCTACGTTTTTCATTTGCAATTCTATTTGCTTTTGCAATTTCCTCGCGAATAATTTTATCTATTTTTTTAGCAACACTTATTTCTGCTTTAATTTTATTCTTAATTTCTCTTCGATACTTTCTTTCCTTACTTTTTATAGTAGAGATTAACTTTTGCTTTTTCTTTTTATCTAACTCAATTTTTTTATTTTGATCTTTTTCTGCAAGAATTAGGGCATCTTTTGCTTGTTTTTGAAAGCTTAAAGAATCGTTCATTTTTTTTACTAAATCCGTTTGAAATCCAATTTCTTCTCCTTGTCTTTTTCTAAAAGAAGTATATTGTTTCATATATTCAAAACGCTTATAAGCTTGACGAAAGTTTTGAGAAGATAATAAAAACATGATTCTACTTTGTTGAGATTTACTCTTATATGATTTTAAAATCATACCTGCATAATCTGCTTTTAAAACTAACAACTCTTTTTCTAATTTGGCAATTTTTCTCTTATTCTTCGCAATTTCTTTAGCTAAAAGTTTTGCTTCAGCATTGATTGTAAGTATCAACCGCAATCTCACATCTATCTTTTGATTTAAATCTTTTAAATCTTCAAGAACATTCTTTTCTTTTTTTTGTTCCTTAAACAACAAACTGTTTACTTGGGCAATCTCTTTTTTTAATTTTTTTCGCTGTTGTTCTAACTCTTTTTTTGTTTGACTAAAAGAAGACAAACAACTAAAAAGTAAAATAAAAAATATACTATAAAATCGCGCTTTTATCACTTTATATTTATGCGTTTATATCCTTTAGGTACTGTAAAAGAAGTATTTAAATCCGTATTAAATTCAACAGCCTTTAAAATAAAATCTATGGTTGTTATTTTCTTATCTTGTTTTGCTTTAATGTTTATTTCTTGCGGAAAAACTTCGTCTTCAACCAATTTATAAGAAGGATACTTTATATTTAACTGTATCTTTTTTATGGAATTCTCAATAGATTGATGATCTAATTTAAAATGCGCAGGATTTACCGCAAAAAAAGCATTGAACAAATTTGCTTGTATTTCTGGAGATAAAACATACGAATTATTTATAATTTCTACTTTTTGTTTTTCCTTTTTGATATCTAAAATTGCTTGACCTAAAAACAAATGCTGTAATTGCTGAAAGTTAATTTCTGTTCCTAATAATTTTTCTAACATCAAAAAATCTCCTTCAAAATAAGTTTTTTCTAAAGGAGAATAAAAACGTATTTTTTCTGGTGTTATTTTTGCCTTAAAAACATTGATAAACTTGGTTCCTTTTAGCCAAATTACCTCATCTTTTTTAATTTTTAACTGCACAGAAATACTTTGTTTCAATTTTGAATTCCTGAATTTTACTTTAAATTTTGCATCTAAAGTTTCTTTATTAAAGCTGCTAGAAACATGCCTTCTTACCACTTTTTTTGCAGATATTTCTTTTGCAGTTGCAGTGGCATCTATTGCATACTTTTTTGCTTTACAAGACATAAAAACAATTATGAAGAGTATTAAATATTTTAAATATCGCATTTTAGTTTTTTAATTTCATCGCTTTTTCTCTGTATTTCTCTGCCGCTAGTTTATTTCCTAAACCCAGATAGGAAAGAGATATTTCTTTATAAAAATTGGCCTCCATTGCATCTTCAAAAACAAAATCGAGTCCGTTTTTTAAAATCTCTAAAGCTGTTTTATATTCTTTTTTAGTATTTAACGCTTTTCCATTTATTAAATATACAAAAGACTGTGCAGGAAACAGCGCAATACCTTCTGTACTATATTTTAAAAGTTGGTCTAACTCATTTTTAGAAGCCTCTAAAATCTGTTTTAATGCTTTATATGACTTATCTGCTTCAAATCTCTTAAAAACATCTACTAAAACAGGTGTTTGTTTTGTTATTGTAGTTTTTCTTTGTGTTAAACTATCTTTTATTTCTTTAAGTTTTAATGGTAATAAATGCTCTTTTTCTAAAGTATCCATTAAACTTAAAGCACTTGCATAATCCCTTTTTTTTAGATATAATCTTATTAAAGCTCCTCTTTCTTTTGAATTTAAAGCAACAATTTTTTGTTGAGTTTTTATAGCTTCTAAAAAATTATTTTCTTTCACAAGCACCTTCACTAAGTGTTTTTGCATCCAAATATTTGTCACCTCTTTTTTAATAGCTCTTTGAATGTATTCTTTTGCTAAAAACGTCTTATTTAGTGCTAAATAATTTTTAGAAAACTCAAAAAACACCGCTAAATCATTTGGCATTATTTGATTGCAACTTTCTAAATTCTCTATTGCTTTTTGATGATTTCCAATGGATTTCTGAGACAATGCTTCAAAGAAAAACTTCTGAAATTTCAATTCGTTTTCTTCTGTAAAGTCTTTTACTCCAGGAATACTGTCTTGGGCAAAACTGTTGAGAGAAATCAGAAAAAAAATCAGAAAAAGAGACGCCTTAAAATAATCTAAGAACTTCTCTTTTCTGTATGCTATCTTCTTGGTACTCAAATTAATTACGTTAGTTCTGTATAATCTCCGATACTAACAGAGGTGAAATTACCATTATATTTGGCATGGTTCCCAATCATAGCATTGTCTAATTTTGCATTAGAAATAATCACATTTGTTTGTATTAAAGAATTTGTAATGTGTGAATCTTCCACAATACTATTTTCTCCAATAGAAACATAAGGCCCTATTTTTGTATTCTTTAAAACTACATTTGCCCCAATATAGCAAGGTTGAATAATTTCTGAATTCTCTAATACAACGTCTTTGGAAACTAAATTATTTCCGGCATTGTGTTCAAATTCTAACACTTGTTTATTGGCGTCTACAGTTGGGTCTTTTTTTCCACAATCCATCCAAGTACTTACAGTTCCTGGAATAAACTTAGCACCATCTCTTTTTAAAGTCTCTAAAACATTGGTTAATTGATATTCATTATTTTCTCTTAAATCGTTATCAATTAAATATTTAATTTCATTTCTAACTTTATCACCATCTTTGAAATAATAGATGCCAATGATTGCTAAATCTGAAACAAAATCTTTTGGCTTTTCTACAAAGTCTGTTATAAAGGCACCCTCTAATTTGACAACACCAAAAGCACTTGGGTCTGCTACCTTCTTTACCCAAATAGCACCATCTGCATTCGCATCTAACTTAAAATCTGCTTTAAATAACGTGTCTGCATAGGCAACAACACAGGGTCCGCTTAAAGAATCTTCTGCGCAAAAAAGTGCATGTGCTGTTCCTAAAGCTTCTTCTTGAACATATACAGAACCTTTAGATCCTAACTCTTTGGCTATTTTTAATAAAGTATCTTTTGTATCTGCAGGAAATCCTTTTTTTGCAGGTCCAATTATAAAAGCAATTTCATCTATTACTTCATCAATTACAGATGAAATATCTTCTACCAACCTTTGTACAATTGGCTTACCAGCAATTACAGTTAAAGGTTTAGGAACTGTTAAAGTATGTGGTCTCAAACGAGATCCAATACCTGCCATTGGTACAATTATCTTCATATATTTTTTTATCAAAATTTAAAGACGCAATATACCATTATTAAAAAGATTTAAAAAAAAAATGAGATTACTTAAAATAGTAGAAAAAAGAAGATAACAGAGATTCTAAAAATTACAAAAAACTGTTACTGTGATGCATTAAAAAACAGAAAAAAAATTACCAAAAAACAAACTAAAGTATCTACTCGTGTTTTAGACGTCGCGCTGAATGAGTTCTAAAAACATACTGCTAACTGAAAATAACAAAGACGCTGTTTTAAGAATGTTTAACAACATCAAAATTTATTTAATGAGAGGATATAATAAAGCATCATAAAATTAAATAATTCAAAAACCAAAGCCTTTGCTTTGGTTTTTTGTTTCTTTGTAAAAAAATATTAATAGTGAATTATTTATCAGTAGAAAATATCTCTAAAGCTTTCGGAGAACGTGTTTTATTTGAAGACATTTCTTTCGGAATTAACAAAGATCAAAAAATTGCTTTCATCGCAAAAAACGGAAGTGGAAAAACATCTATCTTAAATATCATTGCTGACTTAGATGTTCCAGATTCTGGACAAGTAGTTAGTAGGAAAGGAATTTCTATTGCTTATTTAGCTCAAAAAGATGACATCAATCCAGATTTAACTATTGAAGAAACTATTTTTGCGACTGATAATAAAATTCTTTCTATAGTAAATAAATACGAAAAAGCACTAAAAAACATTGATGATGGTGATGCTTACCAAGCTGCATTTGATTTAATGGACCAGCACAATGCGTGGGATTTTGAAACACAGTACAGACAAATCTTATCGAAATTAAAATTAGATGATCTTACATTAAAAGTGAGTGCACTTTCTGGTGGACAAAGAAAACGTCTGTCTTTAGCTATCGTACTTATTAACAAACCAGATTTATTAATTTTAGATGAGCCAACAAATCATTTAGATTTAGAAATGATAGAATGGTTAGAAGCATTTTTTGCAAAAGAAAAAATAACCTTGTTTATGGTAACGCATGACCGTTACTTTTTAGAACGTGTTTGTAATGAAATTTTAGAATTAGACGAAGGTAAAATCTATAAATACAAAGGAAATTATTCTTACTATTTACAAAATAAAGAAGAGCGCTTAGCTTTAGAAGCTACCAATTTAGGAAAGGCTAAAAGTTTATTTAAAAAGGAGTTAGAATGGATGCGTAAGCAGCCAAAAGCAAGAACTACAAAATCGAAGTCTAGAACAGAAGACTTTTATCAAATCAAAGAAAGTGCACATCAACGCAG
>ENA-ORXF01001917-ORXF01001917.1-marine-metagenome-genome-assembly--contig:-NODE-1917-length-12930-cov-27.106279_pt1 | contig 12930 bp, 20 predicted proteins | sample MGYA00237864_ERZ511476 | MGnify/ENA primary metagenome ERZ511476 (study PRJEB26306, sample SAMN06343908) | marine metagenome | isolation source: coastal waters | place: Atlantic Ocean: West Antarctic... | reverse complement strand
TAAATGAAGACTTATTTAATTAGTAATTTACTATTAGTTGGAGAGTGGTTATGAAAGTTAGAGATTTTGGTAAAAAAATAGGTGATATAGAGATCAAGAAGCCCAGCAGTGAATCACTATCAAAGTCTGGTGTATTAATATCAATTATAGGATCATTACAAAGGGGTGGTCGTCTCGCTTATGCTTAGAACAATAATGATTGTGCTTACTTTCATCATTTCACCGACATCCGCATTGGCCAATGAGTTTGTAGTTCCATATCGTGGCTCTCTAGCCAATTCACACGTATGTAAGGCCTCATACGATGTGTTGATATCTGACGAAGGTAGTAAAGCTGCCGCAGATAACATGCTGCTAGAGTATATTAATCAGGATGCGCTTCGTTTTTTGGTGGTCTACACGGGCGTGGGCAGTGTACATAGTCAAGACTACAAAGCTGCATACAAAAAACTTGACCGTGGCCCATGGAATACAAACACAATGCAGTTGGCATATTGTATAAGTTACAACTATAGATAGTCTAAGAAACCACCGTAAGCAAGTGGAAGAATTATATATTGAAGGCTCGTTATATATTTGGAGATGGATATGATTAAAAAAATAATAGTTTCACTAGCTGCAATGTTTATCTCACTCATATTGGTTATCCTTTTGCTGCAATTTAACGGGGTGAGAAATCCACAGCCAATAGCGTCGATTGTAGCTGTCGTAATTGGCTTCATGGCATGGAATTACATGGCATCTAGGAATAAAAAGGAATAGGTATGCCGTTTTATATAATTATAGCAGCCCTTGGTATCGCTTTATTGCCACTTCCTACGCCTTTATATACAGCCGTCAGGGTTGTAATTACTGTTGCAAGTATTGTTCACATAGTAGGCCAAAAAAATAAGGGTGACCATAAATTATACCCATACTATGCGTTAGTAATATTATTTAATCCGTTGGTGCCTATATGGCTTGATCGCTCCATTTGGGTTGTAATTGATCTACTAGCAATAGCAACTATTGGATATTTGAAATATAACGATCGGGAGGTGAAGGGAGATAGCGTTAGCACTCTACATAAATCAGAACCCATGGCTGTGAAAGTAAAAAAGGCAACTGCCAAAGCTGAGTCAGCAATTGATAACCACGTTTCTAAGACTCAGCCTTATCTAGTGGTGTTAGTAATAATATTAATTGTAATTACTATCGCTAAGAAGGGGTAGCTGCCCCTATACTTACCCTAATTCCTTTTTATGGTACTTCTCTTATGGATTACAAAAATTCAATTGTCACTCTATGTCTAGTTGTGTTGACTGGCTGCTCAACCTCAAATCAATACCAAGTCACATATAATTCTAATCCGCAAGGTGCGACATTAATTTGCTCTGGCAAAGATTGGGGTTACACTCCAGTAGAGCTTTACTATGATGAAAGCGTGAGGTTAGAGCGTTATATAAATGCAAGTAGTTGCAGTGCTAATTGGGTTAGTGGAGTGACAAAAAAATACTCTACTAAATTAAACGTGTTCCCCGACAGTCAAGGGACAACGGTTACACTGGAAAGGCCTAAGGGCCTGGGTTATTCTCAAGACGTAGAATTCGCATCAAAAGTACAACGAATGAAGGCAGAAAAAAAAGCAGCATCAATTCCTGTGCGTGGGTATGCTGGAGGGGCTGATCCGGTAGGCTATGAGCCACCAACCCAAACATTCACTACTTGTTATCCAATAGAGGATAAGATCAGCTTGGCACAACACATATGTATTAATAGCACGGGATATGATTTTTAAAATGGGGCTAACTTGGGTGGCAAAATGAAATTGAAATTAATTGTATTGTGCGCAAGTCTTTCGTTGCCTTTTTTAGAGACCGCCTACGCTGGCCTTAGAACCACTAGTGAATTGCCAGGGGGAAAATTGGGCCAGTGGTATGCGTGTTTTGATGAACAAGGGTATTTAGACGGTTATCGTACCATTAAAGACTATATGTTGGTGAAGAGTGGGTTTCTTGCTTTTGAGCAGGTCGAAGGAAACCAAAAGCTTTTATCATTGGTATTTTCAGCAAAAGGCCTAACAACGGACTGGAACCCTAAAAACCTCCCAAAATGGATAAATAATGACAAGCAAAGGTATATCAACGACAAGCTAGTTAAAACGGAAAAGTATAAATGCAGACGAGTTGAGTCATATGAAAATTATTTAGAGGTTGATTAGAGCAGTTTGTCGTACGTTCGTCTTAACTTCAATAAGAGCCCTGTGTGTTAAATTGCATCCAATTATGGCCGCACCCTCCACCCTCAGTTATTTGCACTGAATTTCTACCTCCGTGTAACGACTATAGTTATTTTTGAATTACCTGCACGCCGCTTTAGCTGCATTAATCCTGTTATGGGTAAACCTTAACCTATACTTAAGCTTCACTTGAACATAAAGATCAATATACTCTGCACACTTCCCATCAGCGAAAGCATAACGAGAGTTGCGCAACTTGGTTATAAACTTGAGCGGCAGGTACGCGTTCTTTAAAGTACGATTGATATAAGGTACTGAGGCAACGTGATTTAACGGATCATTTGCGAAAGCTCGCTTTTGAGAACTGGTCCAGCCCTGCCCTCCTGATATATAGGCATCTTTCAACGCCACAACATGATCAACGTCGGTGGCGCTTCCATCTATACCCGTATACCAACCTAAGACAGAGCTTGATACCGGTGATACTGACGAGCGAAACTTCCAGTTGTCTCGGTTATAGCTAACAGATGCACTACTCTGACTAGCTTTGGACTTGGTGCTGGAACGGTGGCAATGATATGTTCCAGCTTTGGTGTCATTGTGGCAACCCTCAGAGTTTAGTCGTCCACCGTGTGCCCATGAGTTAGCAGAGGCACCAATCAACCCTATTAAGAATATCGAAACAACTACCCCGTTTCTCAGCACTACATATCCTCGCGTTAATGATCATTCTCATTAATAGTATACATCCATGCTCCTAGGTGCCTTGCTGATATGTTTTAGTGGACCACTAGCAACCACATTCCTGCCCTCTAAACTTTACAATCAGTACAATAAATACTACGTCCGTAAGGTGGTTATAGATATAAGAAGAACTCTGATTTTGCCCTTTATGAGTCCCCTTAGTCAGTGTACTTTAGGTGTTTACCATCATGCCACCACTCAAGTGTCAAATCGGATAATTCTTTACCATCATAAGACCCTTCAACATCCATGACACCGCCTGTGGCCCTATTCCTCATTCGGGCTGTAAAGGTGACTGAATTCCCACTGCGCCTGGTGTTATAACCTGCCGCACCGCGAGCACCTAACGAATGCCAAAATAGCGACCCCCCAAGAAATGATACGCTAGCTTCAATTTCTTTAGAGCCATGGTCTAGATCATCACTGGCATTCCTCAGTTTGATATAAAAGTGGCGACCTTTTAGACTGAATCGATCATATTTGGGCGGCTTTATTAGAAGTCGATACAGCTCTTTTATTAATTGGTCATCAGCCTGATCAAAGAAATGGTAAATTAAATCCACAGTATCCGTCACTTCAACTATTACGTAATCACCAACATTATAGGCAGGGCATGTGGATAAGGGGTTATTAGGCTTGTTCTGATCCACAAGGTCAAAATCAAATCTCGAATAGCCGAATGAACTGATTGTCCTGGGGCATTTAATTTCATCGGCGTGGATCATCAGAGAATCCATCGGAACTGCCAGGGCTTTATGACGCAGATCTAGAGATCTAAGGTCTATACCAAGACTACCGATATTCCACATAATAATCGGCTCGCCTGCGGCAGAGCCTATAGACGCTAGATTATAATGGCTTACGATACTAAAGGCGTTGCTAGAGAGTGTAATGGTTAGCAGGGTAGTTAAGGTCAGCCAGCATGTCTTCATATTAATACATCACCTTGCCCAGCAGCTAATGTCAATAATTTTAAATCGGTCTTTCCCTTCATAGGTGCTCCCTCTACATTCTCCTGTTAACGATAATTCTTATTAGATAGTATAGATATATGTTTCTAAGAATTGTTCTGATGTGTTGACCGTTGCTAGGAAAATGGCCTAGCCATGATTGGAATGATATGTCCCAGCCTTGGTGTCATTGTGGCAACCCTCAGAGTTTAGTCGTCCACCATGTGCCCATGAATTAGTGGATTCAATGAACAACCCTACTAAGCATATCGCAACAAGCACCCTATTTTTCAACACAACATGCCCCTCATTAATGCTGAAGCGCCCTTTTATAAACGTGCCTTGCCCTCGATGATAGCTTACAACACTTCGATTTAATTAACTTGGAGCCCATGTTGACACAAGGGTGTCTACTCCATGATTACCAGCGTATTGAGCGACAAGATACCATACGTAAGCTTCTACGAGGCTTTTGTTAACACCGTCACCATCATAGTAAAGGTGGCCGCAGTCTTCGGTAGACAATGGGAATCCGCACAGAATCATCGTGCGAATATCAGAAAGGGTTATATTGGTTTGTGTGCTCATAAGACCGCTCCGTGGTTGATCACCCTTTGAGTATAGTCTGAATTTAAGAGATTGCTCAGTGGTTGTTTGCCTTTGCTGTGATTAGAGTCAACCTCAGAACTCTTCCTATATCAATAAAGATCTTATGGACGTAGTATTTATTGTAATCACTGTAAAACTTGTAGTGCAGAAATATGGATGTCAGTAAAGCATTGATACCCGTTCACTTTAAGTTTAATAAACAACTACCGGGATAGTTACGGATGACCTGCCCATTTTGTGATCACTCGAATTCCTTTTTAGAGTCAAACTTGGCTGTGGCTAGGGTTGATAATTTTCCTGTTTCGCCAGGCCATGCTTTAGTTACCACTAGGCGGCATATCTCAAGCTATTTTGAGACTACACCTGAAGAGGTCAAAGAGCTGTGGCAACTTGTTGACAAAGTAAAGCGATATTTAGACATCAAGCATCGGCCCACTGGTTACAATGTAGGTATTAATGTTGGATCAGATGCAGGTCAAACCGTGATGCATATGCACATCCATGTCATCCCGAGATATAAAGGTGACATGGAGGACCCTCGTGGTGGTGTCAGAGGTGTCATTCCTAATAGGCAGAAATATTAATATGAACACATTAGAAGTTGGAAAGCTTTATGACAGAATAGATGTCCACTCTATTTTCTCTCCAGACACAGTGTTTACTCCTCAAGCGGGTACTTGGGGCTTGCATGGGATAGTGAAGGTTCCTGACCGTGATGGAGACTACGTGTTCTTTGTCTCACTGGGCCAACAACAAGGCGACCATATATTTGATGAAGGCATTAGTGAAGGAGGCGTCCTCTCCTGGCAATCTCAACCTCGGCAAAGTCTGGATAACAAGGATATCGTTAAGCTTATCGGGCATGACGAGGCTACCAACAACCTGCACTTATTTTTAAGGAATTCAAAGCGGGGGAAGTATAGCTACTATGGTCGTCTAGGATATTTGGAGCATGATTCTTCTAGAGAAAAACCTGTCTACTTCCAATGGCAGCTAATGGACTGGGATGATCTTAATCTTGACGCTCATCCCATTGAAGGTGCTCACGTTGCAGAGCGAAGGCCTACTGAACAGGCCCCTATTGTGCAAGCAGGGTTGGTTAAATCTGATAATATTCCCACAAAGAAGCCTACTCGCAGTGGTGTAAGCCGTGAGAAATTCAGAGCTAGGAAGGTCGCTGATTATGCTGAGCGAGATGCACGCAATAGAGCCCTGGGTTTAAAAGGAGAGCTGTTAGTTCTTGAGTTTGAAAAAGCTCATCTAGAGGCAATTGGTCGTAAGGACCTTGCAGGTCAGGTCCGTCATGTGTCGGTGCAAGAGGGTGATGGTGCGGGATATGACATACTGTCTTTTGATGATCTAGGTAAGAAGAAGTACATCGAAGTAAAGGCAACTAGAGGAGGTTTAAATACTGACTTTTTCATAAGCCCTAATGAGCTGGCATTTGCTACATCTAAAGACACCCAGTTTTCAATATATAGGGTGTATGACTTTAAAGTTGCTGTTGGGGTAGCTTCGTTTTATGAGCTTATTGGTGACCCTCTAGATGCATTCAAGGCTATTCCAACAGGGTATCGATTAACCGCTAAATGATCATGCATCATCCGGGCACCATTTGAGGTTGGATCTTGATTGTGATCATTTACAGGGTGTTATAGCCTCAATTTAGGAATTATTCCTACTACATTTAGTTTATTGTGAAAGGAGTATGTTTGCAGAAGAGAAGTACGCTACGAGCTTGTCTTTTTAACGAATGTTAACAATTATGATATTACAGTTTTATTTTTGAAGAGCTACGGGCAGATGAAACGATTACTTTTGATTACAGCTATGACCGTGACATCTTCGCTATTCTCAGCTGCTACATGGGGCGAGTGGTCGGTGCTAGCTGAGACTAAAGATATAGTTCTCTCAGTAAGCTTTGCCAGCGTTGAGGGAGATAGTGATTACATCAAGTATTGGCAGTTAGTTGACCTAAGAGAAAAAGTGGGTAATATTTCCTCAGTGGCAGAATACATAAGATTGGATTGCTCACGGAAGGTGAAAAAGTATCAAAGGTTGCAGGTCATCACTTATGCTAAATCCCAAGGCAATGATCCTATTTCAAATGAAAAGGTCGCTGATTCTGCGTGGATGTATGCTGCCCCTGAATCCATTTATGAACAGACATTTCAGCAGCTCTGTGATGCCGTACAATCTATTAACGGCAGCTAGTGCAACTCTGCCATACTCAGGTTAAAACGGTCCATAAGAAGCCGATCTGGAGCGGTCCTGCGACGACTATTGGTAATGCTGCATGTGGTTAAGATGGCAGTATATGCATAACAACAGGCAGCATTGTTAACCGTAATTAGGGAGTAAGGTGATGGAAATCAAAGATCGTTCTGACAATATTTTAATTAAAATATCTTATAGTATCATGTCATTTATAGTGGGCGTTTCAGCATTTTTTATTATAAAGCTATGTTTCATGATACCTATTAATTTAGTTACAACAGAAGACAACTTAAGTTCAATGGAGGCTCTAGGATCAGTTTTGTTATTGTTCTCTATATATCTATCTTATAAGTACACTAAATATATTAATGGCAGTGGAACTTTGACGAGTAGAAATATTAAGAGAGTTATAACAGTGTTATTAGGGCTGTTTTCTATGGTGATGTCTACCGCACTACTTGTTGTAATGGGAAGTTTATAGTGTAGTGGTGAAGCGTACTTTTCTACTAGGATAACGTTGAGTAAGCCAAAATGTTCAAGAATATAGTCAAGATTAATCTGACAGTAATAGTTTCAATCGCTAGCATACTCGCATCACAAAATTCGATATCCCATATTCGAGATTATGAACGCGATGTAATTTCATTTTGCCATTATGACAATGCAGATAACACTCATTGTCATATTGATGGTGATGACAAAATTTTCACTCTTGAAGAAATGGAACAAGCTGCTGTTGCTGGGTCGGCATCTGCACAGACTCAAATGGGTATATATTACCTTCTTGATATGTACGATTTTGGTATGTCAGAAGAGTCAGAGCGAAAAAGAAAAGCTATAGAGTTTTTCAAATCAGCTGCTACACAAGGTGGTGCTGAAGCAGGATGGTGGTTGTATCTTAGGGGAAGTGAAGATGAGCAGTCTTTTTGGCTTGAAGAATCTGCACTCAATGGGCATAGTGATGCTCAGTTTACTTTTGGCACCAGAATTATAAATGACGAATCTAAAAGGGCTGAAGCAGCTGACTTTGTTGCCAAATCTGCAGCACAGGGAAACAGCAAAGCTGTTTTCCATTTGGCCGACTTGGACCGAGCTCAAAATAAGTTTGAATCTGCTATCGCTGGATTTCGGCTAACCCTTGACCTTTCAAAGCGAGTTACAGGGGACAAAGAGTCCGCTCTTGCTCATTTCTGGTTATCTGAGTTGTTAGGGCAGTACGGTGAAGGGATTGATAATAGTGAATTGATTGAGCATCATCTAACTAAGTTTTCTAGATTTTATCGCAGTTATACTAATTCAAATGCTGTTGCATCATATGAACTTTATAAAGAAAGTCGGGGGTACATGCTATTCGACGCAACTCTGTCATTAGTTAAATCTGCTGTGCTAGGTCATGTTGAAGCACAATTAGATCTGGCAGAAATGTATCAGACTTATAGTCCGGACGCTAACGAGATGTCCTATGAAGCTCGCGGGCAGGACTTTAAGTTGAGAAAAGACAATCAAAAATATATGACATGGCTGTGGAAGGCGTCAAAAAATGGAAGCTCATTGGCTAAGTATCATATTGCGACTGCCCATAGCTCAGGACTGCGATCGGGTGATGGAAAATGGGAAGTAAAGCCAGACAAATATGCGGCCCTCAGATTTATGGAGATGGCAGCTAATGCTGGTAATAGCTATGCAATTAGTGCGCTTGCGCAGCGAAATAGGTTTGGTGTGATGGGCTGGGGAGAAGTCTACGATCAAATCGCCAACGCTTCTCATACAGATGACTTTCTCTTTAAAACTTATTATAAATCTGGATTTATGTATGTTGATTCTTTAAACAGGATGTACTTTAGCATATCAAGTGATTCAGGCTTATGCTCAGCCGATGATCTTGAAAGTAATGGAGAGGAAGGTATATGGCACTTTGGCTCGCAAGCAATAGCCATGACTACATTCTGCGCGGTAAGTGATTCTGGGTCACTGGTATCGATTATTAATACGAAAAAAGGGCAAGATTTTGTCGTGAACTTGCTAAAAAAATCTAATAAAGTACTTTATGTGAATGCAGGTAAATATACATTCCCAATTTCTCCAATGGGGTTCACATCGGTTTATAATTCTTTGAGTGATGAAGTGTTTTAACCACGGAGTGGCCAAGTTTGTTGCCATGGGATGGTATTTGGTAACGCAGTGAAAATGCTGCCAGATGTTTCCTGGCACTGGCTTAGTGAAGTGTATTCGGTATATTAGGAATGGTGGTCACATATGACTGACTATGGTGCTGATAAGGGATAGTCATAAATAAATCGGAGACGGAATATGAGGTTGTCTCTTATCTCTAGCTAAATTTACTTAATGACTACAGGTGCATATAAAGTATATTTTATGGTTGATTCTCTTATTGGGTTCATGACTTTTGCTGTATTTCTATTTGCACTAGGAGGGATACCCTGGTTAGTCCAAAAGGTGTTTGATTTTATTCGTGATGTGCAGGGGAAGCCCAGAGTTCAGGACGCTGAGAGCGTTAATGTACCCCCCGTGGTCATTGTGGAATCAGGGTCAAGGAGAATGATAACTCCTAAAGAGCTAGAGTTGGCAAAAGGTAGCTTGAATGGTTGGGAGCCTAAGATGATATTTGAAATAGATTTCCATAAGTTAGAAAGTGCTGGTGACTTTCCTGTAATACCGTTACTGGGTAAACCTAAACAGTGCACTAGGTGCTGTCGAAGTGAAATAGATACAATTGATTGGGGTCACTGGGGGCCTTCTACAGCGAGCCTCATAGACGAGTATGGAGAGCCAGAGCGCTTGGTTACCAGGGGATGTATGGTTATGGGCATCCAAACTCATTGGGAGTGCGTGCATTGCGGGCAGGGGTACCGTAAAAATTAGCCAGATTAGTATGTTTGGATCTGATTTATAGGGATGTGTGCCTTTAAAGAGAGTGGCCATGGTGCTACATAGTTTAACTAAGAGTTGGTGATAACAAGGGATAGTCGAATGAAGAAGAGATTGGAATGCTTAAAAAAATGCATGTTGCATGTAATTAGAACTACAATTGCTATGGCTCTTATCAGTGGTTTTGCGCAGCAGGTATATGCTCAGAGTTTTGTTGATGGAATGGAGGCATACGGAAAAGAAGATTACACAATAGCTGTTCAAATATTTACTCCACTAGCAGAGAAGGGGCATTTAGATGCGCAATTCGCCTTGGGCGTAATGTACTCCAATAGCCTAGGTGTCGATCTAAATTATACTGAGTCGGCTAAGTGGCATCGGATGGCGGCAAAACAGGGTAAAGCATATTCACAATATATGTTGGGCGTGATGTACGGCCTAGGTCAAGGTGTGGAGCAAAGTTATGTTGAGGCGGCTAAATGGCACCGGATGGCGGCAGAACAGGGGTATGTAGACTCGCAGTATGAGTTAGGATTTCTGTATGTCAAGGGGCAAGGTGTGGTGAAAGACTATACTTACGCATATATGTGGTGGAATATATCAGCTGCAAGGGGCCATTTAGAAGCTAAGAGTTATAGAGATAAAGTAGAAAAGAACATGGCGACAAATGACATCAGTAAAGCACAAACTCTAGCGAGTGAATGCGTTAAAAAGAAGTATAAGGGCTGCTAGTTTTTATTGATGTTGGTCCAGTCTGCTTTGTTCGTTTATAAGGGATTATTATGGAAAGTGGCACCGTGGGAGTACAGCGTATCGTAAGTAATATGTTGCTTGTTTTTTATATGGTATGTGGACTTCTCAGTGCCCAGGTATCTCTTGCTGAATATAATCAAAATCTATTAGGGTCGGCTGCTGGAGGCTACCTTGTCGCTGTAGACTTACTTGCTAAAACTGCTGATTCAGAGTGCCAGTATATGATGAAAGGCAAAGCGCGCCCGATGAGCCTAGCTATAAATGAAGTTAGGGACTCTTATATGCCTGCAGATAAAATTAGGTTTAACAATACGCTTGCGAGTAGAAAATGGAAGGAAGATCTGCGTCAGAATAGTGAAATGGTTGCGGGTTATATAGAGGCTGGTATAAAAGATAACGTAAGTATGGACGTGATTTGTGCTTCGTGGATGGGTTTGCTTTCTGGGATGTATGCGCAGTATGAAGCAGGCTGGATCCAAGCTAAGGCACTATATTCCAAGTAACACTAACAGTGTTTATCACAGGCCCCATGGTTAGGTGTCCTTAACTGCATTTTTTTGAATTAAGAGTAAGTCTCATTTAATATCAATGACAAAGAGCGAGTTTTATATGGACCAAAAAATGGAAGCAGTCACTTTAAAAGATGTGGCCACAATTTTTAACAATGATAATGACGCTACTAATGCAATACGGTTGATAATGTCTTGCTATGAAAATTTTGTGACCGACTCAGAAATTAATAACTATATATTGGATAAAACAGTTCGGCACTTTAGAAGTAACGGTAAGCCTAATGGCGTGTATAATTTAGGTCATGAATTAGAATTAATTCTAAATGATCATAGTGAAATACGGGACATCTACCCGTTTTAATAATCTAGCAGGCGCTTACATCAGCTTTTTGTGCGAACCACCTGAGCAAGCTGGATCCACAGGCTAGCAAGGTTTTGAGGATGGCTATTAATTGCTAATTGTTGAGCAGGTCGTCTATGTAGCCAGCCCATTCCGTCATCATCTGAGTCCTTGCAGGCATCAGTTGTGCTTTGTTGTACGTGCCTCTAACTATGTTCTGGGTTACATGAGCCATTTGAAGTTCTATAGCGTCAGGCGGGTATTCAAGCTCATTTAGCATGGTGCTGGCAGTATGCCTAAAGCCATGGCTTGTCATAAATCCAGTGCCAAAGGCTTTGCCTGTTCTAGGGTCTTTCATTCGTTTAATGGCGTTGGTGGTTGCGCTTTCACCTATGGGTATAGGCTTGTCCTTGCCTATGCCTATGGTTGACATGAATACGTACTCGAGCTCACCAGTGCTCTTGTGGGCTTCTTTTAGGATAGCTATAGCTTGGATTGCAAGAGGGACTTTAAGCTCCTTACCCATCTTCATAGCTTCCTTAGGTATGGTCATTAAGGCTGCTTCAAAATCAATGTACTCCCACTTCATAAAACGGATGTTCTTGGGTCTCAGGAAGACTAACGGCATAAGCTGTAATGCAAGGGTGACAGCAGTGTCACGTCTTGGATCTGTCTTGTGGATCTGCTGGAGTAATGCCTTAAAGTCATCGGTGCTTGTGACATGGGCGAAGTTAGATTTGTTTTTGCTGTCTGGTGCAGGCATAAGGTCGGTTAACCCATTAGCAGGGTTGGCTTCAATATCACCTAGTATGAATGATTCGTTGTATACCTTGCTTAGTATATTAGCCATACGGAAGGCTGTTTCCCTTGCTCCTCTATCTGTCATCTTTTTCATGATCTCAAGCAGGTCTCTAGTTTTATAACTTGTAAGACATTTACTATCCATATAAGGGTAGAGATTCTTCTCAATTCGTTGCACTAGATCTTTTCTGGTGGATTCAGCTAGGTTCTGTTTGATGAGCCATGCCTTGCAGCGAGTGCTAAACAGGATGTTGCTGTTGGATGCTTGGTTCTTTATGGATGTAGGGTTGGATCCGGTCTTTACAAGCCTCCTAGCGGCTGTATGGGCCTCTCTAGCCTCTGCTAGGGATGTATCAGGGTAAGTGCCTACAGTATGGGTCAGTCGCTTGTTATTAAGTCTGTAGTCGTATCTCCACACCTTTGATCCATTGGATCTAACGAGTAGGTATAGACCTCCTTGATCACTCAGCTTATATTGCTTGCCTGTTGGCTTGGCATTTTTAATTTGGGTGTTAGACATCCCCATAAGATACTACTCCTTTGATAAACTCAGACCGTTACATATACCGTCATATATACCGTCAAAAGTTATGGATAGTATAATACAATAAATACGCATAATACAATAAATTGTTATAGAACAAAGGGATAGTGTGGTGTAGTGGATCGTATAATACGCATTATACATAAAGATGGCGTTTCTCGGGCGCGCCATTTCTTTCTTATGAAATTCATGAAAATCAACGGCTTACGTCGTTAACACTGCAGTAATAGTTATCACAATGATTATCACATCTAGACGTCTTGTCGATTGGAGTATACTCTAATGGTCAGATTGATTTAGGTCTGTATTCGATCGTTATGAAATACGCTCATCGCCAGTCACCTGGTAAGACA
>ENA-ORXF01001914-ORXF01001914.1-marine-metagenome-genome-assembly--contig:-NODE-1914-length-12956-cov-8.356860_pt1 | contig 12956 bp, 12 predicted proteins | sample MGYA00237864_ERZ511476 | MGnify/ENA primary metagenome ERZ511476 (study PRJEB26306, sample SAMN06343908) | marine metagenome | isolation source: coastal waters | place: Atlantic Ocean: West Antarctic... | reverse complement strand
CTTAAAACCAAACAAGAAAATGCCTTTGCGATAGGCGCCCTAATGGAGTCTACTGTTTTTACAATCATAGACGACGACCAAATCTTAGTAGATAACAGCTCTTTACCCGCAGCTTTAGAGAAACTACAAGCCGGTAAATCCGCGATAATGGGTCAGGTAGAAATTACGAAAGCAACTACTTCCTATCCCGAATGGGATGCTGTTCTTGCCGATATAATGAACCTGTTTTTTAAATTTAAATACGAACATGGTACTGCAATTCTCACTCCTCGTGCTTTGATGGTTTCCGATCTATTTCACCAGCCCGCCTTAAAAATTGGTGAAGCATATGCCGATCAAATTTGGTTTGCCGCAGCAGCTTCTAAAAAAGAACGCTTGTTCGTAGAGGTAACCACAACTTTAGAGCAAGAAGCATATCCTAGTAACGCAAATATGGCAGCGCATCTCGCTAAATTTCTAGAGTTTGGAACCCCTGAAAATGCTATAAATATTTTTAAAAATATACGAATAGCTTACAAAGAGTCCACAGAGAAACTAGTGTATTCAGAGCATGATATCGAAAAACTAATTTCTTCACTTGAAGCCCGTGACAAAAAAAATCTTGAAAATTTAGTTCATAAAATGCTTCAAAAAAAAATAACAAAAGACAAAAGACAAATAAATACTATTTAAAAAGCTGCATCTCATCATTGCAATTAAATTTGCTTAGTAATTGGAGCTTTTTTCGCAGAAAATCTTCTTGTTCTAAAAATTATCTATCGAAGGATATAGTTATGCTACAAGGAAAATTTTTCTAGATGGATTGTCGTTTGGTTAAAGTCATTTTTCAGTAATGAAATACTTACACTTAAAAAGCCAAAATTTAAAAAATAGGTGAACACGGGGGTTTCGCACAAAATGAAGCACTTCTTAAAACCTTCCTCTAAATGCCCAAACCTTTAGAAGCTCGCAACTTTCTTTGTTGTTGTTTTATTTTGTAAATTTGTCTTTTAAAATAGGCAACAAAATTACACAACAACCTTATGGCAGGATCAATAAACAAAGTAATATTAATTGGAAATTTAGGTGACGATGTAAAAATGCATTATTTTGATGATAAAAATAGTGTGGGCCGTTTTCCTATTGCAACTTCAGAAAGTTACACAAACAAACAAACCGGAGAAAAAGTAAGTACTACAGATTGGCATAATATTGTTGTTCGAAACAAATTAGCAGAAATTTGTGAAAAGTATTTATCTAAAGGAGACAAAGTCTATGTAGAAGGAAAGTTGAAAAATAAACAATGGGAACAAGACGGCGTAAAACGATATGCTACTGAAGTTATTGTAACAGAAATGACAATGCTTTCTACAAAAAAGAATCCTGAAAACAACACTCCTATTCAACAACCTAATCCGCCTGCCGCTGCACCAAAAACAGTTGCGCCAGAAGAAAATGACGATTTACCCTTTTAATATTATAAAATTTTAAACTTTGGACCCAGATCCCGAACCTTTATTTTTGCTATTTACTTCTTTCGATTTTATCCTTGTTTTAAACGGAATTGTATTCATTCTACTACTTATTAGTTCTGCCTTAATTTCTGGGTCTGAAATTGCTTTTTTCTCTCTGAAACAAACAGATATAAACGAGTTATCTAACAATGGTAAAGAAAAAAATATCGTGGTTACTCTGCTAGAAAGACCTCGAAAATTACTAGCCACCATTTTAATTACCAACAACTTTATTAATATTTTAATTGTCTTATTATTTGCTTCATTGGCAGAAACTTTATTTGGTGATTTCGATTTTACACTAAACCTATATTTTTTCATAGTTCCTATTCGTTTTCTTTTAGAAATAATCCTGATAACTTTCTTGATCCTATTATTTGGCGAAGTTTTACCAAAAGTATATGCTTCTAGAAATGCACTGCGTTTTGCTAAAAAAATGGCGAAATTTATTCATTCAGTAAATATTTTATTATCGCCTTTTAGCATGCCTTTAATAGCAATAACAAAATGGATTGAGAAAAAATTTGGGAACAAAGCAAGAAATTTCTCAGTAGAAACCTTATCTCAAGCACTAGAATTAACATCACAAGGTTCAACCAGTAAAGACGAGCAAAAAATTTTACAAGGAATTGTAAATTTCGGGAACACAGAGACAGTACAAATAATGAAACCAAGAATAGATTTTTTTGCAATTTCAGATGATGAACCTTATGAAGAAGTTTTAAATAAAATATTAACGAATGGCTATTCTAGAAACCCTGTCTACAAGGAAAGTATAGACAATATTATTGGTATCTTATACGCAAAAGATTTATTAGCGCATCTAAATAAAAAAACTTTTCAATGGCAAACTTTATTGCGGGAACCTTTTTTTGTACCAGAAAATAAAAAATTAGATGATTTATTAGGAGATTTTAGAGCTAAAAAGAATCATCTGGCAATTGTTGTTGATGAATATGGTGGAACAAGCGGATTAGTTACTTTAGAAGATGTCATCGAAGAAATTGTAGGCGAAATAAATGATGAGTTTGACCATGAAGATGTTTCTTATTCTAAAATTGATACGAACAATTATATTTTTGAAGGTAAAACTTCTATAAAAGATTTCTGTAAGATCCTAGATGATGAGGATGAGGCTATTTTTGAGGAAGAAAAAGGCGAAAGTGAAACTTTAGCAGGTTTTATTTTAGAGATTTCAGGAAAATTTCCAAAAAGAGGAGAAAAGATAACCTTTAAAAATTATACGTTCACTATCGAGGTATTAGATAAAAAGCGTATCAAACAAGTAAAAGCAACTAGAAATGCGTAACCTTTTATTGCTGTTTTTTTTATCCTTTTTTCTTTCATGTAAAAACGATGTTTTGCCGAAACCAAAAGCATATTTAAGCTTAAAATATCCAGAGAAAACCTATGAATATTTAAAACTTAAGAGACCATATCGTTTTAAAGTTTCAAAAAAAGCTGCGATTGTTAATGATAAAAATAATTGGCTAACAATTAGATATCCAAAGTTAAAGGCTTCTATAGATATTACTTACAGGCCTGTAAGAAACAATCTAAAAGAACTACTTACCGAGGCTGAGAAACTAGTCTTTAAACACACTGCAAAAGCAGCTCAAATTATATCAAAAGATTTTATAAACGAAGAAAACAGGGTTTTTGGTAGCATTTTTGAAATTACAGGAAATGCAGCTTCACACATTCAGTTTCATGTTACAGATAGCACAAAAAACTTCATAAAAGGCTCCTTGTATTTTTATACAAAACCAAATTACGATTCTATTTTACCTGCCGTAAATTATATTAAAGAAGATATTTTGTACTTAATAGAAACTTTAGAATGGGCAAAAAAGCCCGAGTAACTCTCCGAAGGCATAAAACTATCTTGTTTACATAAAATCTTGGTTTATATTTACTTAAATATTTTCGCCTAAATGTCGTTTCTTGTTTTTTCGCCTTCTCTCTTATTTACTGTCTACTAAATAATCTCCATTTTTTCTAACAAAAAAGAAGCATTCATATTCTTGCAAACTCCGTTTTTTAATGAATAGTCAAAATACAATTCGTTGTCTATAATTTCTGCATCAAAATAATAGTTTTTAATAGCTGCAAAATCGCTCTCTAATTCGCACAAACTCACATCATGCGTTGCTATAATTCCTGTAGATTTAGAAGTGGATAGTTTCTCTATAAACTTTTTAGAACCAATTGCTTTGTCTTTGCTATTTGTTCCTTTTAAAATCTCATCTAAAATAATAAAATAATCAGTTTCTTTAATCTGATCCACAATAAACTTTAACCGTTTTAATTCCGAATAAAAATACGACGCATCTTCCGTTAAAGAATCTGTAGTTCGCATGCTTGTAATTAACTTTATTGGCGCATATTTAAACGATGTTGCACAAACAGGTAAGCCACAATTTGCCATTACAATAGACAAAGAGATAGTTCTTAAAAACGTGCTTTTTCCTGCCATATTTGCACCAGTAACAATAAAAAATTCTTCTTTATTGATATTAAAATTATTGTCTATTCTATTTTCAGTTTTTAATAAAGGATGTCCTAAATCTATAGCGCTTATTACTTTTTTTTCTGAGATAATGTCTGGGAAAATAAATTTTGGATGGTTAAAATGAAAATTTGCCAATGAGTTTTTAGCATCGAAAAAGGCAACCACTTGAAACCATTTTTTTACGGTGTGTTGATACTTAGAGATCCATTTTTCTACTTTACATGCATTGTAAATTTCAGAAAGAAAAAGACCATTCCCCAAAATTGCGATTACAACATTATTCCGCTGATCATACGTGTCTAAAATTCGAGCAAATTCTTTAAAAATAACCGCTGCTTTTTTATCTTCTGAAGCAATAATTTGCTGCTTTTCTTTTAAAATTTTTGAAGTAAATGAAGTATTTTCAACCTCGTTTAATAAGGGGTGGTATTGTCTAAAAGTTTTTCTGACACTATCTGCCTCCGTGTATAAATTTTCCGTTTTTTTAAGAAATCTTCCTGTAATAAAAAGACCAATAAAAAACCAAATTGTAATATATGTGAATGAAATAAATCCGAAAGAAAACAGTCCAATTAGAGCCAAAGAAATAATGGAAAAAACCACCTGCATCTTTCTTGCATATTTTGGTAAAACTGCAACATATTTAGAAATCCAATTTACAATAGATTTTGAAGTGTTTTTTACTGAAACCAAACTTGCCAAAGCGGCAAAATGTTGTCTCCAAACAACCTTTTGAGAAAGCTCTTGTAGTGCCTTTTGTTTCTCTAAAATACCCGTAGTTTTATTTTCCGTTAATTCCTTTGCTAAAGATACTCTTCCATCATTTGTTTTAGCTCTATTGATGTATTGAAAGAAAGAGCCTTTGCCAAATAAATCGATATCATTACTGTAAAAATGTGAAGGATTCACAAATTCGATTCCCGCTTCTAAATGCTGAAAATCCCGATTTAAAACCTGAATTTCCACCTTATTGATACTAACTTTTTTATCAATAATATTTCTTTTTAGTTTGAGGTTTAAGTGTTTTGAAACCAAAAAACCAAATAATAGAAGGCCTAAAAAAGCAACGATAAAAACAGCTGGGTAGCTACCAAAAAAAATGTAAATTAAAGAGCCAGTTCCTAAGAAAACAACAAGCCTAAAAACACTTAAATACATCGCTTGGGTCTTTAAAATTGTAGCTTCTTTTTCTAATGTAGCTTTGGTATTTATATAAAATTCTAAAGGGTTCGTCATCACCATAATTTATTTATAATTAGAAATTCCTCCAGTTAAACTGAACACTTCTAAATCTGGATATTTGTTTTTTAATTTTACTGCGGCTTTATAACTGTTAAAACCTCTTTGACATACCATAATGTATGTTTTGCTTTTAGCAATTTTAATTTTAGCTGCATCAAAATCTTCTATAGGAATGGTTTTCTGCACCTTAAAAGGGAGTTCTGAAGTATTTAAAACAGCAATTATTTCTAAATTAGCCTCTCCTATTCTCTCTTTTAATGCTGCTGGTGAAATTTGCCAATCTGGATTTTGACCAGAACAAGTAGCATCTATATACATTTGCTCTTTAAAAATTTCAGCAATCTTATCTTTTGAAAAATTAGGTGTTAACTTCATTTTTAATTGGGTGTTTTGAAGCGCATTGTAAATTAATAATTGATTTGTTAACGGCTTACCAAGACCCATAACCAATTTTAATACTTCATTTACTTGCTGAGTGGCAATAATGCCAACAATAGCATTTAAAGTTCCTACTTCCTCGCAATTAGGAATATCAGTGGCCATTTCTGGAAAAGCATCTCTTAAATTTGCTGAATAGCTTCCCTCTTTTTGCAACACATTAAAAGTGGCTACATAGCCATCAAACTTATACAAAGAACCATACACTAATGGTTTGTTTTTTAGCACACAGGCGTCATTTAACAAGTATTTTGTTGGCAGAGAATCGGTTCCATCAATTACAATATCTACATTTTCAATCAACTCAAAAACATTTTCTTTTGTTATTGGTTTGTTGGTATAAACGACTTCGGTAAAGGGAGCTCTTTTTTTTATAAATGTTGACAAAACAGCCGCTTTTGATTTATCAACATCTTCTAAAGTATAAAAAACTTGCCGATGTAAATTAGACATCGTAATGGTATCAAAATCTACCAAATGTATTTTCCCAATTCCGCTAGCAGCTAAATATACTGCAATCGGACTTCCCAAACCACCGCAACCCACCACCAAAACAGCAGCGTCTTGTAATTTTTGCTGCCCGACTTTACCTATTTCTGATAAAGTAATTTGACGTTTAAAAAGTTCGTTTTTTGGTGATTTCATTTTAATTTTTGAATCTCTTTTTTAGCATCCTCAAACTCTTCTGGTGTATTTATATTTCGTATAAAATCATCCTCAACTTCTACAATTTCAACATCAGAATTAATAAGCACTTTACGCGGACAAGAATATCCTTGCGCTAAATATTGCAACAAAACAGAATATGCTTTTGGTTCATAAATAGTAATCAAAGGCTCTACAAATTCCTTACTTTTTCCTTTAATTGCAGTGGCAACTTTACTCGGGTTTCTATGTTTTAAAACCAACTGAATAATTTCGTCATTTACAAAAGGAACGTCGGTTGCCAGCACAAACCAAGCTGAATTTGGGTCTTTCTGAAACGCAGAACAAATAGCACCAAACGGACCTAAATTTAAAAATGTATCGGAAATTTCTTGTCTATTTTCTGAAGCATTTTGAACAGCATAATAGGTTTCTAATTTACTGTTTTCTAATACTTCTTTCGCAATTTCTTTTTGAGGTTTTCCAAAATAATTCAATTCAGATTTATCCTGTCCCATTCTAGTGCTTTTCCCACCCACTAACACCAAACCTTTTACAGGTGCCGTTTTCTCTTGAATCAAGTTATGAATGTGCTTTGAAATTCCGTCCAAATCATCAATTGTATAACAAGCTTTGCTTTTTATCTGTGGATATCTCTCCTCTAAAAAAGAAAAATACTTGGTATCTTTAGTCAGTTTTATAACAAACTGTATATTCTCTAATTGCAATAATCTCTTTAGAACAGAAGCTTCTTTTGCCGCATCTAAAATTAAAATTTGTTTTGCTCCTTGATAATGATTTCCATTGATAAACACAGCGTCATATTTCGAAAAATCTAAGCGTTGCTGAAACTTATTTACATTTCCAGAGCTTGTTATTTGAACGTTTCCTTGGTGATGAAATACAAATTCTGACACCCTATTTTCTTCCACGTCTTTTGCGTGTGAAGCATCAAAATAGGCCAATTTATAATTCGACAACTTCTGAGAAACTTTAGAAACTAAATTAGAAATAGTATTGCAATTCGTGCCCAAAATTGAAATTTCATTAGGTGCAAAATTGTCATTATTTCGTCTTTCTAAATTTGTATGTTTTTTATGGTTAACCATTCTTGATATCAGATTTTCCTCCAGTTTTTTCTACTAATTTCACTTCTTTAATCACCATTTCTTGACTAATACTTTTACACATATCATAGATGGTTAAGCAGGTAATATTTGCGCCAGTTAGTGCTTCCATTTCTACACCTGTTTTCCCTTCAATAGTTACTTGGCAGAGTACTTCTATATGTTCAGCATCTATAATTTTTATATCAATATCTACGCCATTAATTAGTAATGGATGGCACATAGGAATTAACTCTGATGTCTTTTTAACGCCTTGAATTCCCGCAATAATTGCTGTTTGAAAAACGGGTCCTTTTTTAGTAATTAACTCCTCACTATTAAAATGAGAAATTATTGTTGTTCCTAAAAACATGCTTGCTTTTGCAATGGCAGTTCTTTTGGTAATTTTCTTTTCAGAAACATTTACCATTTTAGGGTTGTTATTTTTGTTTATGTGAGTAAAATTTGTCATTGTTTATCTTTAAATATTCTCAATACTATCACTTCGAATGAAATTATTTTTTCGAGAAATTTGTTTACTTCCTTCCTACTCGAAATGTTTAAAAATGGTATCGATACGTCGTGCAGAAAAGCGTGATACTCGAACTAGCACTGCTCTTTTATTTTTAAAAAAAAGTTTATCTATATTTTATTATCGGATAAACAGCTCCTTTTTTAAACTCACTTTTATCGCTTGGTAACTGAATAAACGCATCTGTATTTACCAAACTTGCTAAATCCCCAGAGCCGTTTCCTAAAATTGGAAAGGCCATTAATTGGCCTTTTTTATTTTCTAGTTTCACCTGTAAAAGATACACTAAATTCGGCTTAAAAATGATATCCTCTGCTAAAATAGCCGTTTCTTCTTTAACTTTTAAACCTACTGATTTATAATACCAAGGATAAAAATACGCCAAACAATTTACAAAAGTCGATATAGGATTCCCTGGGAAACCAAATACAATTGTGTTATTTTGATGCTTATTTGAACTAAAATCATTCTTAATTAAAGACATTTCGCGTCCGAACCAAAAGGGTTTCCCGGGTCTTTGTGCTACTTTATGGAATAATTTCTCGACACCCAATTCTTCAAAAACTTCTGGTAAAAAATCATATTTACCTTTGCTTACTGCGCCACTAAAGAGTAAAACATCATATTCTTTTAAGTAAGTTGCTATTTTCGATTTTAAAATGGGTTTATCATCTTTAATATGAGCGGTTTCAGAAGAAATATGTAATCTTTCTAATAAAGAAACTAAGGTAAACACATTGCTTCTTCTAATTTGGTGTGTTAATGGGTTTTCAGCTACACCTACTAATTCGTCACCAGTAGAGACAATCATTACTTTTAGCTGTCTTGCAACTTTTACAAACGATTTTCCAACAGTTGCTAAAACCCCAATTTCTGCTGCAGATATTATTGTATTTTTCTGTATTAATAGATCTCCAGATTTTCTGTCTTTTCCTTTTGTGTGTATATTTTGACCTTCGATGATCCCTTCTATATTAATTGTTGCAATTCCGTTTTCAATAGTTACGTCTTCATATCTAACAACCGTATTTGCATTGTTTGGTGAAACTGCACCTGTCATTACTTCGATACAATTTTTAGAATCTTTAAGTGTCATTTGTACGCTTCCAGCAGACTGAATTCCTTCTATTTTGAATGCTCTTTGTCCGTTTTTAAAGGATGTGTAATTTATTACAATACCATCCATAGAAACTCTATTAAAGGGAGGAAAATCTCTGTCTGCAAAAATTTCTTCCTTTAAAATACTACCTACAGATTTTAAAAATGGAGTTTCTTCAACCCCAAAATCTAGAGATGAATTTAAAACGGTTTGTAAAGCTTGGGTTACTGATATCATATTATAAAAAAGGTGTAATCGTTTATTCGTGTAAATGTGAAATATTAGTTGTGCTATAAATAAATTTTCTGTCTGCTTTTTTGTTACGGATTCCTACCTTCGTAGGAGCAACAAAGTTGTTTCATTGTGAAACGATAAAACAAATACACATATAAGCTTGCTTCTATCCTCCAATAGTACTCATACTCTCAGAAGCACCACCATCTTTTCTATTTGCTTCTGCTATAAAACCATTTTCTGGCTTCGCCTTTACTAATGATAAGAAGAGTTCTTTTAAATCATCATTAGAAGCGCCTTCTCTTATAAAATCTCTTAAATTAAAAACACCGTCATCGAACAGACAGTTTTTAAAAGTTCCTGTGCTTGTAATTCTAATTCGATTGCAATTGTTGCAGATAGTTCTTGTAAATGCAGGAATAATTCCTACCGTTCCTAAATGATTGTCGATTTTATAATTTCTTGATGTTGATGATTTTTCTGAAACCACTTCTTTCACATCAAACTCGGTTTTAATCTCTTCTAAAATTCGCTTAAACGTCCAGTTTTCTTCCATTTCACGCTGCCCTTTTCCATTAAAAGGCATTTCTTCAATAAAGCGCACGGCAACCTTTTTATCTTTTGTAAATCTTGCAAAATCGACGATCTCATCTGTATTGACACCTGATTGTACGACTACATTTAGTTTTAAATTTAAACTGCTTTTTTCAAGCAATTCTAATGTTTTATACACTTCAGGAAAAGCATCTCTTCTTGTAATTTTAGCAAACTTTTCTCTACTTAAACTATCAATACTTAAGTTGATATCTTTTACTTTTCCTAACCTTTCAATTCTATCAATATGATGCGATATTAGCGCGCCGTTTGTAGTAATATTAATTGCCTCTAACAAATCGTTATGAGACAGCATTTCTAAAAACCCAACAAAGTCTTTACGCACAAAAGGTTCGCCACCAGTTAAACGGACTTTATTAACGCCTAACTCTGTTAATACACGGATTAAACGATACATTTCTTTAAAAGTGAGTAACTCTTGCCTTGGTACAATATCAATTCCATGAGCAGGCATACAATATTGGCAGCGCAAGTTGCAACGGTCTGTAACTGCTAATCTCACATATTCCATTTGCCGACCGAAGTTGTCTTTTAATTTACTCATTTAGTTTGGTAATTTTTTACTTAATAATCCATAGATAAATGCTCCTAAAAGTGCACCTACTAATAAGATAATTGCCGGAATTAATTTGAAACCTAAAATCACAAAAATTGGTGCAGCACAAGCGCCCGAAATTCCCCAGCCTAAACCAAAGAATGTTCCTCCTAAAATAGTCCTTATAAAACCCTTTTGCTTAGGTTTTGGTACAATTTTATTGCCGTTAATATCTTTTATTTTTCCACTTTTAAACAATTGCATAAAGACCATAGATATGACTACAGCACCACCGATAATGCCAAACATATGAAATGATTGGAAAGTAAACATTTCATAGAAACGGTACCAAGAAATCGCTTGTGTTTTACTCAGTACAATTGCGAAAAAAATTCCTAATATTAAAAATCTGATATTTTTCATGACTAAAATAATAACGGAATTAAAAACCAAGTTGCAATGATTCCTCCAATAAAAAAGCCAATTACGGCTAATAAAGAGGGTAATTGCAAACTACTTAAACCTGTAATTGCGTGACCGGAAGTGCATCCTCCAGCATACCTTGTTCCAAAACCAATAAGAACTCCAGAAACCAACAGCACTAAAAACCCTTTTAAAGAAGTATAGGCTTCTTCCCCAAAAATTTCATCAGGAAAATATTGATTCCCAACATTTAAAAAACCTAAATCTAATAGTTCTTGTGCTGTTTTCGGATTCAAATCAATGGTTTCATTCGGAATTAAATAATATGCAGAAATAAATCCACCGATAATTAATCCAACAACAAATAGCAGTGCAAAATCCCGTTCTTTCCAATCTTTCTTAAAATAGTCTGAAACTTTTCCTGCGCCAGCCATTGTGCATAAAGTATCAAAATTTGTAGAGGCTCCGAAATTCTTTCCAAAATAAAAATACAAAAGCAAGGAAATTGCGATCAATGGACCGCCAACATACCAAGGCCAAGGTTGTAATATAAAATCCATTTTATAATTGAGTTTTTAAATAGTTCATCACTAATTTTGTTGCACCAAGATGGTGCTCTATGTATTTTTTATTGATAACTCCTGTTAATTTCCTGAAGTTTTCATCTTCTTTTAAAGCCTTAAAGTTCTCTGTAAATTCTTGTTGATTATGTATTGAAATACAACCTCCTATTTTTACTAAATCTACCGCCTCTTTAAATTTGTCGTATTGATTGCCAATCACTACCGGAATTCCGAAAGTGGCGGGTTCTAAAATATTATGTAAACCCGTTTTTAAACCTCCACCAACATATGCAATATCTGCTACCGCATAAACTTTAGTTAAAATACCAATGGTGTCAATAATAAAAACCTGTTTATCTGATAAATTTTTACCTTCTTTTTCTGAATATAAAACATTTTTTTTATTGATGGCTTTTTTAAAAGACAGAATTGCATCATTCTTAATATTGTGAGGTGCAATGATAAATTTTTCATCTTTTGTTGCTTCATTATTAATGTAATGTATCAATAATTCTTCATCTTCTTTCCAAGTACTTCCTGCAACAATTGTATATTTATTATCTTTAAATTCGTTAATAAAGTCTAGCGAATTGTCTTGTCCTAAAATCTCTAAAACTCGGTCAAATCGGGTATCTCCAGCAACTGTGGCATTCGTAAAATTGATGCTACTTAATAGCTCTTTCGAAGTATTGTCTTGTACAAAAAAATGATGAAAAGATTCTAGAGATCTTCTCATAAAACCACCGTAGCTTTTAAAAAATAATTGATTTTTTCTTAAAATTCCTGAGACTAAAATCGTTTTAATTTCTTTCTTTTTAAGCTCCTGTAGTAGATTTGGCCAAAACTCATATTTTATAAAAATTGCCAAGGTTGGGTTGAGTGCTTCAATAAATATTTTCGATTTTTTTTTTGAATCCAAAGGCAAGTAACAAACTACATCTGCTAAATTGTAATGCTTTCTAACTTCATAACCAGAAGGAGAGAAAAAGGTAACCAAAATTTTATAGTTTTTGTACTTCTTTTTTAATTCCTCAATAATTGGTCTTGCTTGCTCAAACTCTCCAAGAGAAGCTGCATGAAACCAGATGGTTTTTTCATTCTTTAGCGCAGCTATTTTAGAGAAGGTATCTTTTCTCCCATCAATAAAAAGTTTTATTTTTTTGCTAAAAATAGCTATTATAGGCAGCAATATTGATGCGCAAAAAACCGCAAAATTATAGAGGAACTTCATGCAGGTAAAAGTACAAAACGGAATGTTCTAAAACGAAGAAAAAGCGCTAACAAATAAATGTTAGCGCTTTTATATATTTTTGAAACCTAATTTCTAAGCTTCAAATGGTGTAATAGAAACATAAGACCTATCGTCTCTTTTCTTTCTAAACTCAACTACTCCATCAACTTTTGCATGTAAAGTATGATCTTTACCCATGTAAACGTTTTCACCTGGATTGTGTGTTGTACCTCTCTGACGAACAATAATATTACCTGCTATTGCAGCTTGTCCTCCAAATATTTTTAC
>ENA-ORXF01001913-ORXF01001913.1-marine-metagenome-genome-assembly--contig:-NODE-1913-length-12963-cov-3.984557_pt1 | contig 12963 bp, 14 predicted proteins | sample MGYA00237864_ERZ511476 | MGnify/ENA primary metagenome ERZ511476 (study PRJEB26306, sample SAMN06343908) | marine metagenome | isolation source: coastal waters | place: Atlantic Ocean: West Antarctic... | reverse complement strand
AAACAGTTTAAGCTTTATACCGTTAAGGGAGAGCTTGGAAGCGGGGTCGAAGTAAAGGGAGACCCAATGGAAGGTTGTGAGGTTGAACAAGATAACAATTAACAAATTAAACGTCGCCGTTTTCGTCAATTTTTTTATCTTCGTAAAGACCTACTAACGTTCTGTAATATTCTTGCTTACAGCATTCTAATGCACCCATCATTGCATTATAATTTGCGTAATTTTCTAAAATCCAACGATATAAAGCTTTAGGTTTTTCCGTAGGGTGAAATGCTTTTTTACCAACTAATCCTCTAAATATTTTTGCATTTTTATTAAAAGAAGTATAAGCTAATTCACACATCGCAAAACTCATTTTTTCAGGTATTTTTTTACTGTAAACCTCTTTACCCTTAATCAATAAAATTTGACCCTAATTTTGCTCACTATAATTTAGTTTACTAAGTACCGGATGATTGACCGAATGAGAGCCTATTATCATTTCATTATCATGCATTTCTCTAATTTGATTTACTGATAAATAAAAACTATCTACATCATCATCTATATTATTCACTGAGACTAACTCAGACAAAATTCCTTCACGATATTTATAATCTATGAAGTAGTTGAGAATTCTTTTAAACTTATCAATTGATGCAGGGTTTTTTTGATTTACGTAAGTTTCTTCAGAAAAATCGTTACGTATTAGGTCTGTCAACATTTCCTCTGTTATTTTTGACTCTAATTGACTTAAAAGTTTAGCTGCAGGGATAGAGCCAACTAGTGAGTGTATTAAATGAACACCCAGGAAATTTTTTTCTAAATATGGCTTAGCAGGAATATAAAAAATTCCCCATAGCCCACGTCTTACTAATTCTGGATAAACATATTTATAGTGATCAGATAGACCATCATCAAATGTCAAAACTATTTTTTTTGATGGAGTACTTTTAGTTTTATTGAAAATTACCTCTTCAAACTCAGGTTTACTAAGAAAGCCATACTCATCTTCAAAATAATCAAGCTGTTTTATAAAGTTTTCAATATTCAAATATTTAAAATATGGCATTTTGGGAGAGAATTCACGAACATAATGATACATAATAACTTTCATTTTTAGCCTATTGAGATTCTATTATTATGAAAAATAGGAGCTTTTTCTTTACGTTTACTCATTGTTTTAATATAGTCTTCTACAATATTATTAGAAAATGCTAAATAAAGCGCTTTACATGCTTTATTATCAAAATCCCTCCTAAGATAAAGCCTGCCATTTTTAATACTTCTACTTTGGTGAGACTCAAGCCTATCAAATTGACTTATTAATTCCTTGCAAACTTCACAAGTTTTGATTATAAGTTTACAGCCAATACTATGAGGATCGTCTCCTGACTCAATATCAGCACGTATTTGATGAATAATTTTTCCAGTATCAATCCCACTATCTATGTGCATAAAAGTTGTCCCAACATATTCAGGCTCTTTATTAATCAAGGGCCATACATTTGTCCCACTTCCCCTATAGTATGGAGAAAGACCAAGATGGATATTAATAAATTTTCCAGAAAACTTATCAATCAAAGTTTTATTAATTATTGAAGATCCATAACTAACAATCAAATCAGGATTTAATTTAATTATTTCCTCAAAAACTATCTTATTATTAACATCACCTTTTTTAATTTGTATTAAATTTGAGAAATCTTCAGTTGAATTACAAGTTTGAGAGAAAAAAAATTCTCTGCTTGAGATCTTAAGTTTTCATGCTTTATAAGTAATTTAGACGCAGATTTATTAATAGCAATCCTTTCAAATAGACTTTCCTCATTACCTTCACAATATGAAGCTAATACATTTATGTTTTTATCTGCTGAAATTACTTTTCTAAAAAATATGTGTCGCAACTCACTTCCAGTTAGTAATACTATTTGCTTCATATGTTCATACTATAGATTTTGAACATACCAATTAATAGTTTTATCTAGCCCCTGAGTTATAGTAAAGTTTGGTTGGTAACCCAATAATGCTTTAGCTTTTTCAATGTTAGCTCTTGAATGCTTCACATCTCCAATTCTAAAATCAAGTTTTATAGGAGATTTTTTATTAAGTCCCTGTTTTTTGTCAATTAGCCTCTCTTCTATCATTTGATAAAGCTCATTAAGACTAGTTTGATCATTCAATGCAACATTATAAACCTGGTCAATGGCATTTTCATTCTCAGTTTTTGCTGCTAATAAATTCATTTGAACTGCGTTATCAATATAGCAGAAATCTCTACTCGTTGTTCCATCACCATTAATAAAAACATCTTTTTCATTTAAGATAGCACCAATCCATTTTGGAATAACAGCTGCGTATTCGGAATTAGGGCTTTGTCTTTTACCAAAGATATTAAAATACCTCAAACCTATTGTCTTAAACCCATATGTTGTTGCAAATACTTGAGCATAAAGCTCATTTACCAACTTTGTAACAGCATAAGGGCTTAGAGGATTACCAATTTTTTCTTCAACCTTTGGAAGATCAGGATGATCACCATAGGTAGAACTAGAAGCGGCATAAACAAAACGCCTTACATTTGCGTCTTTACTGGCAACTAACATATTTAAAAAGCCGTCAATATTCGCACTATTAGTGTTTATTGGATCATCGATTGATCTTGGTACAGAGCCCAATGCAGCCTGATGAAGAACATAATCGACACCAGTACATGCTAGTTGACAATCTTTTAGGTTTTTTATATCGCCATTAATGAAATTGAAATTAGCACTAAGAGGCTTCCCTGAAAGTTTTTCTGCATCTTTAATAGCAAGATCTATATTGGATTGAAAGCCAGTATCAAAATTATCTAATCCAATAACTTTTTGATTTAATATTAGTAGTTTTTCTAATAAATTTGAACCAATAAAGCCAGCTACCCCGGTTATTAACCAAACACTTTGATGTTTTGATAAATTTTCTGAAAATTCTTCAAATTTAGTCATTTAAAGCCTTCCATCAACTTCGCTAGCATCAAGTAAATACTTAACATCATAAATTATATGGTTAACCCTTCCAAAAGTCTTTATTTGCTCTACTGACATCTCTTTAAATTCATCATGAGCGACAGCTAATATAATTCCGTCATATTTTCCCTCAACAGGATATTCAAGAATATTAATGCCAAAAATATCATCTGCTTCTTTTTTGTCTACCCATGGATCAAATATATCAACATTACAATTATAACTTTTAAAGTGTTCAGCCACATCGACTACTCGCGTATTTCTCAAGTCTGGGCAATTTTCTTTGAAAGTTAAGCCCATAATTAGTAAATTTGCATTAAGAATAGGGATAAGTTTTTTAGACATTAGTTTTATTACCTGATCAGCAATATATACCCCCATATTGTCATTTAATCTTCTTCCTGCAAGAATCATTTCAGGTTTATAACCAACTTCAATCGCTTTATGAGTTAGGTAGTATGGATCAACACTTATACAGTGACCTCCAACTAAACCAGGGCTAAATGGAAGGAAATTCCATTTTGTGCCAGCAGCTTCTAATACTGCCTCAGTATCAATATCTAATATATTAAAGATACGAGCAAGTTCATTAATAAGAGCAATATTAACATCACGTTGAGTATTTTCAATAACCTTAGCAGCCTCTGCAACTTTAATGCTACTTGCCTTATGAGTTCCTGCCGTGATTATCTCTTTATACAAATTATCAATAATATCTGCCACTTCAGGTGTTGAGCCTGAAGTAACTTTTTTTATTAAAGGAAGACGATGTTTTTTATCTCCTGGATTTATTCTTTCAGGGGAGTAACCACAATAAAAATCTACATTAAATTTGAAGCCAGATATTTTTTCAAGAATTGGTACACATATTTCTTCAGTAGCTCCGGGATATACAGTTGATTCATAAATAACAATATCACCTTTTTTAAGAATACGCCCTACAAGTTTACTAGACTCTTTAAGATGACTTAAATCTGGTACCTTATTTTGATCTACAGGGGTCGGAACAGTAATAATATAGACCTCACAGTCTTTAATATCTATAGAGTCAGCTGTAAAACTCAAATTAATTGACTGATTAATCTCTTTTTTAGATACTTCAAGAGTAGAGTCAAAACCCATATTTAGGGCGTTTACTCTTTCTTGATTAATATCAAAGCCTATAGTTTTTCGCTTTTTCCCAAATTCTGCTGCCAAAGGAAGTCCAACGTAACCAAGCCCAATTATTGCTATTTTTTTCATTCTTCAACCATTCTATTTAAATCTAATAAGGTCTCTTCTAAATCTAATGAATATGCTAGATTTTCAATAAGAGACAAATATGTTTCTAAATTACTTAGTGATATTATAGATTGCTTATTTTTAATAAGGTCAATCTGTAAATAATTAAATTTAGGATGATGATGAATACCATCCATATAATTAGATAAATCATCTAAAAAAGGCAAGTCATCAAATCCATAAACTTTTGCATTACTATATTTTTCTAATTGGGTAACAATCATATCTATTCTACGTTTATATAAATCGAAATTATTTTCTTTTTGTTTAAGAACTGCATACTTCATTCTTGAATATGGTGGAAATATTAGGTGGAAGTTTGTTTCAGGATATTGATTGATTAATCTTAATAAATACTTATCAAAAATTATCTGATCATAAGCTTTAGAAATTTTAGTAATATCATAATCATCATTAGGAGAATTTATATCGCTAATCATTTTTTTTAGAGCTTTTTTTCTTTGAGCACTTAAAACACTTCCAAAATAGTTTTCATATGATTTTGGCCACTCTACAAGATTATTAATATCTTTAAAATTTGAGCAACTTATAACATAACAATGAAGATACTTTAAATATCGAAAACCAATATAAAATTTATTAAACCCCTCTCCTTTGTCAAATCTCTTCTCAGACTCTCTAAAAGCATCAACACTAAAGATTACATGTTTTAATTTCTTCTTACTTAAAGCATATTCTAGAACTTGAGATCTATAGGACAAAGCACCATTCGATAAAGAAATATTTATGAATTGTCCTCCCAAATTAGAATTAGCATATAGTGGGTCCATGCTATGAAGCATACTAGAGCCAAGGATAATAGAGTCATAGGGTGCATTATTCAAAATTCCATATGTACTCATTTTGAGATCAGTTGAATAAAGATTATGATTTTTCTTAATTAAATTAAAAGTCCTGTAAGGATCTATTAGAATCAATAATATGATGTCAACTATTAAAATAAGAATTACTGAAATCAGAAAACTTTTAATGTAACTTCTATATGTCATATATCTTTTTAAAATTGAAAATACAAAAATTCAGTCTTAAAGCCGAAATAAATAAAAATAATTGCAATATAAAAATATAAAGCCGAAATAAAAGCATGACTTGCTCCTAATTTTATTTTCTCCAGCAATATCTCATACTGAGAAAAATAAGAGATTCTTTTTGGAATCAAAACTATAAAAAATAATATAGCAAGAAAAACTAGGCCTTTATTTGATCCAAATGTACCTAAATCATTGAATAATACTTGTGTACCCAAAATATTATTTTCAATATAAGCTCCTAAAGGCTTCAATTGTCTAGGAAGTGAAATACCATTCTGTCCAATCATTCCACTTAACATTCTCTTAGCACCTTCAATAGTTTCTGCCCTGAAAGGGACCCATGCGATAACTATTGCAAGAAAAGTGATGAACCAAGAGAAGGTTGAAATAAATTTACTTTGTGTCTTGCTCTTAAAAATTGATCTCCATCCATGATTAATTATTAAATAAAAGCCATGCAGTCCTCCCCACAATATAAATGTCCAGCCTGCCCCATGCCATAAGCCACCCAAAAGCATAGTTATCATTAAATTAACATATCGACGAGTCTTCCCTTTTTTACTTCCACCGAGAGGAATATACAAATAATATTTTAAAAAACGAGACAAAGTAATGTGCCACCTTCTCCAAAAATCAATAATTGATAGAGACTTATAAGGAGAATTAAAATTAATTGGGAGGCGAATACCAAACATCATACCGATGCCAACTGCCATATCTGAATATCCTGAAAAATCAAAATATAGTTGAAATGTATATGCTAAAGCTCCAAACCATGCCTCAAAAAAGGTTAACGTTAACCCTAGCTCTGCTGCATTAAATACTGGAGTAGCATATATTGATATTCCATCAGCTAAAACAACTTTTTTGAATAAGCCCACTACAAAAATAGTTAACCCAATCGCTAAATTTTTTGAATTTATTTTAAAGAAAGAATCTTTTATAAATTGAGGAAATATTTCTTTGTGATGAACAATTGGACCAGCAATTAATTGAGGAAAGAAAACAACAAAAAGGCTATAGTGAAGAAAAGAATAATCTTCAGCTTTATCATTTCTAACGTCTACAAGATATGCAATTTGCTGAAATGTAAAAAAAGATATTGCTAAAGGTAGAATAATTTGCTCCAAAACAATATTATTTCCACCAATATCATTTACAGTATAAATAAAGAAGTTCGCATATTTAAAATAGCCCAACATTCCTAAATTAAAAACAATGCCAATGACTAGAAGTGTTTTTTTATAAGATTGCTTTGATGCTTTATTTATAAAAGATCCAGTCCCATAATTAAAGACAGCAGACATCAATAAAATCACTAAGTATGGAGGGTTCCACCAACCATAGAAAAATAGTGATGCCGCTATCAACCAGGCAATAGCAGTTCGCTTAAATCCCTGCCTCCCAATTAAGTGAAACCCAATTAGCGTGATAGGGAGAAAAAAGAAAATGAACTCGAGCGAACTAAATAACATTTAATATTAAATGCATTAAAAATCTAGTTTGATTTTATAATACTTTATGTACCAATCCACAAAGTTTTTCATACCATCTTCTATTTTAACTCTAGGCTTGTAGTTGAAATCTAAAGTCAAGTCATCAATATTAGCAAAAGTTTCAGGAACATCGCCTGGTTGAATTGGTAGAAGTTCTTTTTTGGCAATCTTACCAAGCTCTGACTCTAATACTTGAATATAATCCATTAGTTCTAATGGATTATTATTACCAATGTTATAAAGCTTATATGGCGAACTTGAAGAAGAAGGATCAGGATTACCACCATCCCAATTTTCATTTATTGTTGCTGGCTGGCCAATAACTCTGATAATTCCTTCAATAATATCATCTATGTAAGTGAAATCCCTTTTATGCTTTCCATAATTAAATAGTTTAATTGGGTCACCAGATATAATTGCAGTAGTAAATTTTTGTAATGCCATATCTGGCCTATCATAAGGCCCATAAACTGTAAAAAATCTTAAGCCTGTTGTTGGCAATCGATACAGATGAGAATAAGTATGGGCCATTAGCTCATTAGCTTTTTTTGTAGCTGCATATAAACTTACAGGATGATTTGTACAGTCCTTAGTTGAAAATGGTTGTTTTGTATTAAGTCCATAAACAGAACTCGATGATGCATATATAAGATGTTTAACCTTAGTATTTCTGCATCCTTCTAGGATATTTCCAAAACCAACTAAATTACTTGAAATATAGGCATGAGGGTTTTCTATTGAATATCGAACTCCAGCTTGAGCTGCAAGATTAACTACAATATCAAATTTCTGATCTTTAAATAGAATCTCAATGGATTTTTGATCATCAATATTCATCCGAAAATGAGTATAGTTTGGATGGTCAAGGTGACGCTCTAAACGAGATTCTTTAAGTGCTGGATCATAATAATCATTATGATTATCCACCCCTACAACTTTATTTCCTAGCTTAAGCAATTCAATAGAAAGTGCTGAACCTATAAAACCTGCAGATCCTGTAACGAGGATTTTCATTTATTTGAGCTCTTAATTATAGAATTAATATAGTCTTCAATTTTTTTTGTTTCATTCCAACCTAGTTCTCTTGTTTTGTCACATATAACTGCTGAACTATTTCTATTACCTTTTCTTTCAGGGAACATTTCAATCTCCGAGCCAAATAGTTTAGCAATTTCTAGAATTGAATGGGCTTTTGAAGAACCAATACCATAATTATCTCCCGATCCACTTCTACCAACAAGAATTAAACCAGAGATAATATCATCAATATAAGTGAAGTTTCTTAACTGAGTCCCTGGCGATACAACTGGCAAAGGGCTTCCTTTTTTATACTTTGCCGTAAAGATAGCTATTAATGTTGAATATTTACCATGGGAAATCTCTCTGCCCCCATAAACATTATAAAAGTAAGTAATCGCATAGGAAAGACCAAACCATTCTCCAAAGTTTTCAACAAGCTCAGTATTTGATGCTTTAATCCATGCATATGGACTTTGAGACTTCCCAAGTCCACCATCACCAAACTTAGTACTACTTCCTGCATAAATTAACTTTGATTTATTCTTTAAACAAAATTTTAAAACTGAAAAAATACCATTATTATTTGATTTCCAAACAATATCAATATCTGCAAAACTTTGCTCAACTCTCGAGTATTCTCCTAAGTGATATACTATATTGGGAACAAAATCTACCAGGTCATCAATATCAATTGAATCTCCCTGAATATACTTAACACCTTTAATATGGTTATCCACACTTCCTGAAGAATAATTATCTAAAGATACTACATAATTATCAACATCTTTAATCAGCTCCTCACATAAGTGACTGCCAATAAACCCCGCCCCGCCTGTTACTAATATTTTCATGGAATTAAAATTTTTATTTACCTAGTTAGTCTGAATTAAATAAATCTCTTGTATAAACTTTCTTTAAAACATTTTCAAGCTCAGGGACCATTCTATTTGAGATAATTACATCACAAATTTTTTTAAAGTGCTCTAAATCCTTAATCACTTTTGAATTTAAAAATTCATCTTTTAAAAGTTCAGGCTCATATACTACTACTTCAACACCTTTGACTTTAATACGCTTCATAATACCCTGAATAGAAGAAGCCCTAAAGTTGTCAGAACCAGATTTCATAATAAGTCTATATACACCAACAATTTTTGGATTTTTTTTAATTATTGAATCTGCTATAAAATCTTTCCTAGTTGAGTTGGAGTCAACAATAGCAGTAATAAGATTATTTGGGACATCTATATAATTTGCTTTCAGTTGTTTGGTGTCTTTTGGAAGGCAATAACCTCCATAGCCAAAGGATGGATTATTGTAATGAGAACCAATTCTAGGATCCAAACCAACACCTTCAATAATTTTTTTAGAATTAAGATTATGAGCCTCAGCATAAGAATCTAACTCATTAAAGTAAGCAACTCTCATTGCAAGATAAGAATTGCTAAAGAGTTTTATTGATTCGGCTTCTGTGGAACCTGTAAATAAAACATCAATATTTTTTTTCACTGCCCCTTCCAGTAAAAGATTTGCAAATTGCTTGGCCTTATCAGACTTTTCACCAACGATTATACGAGATGGATGAAGATTATCATAAAGTGCACGGCCCTCTCTTAAGAACTCAGGCGAGAAAATAATATTGTTAGTTTTAAAAATATTTCTGGCGCTCTTAGTAAAGCCAACTGGAACGGTAGATTTAATAATCATCATAGCGCTTGGATTAATTTTTACGACATCTTTTATAATAGCTTCTACAGAAGAAGTGTCAAAGTAGTTAGTTTTTGGATCATAATCTGTTGGTGTCGCAATAATGACAAAATCAGCTCCTTTATAAGCTTCTGAGTTATCAAGTGTTGCAATAAAATTAAGATTTTGATTTAATAAAAAATCTTCAATATCATTATCTAGAATTGGAGAAATCTTATTATTAAGCTGTGTTACTTTCTCGGGCACAATATCTAGAGCAACCACCTCATTTTTTTGAGATAAAAGCATCGCGTTAGATAACCCTACATAACCTATTCCAGCAATTGCGATTTTCATTTAGTCTCCATAATAAATTACCAATAATGCTTAAGAGCAAAAATTTAAAAAATTTAAGTGTGTGAAAGAATTAAAGTAAATTATGCCATTTAGCAAGATAATTAGTAGCCGCTAAAAAACCTTTAATACTTCCACAATCATATCTTTTCCCTTGAAACTTATAAGCTATTACTTTACCTTGTTTAGCAAGCGTCATAAGTGCGTCAGTAATCTGAATTTCTCCATTTTTATCAGGCTGGGTTTTTTCAAGTACTGAAAAGATTTCTGGAGTAAGGATGTACCTACCAATAATTGCCAAATTAGATGGAGCATCTTCTTTATTTGGTTTTTCAACCATATTATTAACTTGGTATACATCAGTTGATCCAGCTATTAATTTTCCATCAATTATGCCATACTTGTAAACCTCCTCAAAAGGCACCTCCTCTATTGCAACTATACAAGAATCAGGATATTGATTATGTAGCTTGGACATCTGCATAAGAACTGTGTCACCCTGTGTAATACATAAATCATCTGGCAAAATAACTGCAAAAGCATCACTACCAATAAGTGGCTTACTAGTATTAATTGCATGGCCTAAGCCCAACATCTGCTCTTGATTAATGTAGCTAAAATCACACCTTTCAGAAATATAATTTACCTCATCAAGTAAATTTTCTTTAGCGGTACCTTTGATACTATTTTCAATTTCAGCATGTGCCTCAAAATAATTTTTAATAGCTTTTTTATTTACATTGGTAACCAGAGCCAAATTATAAATCTCAGCACTAATGGCCTCCTCAACTCCATATTGAATAAGTGGCTTTGTAAGTATAGGTAGCATTTCTTTTGGAATAGCTTTGGTAGCAGGAAGGAAGCGAGTACCATAGCCAGCTACTGGAAATAAACATTTATTGATTTTCATGCTATTTATTATTAACGTTATTTCCAAAAGATTATACTGTTGAGAAGAATACTTAGTTACTAATGTGCAATTATTGTTTATTACCTCTTAACGTATTATCGAAATATTTTTTGAACAGGTAGATAACTTTGTTACACAAAGAAATATACTTGAAATAACCCTTATTTTAAGTGGTAGTTTATTTTCAAATATTTAATTGTTTTTTCTTTAGGTTGCTTTATCTCAAATAGATGAGTCAACTCCTAACTAAAGTTTAAATACTTTAATTAATTTATCTTAAAATAAACTTATAGTTTTCTTTTTTTATTTTTCTTAATTAATGATGCTCTATAATTAAAATATTATTATTAATTTAAGCAAATGAATAGCAGACTCAACTTTAGCAAAAAAACATTACTAAGCGCTTTTGATTTGAATTCTAGTATTAATAATTCTTACTATGAACCAGAATCACTAGTTCTAATAATGTTATGAATGTTATTTGTATGAAATGGGGTGATAAGTTCCCAGCAGATTATGTAAATCGGCTTTACTCAATGGTTTCACGGAATATGGATGCTGATTTTAGATTTGTCTGCTTCACTGAAGATAGTAAAGATATTAGGCCCGAAATAGAGATACAAAAACTTCCAGAACTAGAGCTTCCATCAGACTCACCAGAGCGTGGCTGGAGGAAACTCACAGTATTTAAAAAAGGCTTTGGTGGCCTTTCTGGCAAAACTCTTTTTCTCGACTTAGACGTAGTTATTGTTGGAAAGTTGGATGTTTTTTTTAATCGACCTGGAGATTTTTTAATTTCTCATGACAAGAAAAACTCAAAGAAAAAAGAGGGAAACTCATCAGTATTTCGCTTTGAAATTGGACAATATTCTCAGATACTGGACTACTTTGAGAAAAATTTTGAACAAGTAAAAAATGAAGTGCGTCATGAACAGGCTTACCTGTCAAGAGAAATTGATAAACTAGGTAAATTAGAATTTTGGCCAGATGACTGGGTCCCAAGCTTTAAGTATAAATGTTGCCCGTCCTGGTTTAAATCTTGGTTCCTACCCCCTTCAATACCCAATGGGGCTCGAGTTATTTTATTTCATGGTTTGCCCAACCCGCCAGAAGCAATTATAGGGCTTAGTGGAAAATGGTATCGACATATTCAGCCATCTCCATGGATTAAAGACTATTGGACAACTAATGAGTAAAATACAAAAATCTGTAATGAAAGGGATTATCTTGGCAGGTGGCTCTGGTACAAGGCTGTATCCTATTACTAAGACTATATCTAAACAGTTAATGCCCATTTATGACAAACCAATGATTTATTATCCACTATCAGTTTTAATGTTGGCTGGCATACAAGAAGTTTTGATTATTTCTACTCCTGAAGACTTACCAAAATTTAAGCAACTTTTTGGAAGTGGGGCAGATATTGGTATGAAATTTAGCTATGTTGTTCAACCCTCTCCTGACGGATTAGCTCAAGCCTTTATATTAGGCAAAGATTTTATTGATGATGATGATGTCTGTTTGATACTAGGTGACAACATTTATTATGGTCAGGGTATAACTGATATGTTGGCTAACGCTGTGTCAAATGCTAAAGATAAAAACATGGCAACTGTATTTGGTTATCATGTTAAAGATCCTGAGCGCTATGGGGTAGTTAATTTTGATAAAAATGGCAAAGGACTTAGTATCGAAGAGAAGCCAAAAAACCCACAAAGTAACTATGCAGTTACTGGTCTTTACTTCTACCCTAATGATGTGGTTAAAAAAGCTTTTGAAGTTATACCATCTGATAGAGGTGAGTTAGAAATTACCACTATCAATCAGATGTTTTTGAGTGAAGATCGACTAACTGTTGAGCTTATGGGAAGAGGATATGCTTGGCTCGATACAGGAACTCCTGAGAGCCTTTTAGAGGCCTCAACCTATATCGAAATCATTGAGAGAAGACAGGGATTAAAAGTAGCCTGTATCGAAGAGATTGCTTTTGAAAAAGGCTATATTAATAAAGCGCAACTCATTGAATTAGCCAGGCCCATAGCTGAGAATCAATACGGTCAATACTTACTTAAGCGTGCAGAGGAAGTAATTTGAAGTTCATTGCTCAGTCAATTGCAGATGTAATACTCATTAAGCCTACTATGCATGATGATGGCAGGGGTTACTTTTTAGAAACA
>ENA-ORXF01001907-ORXF01001907.1-marine-metagenome-genome-assembly--contig:-NODE-1907-length-12998-cov-5.706060_pt1 | contig 12998 bp, 14 predicted proteins | sample MGYA00237864_ERZ511476 | MGnify/ENA primary metagenome ERZ511476 (study PRJEB26306, sample SAMN06343908) | marine metagenome | isolation source: coastal waters | place: Atlantic Ocean: West Antarctic... | reverse complement strand
TTCTCCATGTTAAGTTAAGGAGGGGGCGAACCCCCTCCTCATAGTCTTAGTTATTACTGACTAATATTATGCGTCAGTAAATGTTGGAACAGTAGCATCAGAAACGAAACCTGACACATGATAGACAGTAGCTGAAGCGCCAACTAGGTCTATAACGTATGAAGCAGGTGTTATTAATGAAATTATACTGTTTGAGTTACCATCTGAAAACACAACAGCGTTAGTGTCACCATCAGTATCTAGGTGAGTTAAAGCACCTTTGAAAAAGATAGTATTACCAGCAGTCTTAATGATGTGGTCAGTAGCGTCCGCAGCTTCACCACCGTAAATAAATCTGAAAGTCAAACCAGCACTTGGTGTTGGTAATGTTACAGTTGTATTTTGTCCAGTGTTAGGGAAGACGTTTGTTCTTCCACCATTAGTAGCAGCAGTTGCTGTGATTGCAGCAGTATCAGCTAAAGCAACAGGTGCCGCTAAAGCGTTAACCATTTCAGCAATCGTTACTTTTTTATTAATTGGCGTTCCAGAAGGATCATCAACTACATGAAGCAAGTCTTCTCTTGCAGTAGCAACTCCTAATGAAGTTAATGCCGTGATTTTTTTATCAGCCATTTTATTATTTCTCCATATTTAAACCCCTTATGTATTCGGGGAATGTTAGCCCAGACATTGAAATTATCTCGTCAGGGATCAAATGCAAAGGGGCGAAATTGCCCCTCTACAAATTATTTATAAGACTTATTACCACTTATTATAAAGTAGTAACGCCTTTTAGTATTTCAGCACTTCCAGAAGCAGAACCTGATTGTGTTTCTGTTACTAAACCAGAAGCGTCAGTAGTAAATTCTTCAGCCCCTACTCTAACATCTCCACCACTAGTATCTTCATTGATAATAAATCCATCGTTGTCCTCTAATAGTCCAACTCTTCCGATTTGTGTATCAACACCAAAACCAGTTCTATATGCTTGATCTCCAACAACACTAGTTGCACCGTCAGCGCCTTCTAATGACATTGAAACACTATTCTGTTCAATACCCTCACCTGCGTCAGCAGAAAACAATAAGTTAATATTGTCTGCAACTGTAATTGGTTCTGAAACTGTAAATTCAGTTTGATCCTCAACCGCTGTGATTGTTAATGTATTATCTGTACTTATTCCTGTATCACTATCGAAAGCAGCAGTAATTGAAGCAGCAGGTGTTCCACCAGCGCCATTTACTGTAACTACTTGTCCAACAGCGATTGTTCCACTAACACCATCAACTGTAACTGTTGTTGAAGCTGTTAATGCACCAGCAACTGTACCAGAAGCACCACCAGAGGCATCTAAGACGATACTATCGTCTGCTTGACCGCCATCTGTTTCTGACAATATACCAGAAAAAGTTTCATCATCTGATTGCATTGTTGCAGTACCGTTTACATGAATAAAGTTATCATGGAATGCTAAGAAACCTGCAGCAGTCTGACTTCTTCTTCCTCTGAATGTTATTGCATTTGTTCCTGTACCAGACTTATATTGACACGCAATAGTACCGTCTGACGCCATGTCAGTTGCACCTAATTCTGTTAGTAGAATAAATACTTTGTTTGTTATAGTTTGGTTAGCTGTAGCAGCCGCACTAGTAACTGTAATGTTTTCATCAAATGTTAGAATTAAATCAAAGTCTGCAGCATCAGCGTAAGCGCCATCAGCCCAGTCAATTGACATTAAGTTTCCAGATTTGAATGTTACCGATAAATTTCTAATTGCTATTAAAATCTCTGGGTCTGCACTTGTATTATCGTTACCTGTTGCAGCAGAAGCCACACCTGGTTGCATTACCCATCCTTTAGAAGTTGCAGCTACAAATTCTCGGGAGTATGTGGAGTTAGAATCCATAGGTAGATTTTTAGGTCTACTTTCTGATCCACTCGTTTTTCCCCATATTGCCATTTTAATCTCTCCTTATTAATAAGTTTATATTTTGTTAATTAACACTACTATTTATCAAAAACCAAATCTCTTTAATTGAGAAATTGTGGTTTGAGTACTAGAATGTAGTATTCCCATACCCCCAGCAGCCTTAAAATCAGATACGTTTTTAGGATAATCATCAATTAATATTGCAGGTCGCCTTCCTTCCATAGCAAAATTCTTCTTTTCTCTACGCCTCACAATGTTTATCATAGAATTTTTAGTATAACCTAGATTGCTTCTTAACCATCTTCGTTTACCTGGTATGCAATTAGGATCTTCAACACTAAAGGCAGATAATATATGAGGGTTATACTTCTTTATATAACTCCACAGTTGTCTACCATCTCTTGTCCAAGGCATAGTAGACCAAAAATTCTTCGTCTTTCTAATAGATTCCCAATCTTGACCAGTTCGTAATCCTACCCAATTTTGTCCTGTTGCCATTTTAGCAGCTAAAACAAAATCACAAAGTACACCATCCATATCACAGTATATACGAGGTAGTTCGCCCTTTGCCTCTTTATAAAACTTTATATACTGTTTCATAGTACAGTTTAGTTTAGATTTTGACCAGAACCTGTATTTTTTCCACCAGAATAAACCCCAATATTAACATCAGGATTAATTTCTATTTTAGTTTTACCTAAACTTTTTTTAAATAATGTCTTTACTTTCTTCTGTACATTAGGCATAGGTGTAGTTTTATCAAGCATTGCTTGTGCCACACCAGTTCTCAAAGGAACTTCACCAGTATCAGGATTAGGTTCAGGTTTTACTGTTTTGTTCTTTTCATTTTCTAAAGAAATCTTTAACATTTGAATTTCATTTTTCAATCGTTGTACTTCATCTTTAGAATCTGATTTTTCTTTTTCATCATCTTTAGGTTTATCTTCTTTAGGTTTATCTTCTTCAGGTTTAACTTCTTCATTTGCTACATTTGGATTGTACATGAGATAGTCATAAACAGAATTTACATAGTCTTTTGCTTTTGTAATTTTAGATTGCACCCATGCTTCCATAGGATTACCCTCATCTGATTTACCTTCAAGAGCTGCAACAAGTTCTAATGCTTTATCAGCAGTAGCTTTTAACTCACCACGAGCCATTGATATCTCATGGTCAGGTGCTTCTCTTACTTTTTTAAGCGCTTCTCTAAATGTATTATTATATTTCATTATTAACCTTTTAATTTGCCAGTTTGATACATTTCAGCAACAACATTTTGAATACTACCTGGTTTTTCATCTAGGTATTTTTCAGTTTTGTACATAGCATTAATCTTTTTCATTGCTGCCATTGGTTTTGGATTATCATTTACTTTTGACATATCAGTTCCGCCGCCATTTTTAACATCGCCTCTTACATCTGATTTCATATATGTAGCGTTCATATCTTTTTTAGGATCATCACCTTTTGATTTGTGAGGGTCTTTAATCATTGCATTAAGTTTCATGTTATTCATAGGTGTTAAATCATCATCACCCGTTTTCATAGCGTTCATTTTACCATACATAGATTGAATTGGCATTTTCATAGCCATCTTCATCATTTCTTTTTTAGCCATTTCTTTTTTCATAGCATTCATTGCCATAGCATTTACTGCTGTTTCTTTATGACTCGGTGTATGCTTTTCTTCTTTTTCTTTTTTAGAAATTGCGATTGCAGCTTGTTGAGCGGGTGATACTGCTTCTTTCATAGCATTCATACTACCATACTCATCCATTTTCTTCATCATCTCTTTCTTCATCATCTCAGGCATATCGCCCATTTCTTTCATAGCAGTCATCATTTCTTTTTTCATCATTTCTACTTTAGTTGGGTCTGTTTCTGCTTTCAACATTTCCATTTTCTTCATCATTTCTTTTTTCATCATCTCTGCTGTCATCATCTCATCTTTTTTATCACCTTTAGCAGCGATTGCTTTTTGTAATCCAGCTGGTAGTTTCTTTTGTGCTGGTGTTAGTTCTTCATTCTTAGCATCATGCGAGTCATCTACTGCTTTAAAGAATTTCTTTTTATCTTCATCCGACTTTAAATCGTCAAGGGAGTTAATCCCAAATTTCTTCATAGTCGCATTGAATTTATCTTTGTAAGATTCGTTCATTGTTTGGTCTCCCTTTGGTTTATTGTCGTTCACTAAAGTGCTACTTAATCCTTTTTTTGCTAGTGCTGACTTAACACCACTTTGAGAATCAGTATTCATACTCTTAAATTTTACATTAAAAGCATTCATATCTTTTAATGATAGTTTCATTAGTTCTTCGTAATCTTTTTTGTTTGAAATAAAAGGTCGTTGTGCTATATACTGTCTTAATGCAGTTGCAACTTCAGGATTTGTAAGCACCCGTTCTTCTTTTAATCTACTGTAATACTTGTTGACAATAGCATCTCTCTCTGTTTGGTCTGCTCGAGAAATAGAGTTTGCTTTCATGTGTCTTTTGTTTATGTCAGCAATCTTTTCTTTTTCTTTTGCTGTACCAAACATACCTACAACTTTTGTTGCATTGCCACTATGGTCATTTTCTCTTTCATTGTTTTTAAAATCTTTTTTAGTAAATGCTTCTTCTACATCTTCAATGCCAAGTTTCTTTTTAACCATGTTAGTTGCTGTTGCATATCTTACAGCATCACCATCTTTTCCATATCTCTTAATAAAATCTTTTTTAGGCATATCATCTGCTTTTGTGTGAACCATTTTAACTTGTGATTTAGATAAGTCTGCCTCATCTTTTAAATCTTTAGTTAAACTTTTTACTTGACCTTGATGTGCTTTAACAGCTTTCTTTAATTGTTTAACAACATCATCTACTGACTTTTCATCATCTTTATTTAATGCTTCTTCTAGTTCTTCTTTAGGAACACAATTAGGAACACGCTTGCCAGTTTTACTTGATATTTTTGTACCCACTTGTTTGTGAGAATCCCAACACGCTTCACATTGTAGTTCGTCTGCTTCTGCCATATCTAATTTAGTTTTGAAGTCTGACCATTTCTTGCCTCTTTTCACAACTGCAATATTCTTAGCAGCTGTTGCTATAAAAGGTATATCAGTATTTGCTAACTTCACAAGCATATCTGTTGAGTATTTAGATAACATAGTCTGCATTTTTTCAATTTGATTCATAGGTATTCTTTTACCTTTTAGAGGATCATATTCTTTCTTTAGTCTTGCTAACTGAGCAGCAGTAAATTCTTTAAACAGTTTCTTCATTTTCTTCTCCTGCTTCTTCTTGTACTATCTCTATTTCTTTGACACCATCATTTTTTAACTGTGCCATTTTTGCTTCTGCTTCACCTTTAGACCTGTATGTAATATGAAATTTTTTCTTGTTTGCTGGGTCTATAAATTTTACTTTAAATTCTTCTTCTAGTTCTTCTTTGTTAAAATCTGTCCAATCGCCAGTTTTTATAGCGTGGTCAAGTTTCTTTCTCATAATAGCATTTGTAGCACCTATACTTAAATATCTTCTACGACCTTTTTCATCATACCAACCTTCTTTTCCTTTATCATATTTAAGTTTCATTGCTTCTTCTAGTTCTTCGTTTGCTGTTCTTAATGCAGCTCGAACACTAGGCTCATCAGATAATCCTCTTGCAATCTTTTCAATTTGTTTAACAGCAGCTGTCATGTTGCCACCCAGTTTCTTTGCGATTGCAATTGCTTTTTGAATGTTACCAGTGATACCTTCATCAATAGGATCCCTATATGCCCTTGTTTCTCTTAAAGCTTGTGTCATTGTTTTTCTACTTTTATACATTATAGTTCCTTTTTCATTCGTAAAACTGCTTTTTCTAATTCGTCTTTCCAGCGTTCTCCGTAACGTTTCTTATATTTATCTATTGTTTCATCTTCATTTGCAAATTTTTCAATATCATTTTCTTCAATTGTCTTACTATGTTGTCTAAAATTCTGTATTGGTTGCCCAGGAGTCATTGCCATAGTGTGTTTAGAATATTCATCTGTACCAACTTCATAGTATTCATTTGTTTGCATTTCTTTTTCAAGTGTGTCTAATAGACTTTCTTTATTCATTTCTTTTGTTTTTTCTTTCATTTTATCAATAAACCTTCTATATATTGCTGCCTCAGCAGACTTACCCATTTCTTTTGCTCTTTGTTCCATTGCAACAGCGGCTTGAATCTTATGTGCATGAGTTTTACCAGAGCTTTTAATTTTACTTACACTTGCTCTTGCAGTTTCAGGATCTTTAAATCCAAGACCTTTGATAGTACCTTTTGGGTTCTCATCTGTATATAAGTCAGAATGTTTATCTGACCCTGCAGGTTGACCTTTCTTTCTAGGTATTCTAGGTTCTTCACTCATCTGTATATCATACAACCATGCCTTTTTAACAAGACCTTCGTTTTCATATGAAACATAATTAGAGCCTCGTCTAACTACCATACCTGATGTGCCGTCTAAATGTTCTATCATATCACCAACATTGAATATTCTTTCTTGATGATATTCTTCTCTTAAATCGTTATTTAAAAATTCTGTAAATGAGCTTTTAATTAATGGATAATTTCTACCTGTAATACCCATGCCTTTTCGTACTGCATTAAATAAACTACTTGCATCTGAATCTGATAAATTAGGAACACCTTTTTTGAAGTTCTTACTATCACCGTTCTTTGCCATATCTCTCATCTTGGATGCTGACATTCCTGATACACCTTCAGCATCTGGATCTCTTTCGCCAGATGAAACAACTTTAATTGATTTATAGTTATACTCTACGCCGTTATATTTGTCTGTAAGTTTTTGAAACTCACTTACTCTATCACTACCTGCAATCATAATAATCTCACCGTACATTTTGTTATAAAATTTTAATACTTCTATAAATGTTCTTTGTGAACCTCCTGCTGCTATTATTTTATTTGCAGGAAACATCTTCTTCATAAACTTGACTTTAGTTTTTACATCTAATGGATTACTTCTTTTGTCGGTTGAGGCACTAGCATAAACAATGTGATTAGCATTGTTCTTTCTAGCTTGTGTAATCACTTCTCTCATAAGTTTATCGTGCCCTAGAGTAGGAGGGTTAAACCTACCAAAAGCAAATACCAGTTTGTTGCCTTTATCTAATGCCTCATCGACCACCCTAGCTATGCTTTGGGTGTGTTCTTTTCGTAATGAATCTATTTCAGCGTCTGTTACTTCACCATCATCTAAAATCATTTTACATTTCTTTAAGAATTTTAGATAGTGATACTTCTCTAACATTTTATAAACTACATTCTTAGGTAATCTATTTTTAATACTGAAAGTTTTAATATCATCTGGTGACATATCTGTATTAAATGCTGCTCGTCTTTCAGAGTCAACAGTATCACCTATGTTTATTAAGTCTTGTAGGTCAGTTTCTATTTCATCTAACTTACCTTTAACTCTTTTTTCTAAGTCTTTAATCTCGCCAGGTTTTAATTCTGATAGTTCATCATAATCAATTATATCTCTTTTCAATTCTCCTTTAACTATATCTATCTCATCAACCTTTTTCTGAAAGTCTTTAAGATATACATTAACATCAAAAGTAAAATCATCTGGGCGTTTGATAAACTTGTTTGTCTTAATATCAAATGCAGCGTCAGCCTTTAAGTTCTGGTCATCATATGATTTCTTATCTGTAATGAAATAATAATTAACAGGATGTTTTGTTCCTGGTATTTCTTTACCTTGAATATTATCTGGATTTTTAGCTGATAGATATTGTTTAGATAATCTTGTTCTTTCTTCTTCTCTATCTCCTTCTGGTATATCAAACAATATATTAATATCTAAGTCAGCATCATTTCTATATCTCTTTGTGAGTATAGAACCAATCAATGTGTATTTTAAAATAGGGTATTCTTTTTCAAACTCTTCCATTTGTTTATCAAGCATATCCATAACAGATTGTTTAATTTTTGGATTAGAGGTATCAGCATCATCAAACACCATAGGAGCATAAGTGCTTCTAGGTATGTCAATAATTGATTCTCTTATCTGACTAAATGTTTTCATTTTCTACCTTTTAGTTTTTCTATAGCTTCTCTATTCTCATGTATTCTTTTATCTTGTAAATCATCAATGAGTTTTTGTAGTTTTTCTGCTTTTTCTTCTTCGGTATCTAAATGCAATTCAGGATTAATAATCTTTTCTAATTTTAAAGTAGGTATTCTTACATTAGGAACATATCTCCATGTGTATCCTTTATCAGAATATACACCGAATACTGTATCTCTTATACCTATCTTCACTATGAGAGCATCATTACCATCTAGTAAAACTTTATCACCTTCGTTAAATGCACTATTCATACGAAACTTTAATCCGACCATAAGATTTTGAGTAAAGTCCTTTAACCAAAATGCAATCATTAAAGAAAATAATATGGCTATCCAAGGAACTAAAAAAGTAGTTAGTGCCATTGCTTCGCCGTCTATAAAACTATTCACTTTTATGTTTCCCTAAAATGTTAATGATTTCCCAACTACCATCTTCATAGTGATGTACATTTGCATCTACTAAATCACACATAAATGCTAGTGCTTCACCATCAATTTCATATTCTATATTGTTGATTTCTATTGTGTTTGTATCTTCTGCTTTAGCACGCCATTTCTTTTCAACTGTTCTTTTAGTTTTTAAACAATCTGACATACTATCTGCACCTTTATGGTCAATCAATGTACCATCTGCAAACACACATACTGCAAAAACAATTTCAGGTTCTGACATAGCACCTTCTTCTGGTAAACAAATATCGTGACCATCTTCACCACAACCTGTGCAATTTGCTTGAGCTGTTGAAGTCCATACTGAAACAGTTGTAATAAAAGTTAATAAAAATATTAATAGTCCCATCTCTTTAATGTATTTCATTTTCTCTCCTTATGTTATTCTTAAATCTTTGTTTTACCAGAACTTTAGTTTTCCAACCACCTTTTTAGTACCGCTCACACATGACCTTGCGCCGTTTGCCATGCCATTTGCAAGAGCGTTTGACGCCTTGGTAGTATGTCCCCATGCCTTGTTACCAGCATTTTTAGTTTGTCCCCATGCCTTGTTACCAGCGTCTTTACCTTTATTCCAAATACTCATAACTTTCTCCTTATCTGAATGGCGGAACATATAATATGCCACCATTGTTCCATAACTTATTTAATTTTCTTTCTATAGCAAGTGGTGTATTAATTCCTACATTTCTTTCGTAAGATTCTCCGTAATTACCTACTTGTTTAATTATGTTATAACCAAATTTCATACCAAGTCCTAACATAGGACCCATATAACCTTCTTCGCCTAATAATCTTTTTACTTCTTTGTCTTTAGATGTCATCATATCATCAACATTTTCAGATGTTATACCTAACTCCTCAGCACTAATCATAGCAAATAAACTCCATCTTACTATATCTTCCCACTCTTGGTCGCCTTGTCTTACAAGTGGACCTAATGGTTCTTTAGATATAATTTCAGGTAATACAACCCAATCACTTGGCGTTTCTGCACCTGCTCTTGCTGAAGATAGTCCTGAAGCATCTGTTGTGAATACATCACACTCGCCAGCAAATAGTTTTGACTTGGCTTCTTTATTACCCTCAACTGGTACTGATACATACTGCATATTATTTTCTGCAAAGTAATCATTTAAATTTAATTCAGATGTTGTTTCTGGTGTAATACACACAAATGCACCATCTAATTCTGTTGCACTCGTGATACCTAAATCAGCAGGCAACATAAAACCTTGTCCATCATAAAAATTGACACCTGCAAATTCAAACATTAAATTTACATCACGGCTAATTGTCCATGTAGTATTTCTTGCTAGTAAGTCAATCTCTCTAGATGCTAATGTTGGAAATCTTTGAGCAGAATTTAAACCTACAAATTCTACTTTACTTGCATCTCCAAATACTGCAGCTGAAACTGCTCTGCAAAAATCAACATCTAAGCCAGTCCAATTGCCTTCTTCATCTGCAGCAGAAAACCCAGGTAACCCTGCATTAACTCCACAAATAAGATAACCTCTATCTTTTACAGTTTGTAATAAACCATTCTCTTTTGTTATTACAATACTTTCTTGTTTACCAAAGTAACCAGAAACAGGAATTGCCAACACAATAATAAACGCTAATATTAATCCAATCTTATTCATACTAATCTCCCTTTGTTAAAACTTTTAATCCTGATTTCTTTTTCTTTTCAGTTAGTGATTTTGCTGTACCACCTAATTTTAAACTACCAGAACTGTCTGGCATTTTATTCTTAATACTAATGATGTTACCATCAGCATCTAATTCTGCCATTGATGGACCACAAATTGCTTTACGACCATCATTCTTTCTCTCTATTATTCTTTTATCTTTCAAGCACTCACCTAAACCATCATATTTAACAAACTCGCTTGATGTATCAGTAACAATAAACATTGTTATTATTGTTATTAGTGTTGCTACGTCCATCTTTACTCTCCTTAATGTTCTGTTGGTATCGTGTTTCCATTATATCCATTACTAGCACGAATTTTATCTTTTAATTCTTCAATGTCAACTAACATTTTTTCTATGTCAATCTGCATCCTTTGTATGTTGACACTATTGTTCATCATACCCGCCATCTTTGATAGTATATCTTCAACTTGTCCTGATAAAAATTCTATCAACATATACTGCTCACTATCAGCAGGAATTTGTCCCATCTCACCTCTTGGCCATTTGATTCTAAATTCTGTATTGTTAGCAATATCACCAGTTTCTAAACTTATTAGTTCTTTGTCGAGTCTGGTTGTTTCATTAAGAATATCTTCCTTAATCAAAATGATGCTTGTTTCAGCAGTATTTAATCTTTCGATTAATCCGAAGTATGCCCATACTCCTACTCCTACTGCAATCACAATAGAGATTAAATTTCTCATTGGCATTGCTACAGATGTTTCGCTTGATACTTTCATTGTCATTATCCTTTCACCCAGTTTTTAGCCATGTTAAAGTTTGCCTGACTAAACTCTAGTCTATCAACAAGTTTAACTGCACCTGATCCTTTAATTGCTACATACCCCTCTGGATTTGTAACCTTATATCCATTATTTGTTCTTAGAAAAGAACCTATACTTTGTATGGTATTTAATTTTCTTAACAATACAGCCTTTGCTGATTGTAATGTAATGTATGTTGCGATTGCAAAATAAAGACCTTCTTTGTTTGGTCTTAATATTTTCATTCCGACTTCTAATATTTCTTCGTATTTTTGTTTTGCAGCTTGTGTCTTTTTACTATCTATTTCTTTTTTAATTTTGCCTCTAAAATATACTTCAAAGTTATTAACTAATCTTGATGTACCTTCTATCTTAGTTCCTTGTCTAATAAATGTATTGAAGAATGTTTTTAATTGTATACCTAATGATAAAGGTCCTTTATCTTTTTTAATCTTATCTATAAAGGCACCTGCTTTATAAGCAGAACCTTCTGCCATTTTAATGATATTATCGAATGCTGTTTCTTCAGCTTTAGAAAATCCTGGATCCTCTGATTGTTTATACATAGCATCATCAAAGAATATACTTTTATTTTTCTTTAATCCCTTTACACTTGCACCAAACGAAGCACTTAAACCTTTCATAGTTTTGCCTGAATAAGATGTATGAAATATAATACCAATCTGTGCTTTCTTAATGTTATCATAAAGAGAACTACCAAAGAATCCGCTCTTGACAACAGGCACAGCATATGTTATAGTGTTAGGAGTAAAGACAATAGACTTCTGTCCATCTACTGTAGCAGTTTTCTTATCACTACTTGTAAACAATAAGTCACCTTGTAGTATGCCCTTGATGCCTAGTTTAGAAAGATACTTCAATGCAATCATTAGCTTATCTGCTAATGCGCCACCATGATTTCTCTTAATGTCTGCATTGGTATAATTGATTTTGGGGGTTGCATTGAATATAGATTTAGTACCAACGAAGAACTTTCCGTTTTCTGGATTTGTACCACAGAATACTGCTGGTGCACCATCCCATTTAACCGAGATTGATGATCCGCCTTTACCGCCTTGAAGCATTTTCTTGATAGACTTTAAAAATTCAATCGAGGTTTTTGCCCCTTTAGTTCCATTATTTATTATTTCGTCTTCCAGATGCTCAAGGTGTGTATTCTTATCTTCTGTTAGATAGTCTTGAAACCCTTGCATTTACACTCTCTCCATTTAATATTATACTTATATTTATATTATAACATATTCTAATCGGTTTGTCAAGTCAATTAACTTTGATATAAAATGATGATATATCGGTATTAGAAGCGGCATATCTAACAATTTCGGTAGATATTGTATTTCTGATTACAGAATTTGTATTATAAAAAGAATTTAGAAACATTAAACACATATTCTTTGAAAATATAAATGCAGCCCCTTTGTCTTTTAATCTTTTAATAAATTCAGATTTTCTTACTACTAGAAGTTTTTTGTCTTGTTTATTGTTAAACTCTACATACAAATCATACATCTTATTAAGATCAACTTGACCTGAAGGTGTTTCTTTCCAACCAACTCCTTTTGGTTTATTTTGACCTGTATATCCTATTGACTTCTTTGCATACTTTTCTAAATAAAAATTTAAATTACCACCACCAATTTTACCTCCTGCAGCTGCAAGTCCTTTTATTTCTCCTTGCCAAGCACTAGTGCTATTAAATGCTCTTAACTGTACCTCAGCAACATCAAACTTTAAGTAGATATCTATTGAACTAAAAAAATCTCCAGATTTACCATATGTAAAATTTAAAAATTTAACACTTGTATTGTGTTTTCTTTTAGCTAAATTATATCTATCAACTTTACCTTTTTCACCTAGTTTCTTTAGTGATACACCTAATATAGATGTAGTTTTATTTTTCTTTAACTCACCTGCTGCTTCTAAAACCATTGTATTTAGTTCTTGCCAATCATTTGCTTCTATTAATGGATCAGCTAACAAAGGTAAAGATGACAACCATATGTCTCCTGGATTCCATTTATCATTTGAAAATGAACCTGGCGCTG
>ENA-ORXF01001905-ORXF01001905.1-marine-metagenome-genome-assembly--contig:-NODE-1905-length-13004-cov-7.178386_pt1 | contig 13004 bp, 14 predicted proteins | sample MGYA00237864_ERZ511476 | MGnify/ENA primary metagenome ERZ511476 (study PRJEB26306, sample SAMN06343908) | marine metagenome | isolation source: coastal waters | place: Atlantic Ocean: West Antarctic... | reverse complement strand
TGAGAACCTTTTGTACTATTATTTGAGTTATTAAAACTTCTAATAAGGTTTGTATTGAATCTAAATATAGAACAAGTGCCTGCTGCTTTATTATAAGTATATCCATAAGCCTCACATTGTAATTGGTTAGGTGTTATCTCTCTTGCTCCGTCAGTAAAAGATACAACTCCAAGTCCTGAAACTGATAAAGGTTTAACTGTGAATCCTGTTAAGAATGGTATTGAATAAGTAATTTCAGGCATTATGGTATAAGTATAAATTCTACTGTTGCTAAATCGTTTGGCTTGTAGTCTATCTTGTTAACTCTAAAGACTCGGTTCTTTATAAAAACTGAATCGTTAAATTTAAATGTATTAATGTCAGCAGGACTAAGGTTTACTTTAATTGTCATAGTCCTAGTATTTGGATTGTAAAGCTCGTTTAAATAAGGTAGCCAATATAAGTTAAATAAATTTTGTGCTGTTGGATTCCCTACTCCTGTAAATAATTGACATTCTCCGAAATGAAAATCTAAAGTATCTGAAGTAGAAGGTATTGTAGACAAATGACTAAATTGTAAAAAATTAGCTTGATTCTCACTGCTTAAACCATTTTGTTCAGGCATAAAATAAGTAGAACCTGTATTTTTAATTCCGTTGTTATACATAATTCTAGGACTATTTTCAAAACCTTCAGAATTACCATCATCAGTCATAGCATAAATTGCAGGAGTAATAAAGTCTGGAAAATTATCCATTATAGGTTTTACTATCGTAGCTGCAAAAGGTTCTGCAACTACTTCATCTTCTCCATCTAGTATGTTAAATTCATTCGTAGCGTCAAACTTTTGACTTCCATACAAAAAACCTCCAACAGCATTTTTATATTGCATAAAAGAATAATCATCATCATCTTCTACAAACTTAAACATTGTCTTTCTATTTAAGTCAGTCAAAGGTGTTAGCTTCATTTCAGATACATCTATCTTTTCTGTCCAATTTAATGGAGGTTCAGTTAATGCAGGAGTAACAAATACATCAGTATAAGGTTCTATCTTTATATTATTAGGATTGTTTTCATCTGGTAAAGTAACTAAGTTGAACATTGTAATCAATCCTTTTAAGAATTGCCATTGACCTAAATCACCCCTTAAGGAATCTAATAACGGTACAACCTGTGATGAATTAGAATTTAAATTAAATTCAATAGAACTCATAGGAGATGATTCACTTATTTTAACTGTATTTGCTGTAGGAGAAGATGATTGAGCTTGTATATATTCACCAAGTTGTAAAACTGTTGATAGTGTACCTTGAAATGTTTTTGTTAAATTACCACCAATGTCATTATTATCAACAGCAAACACCTCTAACACTTGACCTGAAGAATTAAATTTAGATATTCGTACACTATTAGCTCTATCACCTGAAGTATCATTTTGGCATTTTAATTTATAATCAGCAGTCACTTCTAAATTATTAATATCTGAAACGAGTTTATATTCTGTATTATCCCATAAAGAATTGTTACCAAATGTATTATCTTGTAATTTAAAATTAGTATAAGTACTATTAAAAAAAGAAAAAATTACATAAAAAAATTCTGAAAAGTCAAACCGAACATGTTTCTTTTTTATGTTTTACTGAAATAAAGTATTTAAAAATTGATTTTCTATAGAAATTGCAGAAGCAAGATTACACTAAATTTATAGATGCTAACAAAAATTTTATTATTCCTTAGGCGGGTGAAGAAATTGAACGAATCGAAGAAGAAGACACAATCTGCACCTATTCTTACTTTATTAGCGCAATAAAAAAAGCTAAAAGCAATTTGGCTTTTAGCTTTCAAAAAATAATTGCTCTCTTTCTACTGGTATGAAAGGTTTGCTTGATAACTTTAAAATGTTTTACTTTTAATTGGATTCGTTTTAAAAAACTCTGACACCTTTATGCTATAAAAACCATTAGAAGGTGCTTTTCTAAAGTCTTCTACATGAAAGCCTCCAACAATATAAAGCGTTTCATTACTAAAATGCATTTCAGATCCTTTTAGATTTAAGTCTATTTTGTATTCTTTTAAAGTTTTTGTTTTTGGTTTAAATGTTATTATTTTACCATCTTCCTGCAAGTAAATAAATTCTTTATCTTTTGTTATTGCTGGTTTTCTCATCCCTCTAAAAAGAGTTCCTTCTTTTTTCCACTTAGCTGTTTTTAAATCGAAAGATTCAATTTCTGTTAGATTTTTTCTATTATAACCTCCAAATAAATACAATTTATCTTCAAAAACAATACCCGTTACCTCTTTTCCTTTGGTCATTTTGGTAAGTAAATACCAGTAGCCTGTTTTTAAATCAAAAAAATGAATTTCATTAGAATATTTAATACTGCCATTTTTATACTTTTTTGTAGAACCGCCAAACACCAATACTTTACTTTTGTACAGAGCACTGCCAAAATCTACGGCTTGGTGCGGGTTTGTTTCATCTACCTTTAGAGACAAATCTTTTAATGAAACATGTTCTATTTGAGGCGATAATAATTCTCTTGTTTTTGTTCTCGACAGTGCCTTTCCACCAATTAAAAGAACAGTATCTCGGTAAAAAATTGCGTTGTGATAGGCACGTTTTAGAACCTTCTCTTTTTCAATACTCCACTTTTTGTCAGAAAAATCATAGGTTTGAATATCTCCTAAAAAATTATAAAAGCGAATTGGTTTTGGTTTTTGTAGAAACTTCATAATCTCTGCTTCACTGCTAAACTGAAGCTGACTTATGCCTTCTTTATTTTTTTCGTATTCACTTGAAGTATCACCACCGAAAATGTAAATTTTGTGATTACTGATAACCGAAGCGAAAGAATAAACTGACTTTGGTAAATCTAGTAACTTTTTAAAATCAATAGCCGCTTTCAAGTTTCTTTTGGAATAAATTTCTATCCCTTTTAGTGTCTCTTGTCTTTCTTTAAGAAATATTACAACAGGCGTAACCCCTTCTTGAAATACAACTTGTTTTGTTTCATACTTCAGATGTGTAACAGAAAAAGAAGTACTTTCGTTTTTCTTTAGTAAAAAAGAAAAGCCGCCATTTTCATTAGAATATATTGTTTTATTTATAAAAAAAATATGTGCTTTCTCTATGGGTGTATTTGTGTCAAAGTCTAAAACTTTCAACGTAATTTTTTGAGAAAAAAAACCAATTGAATACAATAAAAAACAAAATACATAAAGCTTTTTCATAAGATACTTTTCCTCTTATTCATCAAAAATAATGCCTTAAAAATAAAAAACTACACTTCCTTTGCATTTTCTTCAATCTCTAACGTTAAATCTAGATCTAGCAAAACCGGATTTGCAATTCCGGTTGCAACCACTGTTATTAACGTCATTGTTCCGCCAAAAACTACAGCAGCAACTGGCCCAATTAATTTTGCTGCCAAGCCACTTTCAAAGGCACCTAACTCATTAGAAGAGCCTACAAACATAGAGTTTACAGAAGAAACTCTGCCTCGCATTTCATCTGGTGTTTTTAATTGTAAAATAGTTTGTCTAATAACCATAGAGATTCCATCTGCTGCTCCACTCACAAATAAAGCCAAAAGACTAACCCAAAAAATTGAAGACAAACCAAAAGCAATTATACTTAGCCCAAAAATAAACACAGAAATAAGCATTTTTTTACCTGTTTTTTTATTAATTGGAATGTACGTTGTTAATAACATCGTAAGAATACTTCCCATAGAAATAGAAGCATTTAAAAGGCCAAAACCTTCTGGACCTACTTTTAAAACATCTTGCGCAAAAACAGACAAAATTGCTACAGTTCCGCCAAATAAAACGGCAATCATATCTAAAGTTAGTACCCCTAAAATTGCTTTGTTTTGGAAAACAAAACGAATTCCTACTTTTAAACTTTCTTTGATTGGTTCCCCTATTTTCTTATTTAAAATTGGTTTCTTTTTAATCAAAAAAGTACAACTTAAAGATAGTAATACCAAAATGAAAACAAGACATAAAGTTTTGTCTACACCAATCATGCTAATTAGAAAACCTGCTGCAAGCGCACCAGAAACAGAAGCTATTTTCCAGGTACTTGTACTCCAAGTTGCGGCATTGTGATATATTTTCTTAGGAACTAGCAAAGCGACTAAAGAAAAAATTGTTGGCCCAAAAAAGGAGCGTAAAAATCCGCCAAAGAAAACCAACCCATAAATTGAATATAATACCGAATTTATAGACCAATCTGCAATAATGCTTTCTGTTGTTAATAAAAACAAGCCCAAACTAATCAACGAAAACGCGGCAGTGCAAATAGCTAGTAAGTTTCTTTTTTCTCTTTGATCGACAATATGACCCGCAAATAAAGCCATCGAAAATGCTGGAATAATTTCCATTAAACCAATAATTCCTAAAGAAAGTGGGTTTTTTGTAATTGAATATACTTGCCATTCTATGACAATAAATTGCATAGACCAACCAAAAACCAATAAAAACCGTACAAATAAGAAAATATTAAACTCTTTTATTTTTAGTGCTGCGTAAGGGTCTTGTTTGTTCATTTATTAACTCAATTTCATATCCATTAACAAGGCAAAAGTTTGGTTGATATCCTCTTCTTTTACAACAATTGTCATTTCATTCGTAGTAGAAATAATTTCTTGTAAAGAAATATCTGCCCAGGCCAACTGTTTTAAAATAAAGTAGTAAATACCTGATTGCTCTAGGTTTTCCTTTGGAAGTTTTATGGTGATAGACGCCAATTCTAATACATTAGAAATTAGCGTTTCTTTTTCAAAAATTTCATTTACAAAAGGTTGTAAATTTTTGCTTGTAACAATATTTGTTTCAAAAATACCTTGAGAAACCGTTAAAAAGTAATCAGAATTTTCTGATGTTTTAGTTAAAATCTTTGCTATTTCTTTTAAAAGTGAAGGAGTATTTTTAAATGTAAAATCACACAAATCTGAACGAACAATTACATCTCCTAAATCTAAGGCTAACTTCTTGATGTTTTTTCTAATGCGCAATTCACTTGCTGGAGACAATCTGTTAATTGCCATCATTACTGCACCTACTTTTACCTCTTTCTTTAAAGCCGAAGAAACCTCTGGCAGAATGACTCTTGCCAAAGAAGAAACGTTTATTAATTTTTCGTTTAAAGCTTCTTCAATAAATGGTGTTTTCCGAATTGTACTCTCTACAACCTCTTGTATTGTTTTCATGTTACTTGTTTAATAAAACACATTAATGTTCAAAATTAAACAATTAATCTAGTTTATTCGTCAACTTTTTAAATTCTTTTTTTGCTTCTTTATTTTTATATAGCACATTAAAAACTGCATTAATAATTGGTGTATTTGCGCCGTTTTCTTCTTTCATTTCAAAAGCGCTCTTTGTAGCATAATAGCCTTCTGCAATCATACTCATTTCCATTTGAGCGGACTTTACAGTATAGCCTTTACCAACCATATTACCAAACTGCCTATTTCTACTAAACGTAGAATAACCTGTTACTAACAAATCGCCCAAATAAGCGGAGTTATTAATGTTCCTTTTCATTTGATGCACTTTCTTAATAAAACGTTTCATCTCACGAATTGCATTGCTCATTAATACCGCCTGAAAATTATCACCATATCCTAAACCATGGGCAATACCAGCTGCCACAGCATAAATATTTTTCAACATTGCTGCATATTCGGTCCCAATAATATCATCAGAAATTTTGGTTTTTATATACCAACTTTTCAAAGATGTGCTCATGAACTTCGCATTCTCTAAATTTTGACAAGCAATTGTTAAATATGATAAACGTTCCATTGCAACCTCTTCTGCATGACAAGGACCCGTTATAACCCCAATATTTTCTATAGGAATGTCAAATTCTTTATGAAAATGTTCTCCAACAATTAAACCTGTTTCAGGAACAATTCCTTTAATTGCAGAAAAAATAATCTTCTCTTTTAAAGGTTTTTTTAACTTTTCGAGTTCGCTCATTAGAAAGGCTGACGGGATTGCGAAAATAAGCACATCATAATTTGCAACTATCTTATTCATATCACTAGATAAATCTAACTGACTCGCATACACATCTGCAGCTCTAAGATACTTAGGATTGTGATTGTTTTTCTTAATATGATCGATAACGGTTTTACTCCTCATATACCAGCCAACAGTTTCTAAATTTTCTGATAACATTTTTACAATGGCGGTTGCCCAACTTCCACCACCTAACACCGCTATTTTTTTCTTATCACTCATCATTTAATCATTTAATCATTTTAAAAATTCAAAAGTAAGTAAATTAGTCCCTAATGATGAATGCTATTATGAATTATTATATTTGTAGCAAATTATTAGATACAAAATGAACGTACAAATTATAAACAAATCTAAACACCCAACTCCTAATTACGAAACTAAGGGTGCTGCAGGAATGGATCTGAGAGCTAATATTAAAGAAGCGATCACACTAAAACCTTTGGAAAGAGCCATTGTAAAAACGGGCTTATTTATTGCTTTACCAGTTGGTTTTGAGGCACAGGTAAGACCAAGAAGTGGTTTGGCTGCTAAAAAAGGGATTACCGTCTTAAATGCACCAGGAACTGTAGATGCAGATTACAGAGGAGAAATTGGCGTAATTTTAGTAAATCTTTCGAATGAAGCGTTTGTAGTAAATGATGGTGAACGCATCGCCCAATTAATCATTGCAAAACACGAACGTGTAAATTGGAAAGAAGTTGAATTTTTAAGCGAAACGGAACGTGGTGCTGGTGGCTTTGGAAGTACAGGTGTTTAGTTTTTATGGCAAAAACCGTGGCCTAATTTTTTTTTCGTTCAGTATTTTAAAATTAGTTAAAATCTAATTAGTTGGTTTATAAAGGGCTTCTATAAATAATAATTTAAAGTCTTTTATATAATTGACTCATTTCACGGACGCTTTCACGTAAAAAATTAAAAGTTAGAAAAACGTGAGAGTGATAACTATATCCTAATTTTGTATAAAATTGAAAAGCTTGTTGTTGCCCATTCATAGCATCTAACCAAATAATTTTATAGCCTTTTTTAATAGCTTTTTCATCCAACCAAGAAAGTAGTTTTTTTCCAATTCCGTTTCCTTGTGTTTTTTGATGCAAATAAATTCGGTGTAATTTTACTTGTTTTTCTTCAGATAAACCAACGAGTTTTTCACCCCAAACAACTCTAAAATTTCCAATTATTTCATCCTTAAAAAGAATAAAATAGTTTTCTGAGTTTTTATCTAATAGCTCTTTTAAAAGGCTTTCTTTAGAATATTGTGTATTTACATACCAATCTCCATTATCCGTCCAAAATTGACTGTACGTGGCGTAGTAGATGTCTGTCATTAATTTAGAAAGCACTTCTGTGTCCGAACTAAAAACTGTTCTTAATTGCAAGTCTTCTGTTATTTTAATCATAAAATAAAAATAAAAAACTGCTGTGAATAATTACTTTCACAGCAGTTTATAAGCATTATAACTTTTAATGTTTACTCTTGATTTTCAATCGCCTCTTTTATTTTGCCTTCTAATTCGTCTGCTAATTCAGGGTTGTCTTTAATCAAACCTTTTACTGCATCTCTACCTTGGCCTAATTTTGTTTCTCCGTAGCTAAACCAAGAACCACTTTTCTTAACAATCCCTAATTCTACACCAATATCTAAAATCTCACCAACTTTAGAAATTCCTAAACCATACATAATATCAAATTCTGCAATTTGAAAAGGCGGTGCTACTTTATTTTTCACAACTTTCACTTTAGTACTGTTTCCAAGAACCTTATCGCCGTCTTTAATTTGTGTTCGTCTTCTAATATCTAAACGAACAGAAGCATAAAACTTCAACGCGTTTCCACCGGTTGTTGTTTCTGGATTCCCAAACATTACACCAATTTTTTCTCTTAACTGGTTGATAAAAATAACAGTACATTTTGTTTTAGAAATAGTTCCTGTTAACTTACGCAATGCTTGTGACATTAAACGAGCATGAAGACCCATTTTAGAATCTCCCATTTCTCCTTCAATTTCTGCTTTTGGCGTTAGTGCCGCAACAGAATCTATCACCACAATGTCTATTGCGCCAGAACGAATTAAGTTTTCTGCAATTTCTAATGCTTGCTCACCGTGATCTGGTTGCGAAATAATTAAATTATCGATATCTACCCCTAAGTTTTCTGCGTAAAATTTATCGAAAGCGTGTTCAGCATCAATAAAAGCTGCAATTCCGCCTGCTTTTTGAGCCTCTGCAATTGCGTGTAATGTTAAGGTTGTTTTACCAGAAGATTCTGGTCCGTAAATTTCAATAACTCTTCCTCTTGGATAACCACCAACACCTAAGGCTAAATCTAACCCTAAAGACCCCGATGAAATTGCATCGATATCTTCAGTTACCACATCACCTAACTTCATTACGGCACCCTTTCCGTATGTCTTATCTAACTTATCTAATGTAAGTTGAAGGGCTTTTAACTTTGCTGTTTTTTCTTTATCTGCCGCCATTAATCTTGGTTGTTTTATTTTTGAATAAGAGTGACAAGTTACGAAAATCTAAGATTAATCTCCAAAAAAATAACATCGAAATTTATACTATTTTTGTAAAAAAACTAAAAAGAATGAGTTCGATAGTATTTTTAAAAAACCAAGATTGCAGCGTTGCTATAGACAAAGGTGAGTTAATTAGTTTTCAAAACGAGCACCAAGAATACATTCATCAAAAAGGAAGCAAGGGTTGGCGTAATTCTGATGTAGAAATGTTTCCCATAATAGGGCCAACTTCTGAAAACAATTATAGAGTACATACTAAAAATGGCGATGCCATTCAAGATCAGCACGGTTTGCTAAGAGAGCTCGATTATACTTTAATTTCTTCGGATGATGAAACCGCGCACTTCATTAAAAAATACAAGAAAAACACCAAAGTAGTGAATAGTAAATTTCCTAAAAAATCTACAGAACCCGCACTTTTTTGGCCTTTTGATTTTACGTTTGAAAAAAAATTCTATCTAAAAAACAATACATTAAAAATAGACTTTATACTTACTTCAGAAATAGGAATGCCTTTTATGTTAGGATACCACCCTGCATTCTTACTGTCTAATTCTGGCACAGAAACCTTAATGTCTAATGGTAAAAAAATTACACTTCCAGAAATTTATGAAGCGGGTCACAACGCATTTCCTGTTTTAAACTCTGAGAAAATTATTCTAGAAAACACGGATAAAAATCACTTAGAAATTTCTACAACAGGATTTCATAATTTTATGTTGTGGACGCAAGTTGACAACATGCTTTGCATTGAACCCATTACACAATACACTTCTTATACAGATCAAAAGTTTTCTGAAGAAAACATGCGTTTATCCGAAGGAAAAAACAGTTTTTCATTTGAAATTAAAATCTTATAATTTGGTAGAAAATCACCGTCATTTTATAATTCACAAACCTTGGGGAATGATTTCTCAGTTTGTAAATCCTGCAAAAAGAAAGAAAGCATTGTTAGGGGATCTGCATGATTTCCCTGAGGGCACTATGGCTATTGGACGCCTAGACGTGCCTTCTGAAGGGCTGCTTTTATTAACAACAGACGGCAAAGTTTCCGCAGAAATTAGAAGCAGTAAATACGAAAAAGAATACTATGTACAAGTAGATGGATTAATTACTGAAGCTGCACTTGAGCAATTAAGAAGTGGTGTAGAAATTGGTGTTAAGGGAGAAAAATATACTACAAAACCTGGGAAAGCTTTTATTATTGAAGCCCCTAAGTTTCCACAAAGAAGTCAAAAAATTAGAGATGATAGGCACGGACCCACAAGTTGGGTTTCTATAATTATTAAAGAAGGTAAATTTAGGCAAGTTCGCAAAATGACAGCTGCAGTAGGTTTGCCAACATTGCGCTTAATTAGGGTTAGAATTGGGACTTTAGAATTAGGTGATTTAAAGGTTAGTGGTGTAAAAGAGGTGAATAAGTTGGTCTTTTAATTTATTTACTAATTTAAAACCTGTTATAAACCAACTTATTACAATAATTGACAACGATAATAAAATTTTACACTTCTGTTTAATTTAATTTAAAGTTTATCCATTCTAATATGCGGAATTCCGTCTTCTAAATATTCTTCACCCACTTGAGTAAACTGATGCGTTTCATAGAATTTCTTTAAATACTTTTGCGCAGAAATTGTAATTTCTGTAACTTTAAAATGCGTATTTATTGCTATTATTGAAGCTTTCATTAAATCGTGACCAAAACCATATTTTCTTTCTGAAGCAACTACCAGCACTCTACCAATACTAGCATTATCAAAATAATCTCCTGGCCTAAAAATGCGGGTATACGCTACTATTTTACTATTTTTATAACCAATAATATGTAAAGATTTTTGATCTTTAAAATCAATATCTTGGTATACACAGTCTTGTTCTACTACAAATACCTCGGATCTTAATTGTAATATTTCATACAATTCTGTAGTATTTAATTCTGAAAAATATTTTGCTATAAAGTTCATATATAATTAACAAGAAATTTTATCAACCCTTGTACCATGTCTTCCACCTTCAAATTCTGTAGCTAGAAAAATATCTACAAAACCAATAGCTTGTTGTAAAGAAACAAAACGTGCGGGAATGGTAAGAATATTTGCGTTGTTGTGTTGTCTTGTTAAGGCTACTAATTCATTATTCCAACAAAGAGCTGCTCGAATACCTTGGTGTTTGTTTGCAGTCATTTGTGCACCGTTTCCACTTCCGCATAAAATAATACCGAAACCAGCTTTACCAGTTTCTACGGCAGTTGCTGTTGGATGAATTGCATCTGGATAATCCATAGAATTATTTGTATCTGTTCCGAAATTTAAAACGGTATGGCCTTTATTTTCTAAATGTTTTATAATTTCGAACTTGTATATTGTTCCTGCGTGATCATTACCAATTGCAATTGTCATAAGAAGTTGATTTTAATTTAGTTGTGTGTAGCAAAAGTACAGAAACTAACGGGTATCCGCAGTTATAAACAATCAAAATTTATACAATTTTAATAACTGTTTAATTTTTAAGTTTTTAGCGTTTTAAGGGAATGTTAAGAAGTTGTAATGAAAAAAGAATAAGTTTTTTTGGTAGTTTTAAATTTTATTACAATACAAGGAGTACTTGCACATACACAACTTTTTTTATGAGTATTTAATAAAAGTTTATGAACATAAAATTTACGTTTTATTTACATTAATAAAAAATAAGTTATTGATAAAATTACGTTCATAGCTGTTTATAACTATTGTTAACAACTGTATTTTAATATTGATTTATAAGCTTTTAAATACCTAACAAAATGTACATACTTTTTAATAACTCATATATTAAAAAGAAATTTAAAAAATTTATAGTAGCTATTCACACACTATTATAAACACCATTGTTTTTTAAAATTTAATAAAAGAATAAAATAGTATTATATAGAATGTTGATAAGTGTAAAAATAAAAAACAATTGGTTTTTAAAAAAGCGAACAGACCACAAATTGTATGGCATTTTTAACAATACTTACAGAGACACTTCCCGTTCCAATTAATTCTCCATCTGCCTGAATAAAGGTATTAGATTTCTTTGGAATTATAGTAAGTTCATTCGTTTTAAAGGTTACTACTTTTTTATGTTGTACAATTTTACCAGAATATAATTTTGGAAGATTTAGAATAAGATTTAAAAAACTAAGATTTTTAACCATAGTAATATCTAATAAACCATCAGTACTATCTACTTTTTCTGTAAACTGCATGCCGCCACCAGAAAATTTACAAATTCCAAAAACAGTCATTAAACATACCTCTTCAATTACCTTGGTATCAATTATAATTTTAAAAACGTTTTTCTTATAAAATAACAACCCATAAATTCCTGCAAATACATAAGATATTTTACCAAATTTTTTTAAAGCTTTTAATTTACTTACAATATAACCGTCATACCCTAAACCAGCTACGTTATTGTAGTAGGTAATAACATCCGTTGTCTTTAAAACACCAATATCCTGCACAATGGTGTGTTTTTTAGAGATGATTTCTATCGCTTTTGTAATACTATTTGGTATGTTATATGTTTTAATCCAATCGTTTCCAGTTCCTAAAGGAATTACCCCAATAGTTATATCAGAAGTTTTTACATACCTTTGCTTCATTATTCCGTTAACTACATGATGTAGTGTTCCATCTCCACCAACAGAAATAATGTTTCTAAAACCTTTTTGAATAGCGTTTTGTACCAATTCTATTTCATGTTTAGAAAACTGAGTAAAAGCAAAAGAATAGTCTAAATTCTTGTTTTTTAGTAATTGTTGAATTTCCTTCCATCGTTTAGAAAAATTCCGATTTCCAGCAACAGGGTTTGCAATTACAAACCAAGAATTAGTATTGATAATATCAATAAAAGACATAAAAAGTAAGATTAATAATACGCCAAATTACAAAATAGATTCATAACATATTTTTAATATAAAATCTATGGATTAATTGTAATTTGCCACAGCCGTTGGTTTGTAATAAATAAATAGAAACCAGCGCTTAAATAATACAGTACAAATGACAAAAAAGAAGAAAAAAATATATAAAAAGAAAGGTAATGTAGTGAAAGATATTACTAAAAATATATTTAGAATTTTAAACGAAGACAGCACAAAATCTTATAATCATAAGCAAGTAGCTGCAAAATTAAAAATTTCTGATACAGATGGTAAAAATCAAATAATTCAGAAATTAGCAGAGTTAACTGCAACTAAAAAGGTCGTAGAAATAGAAAGAGGTAAATTTAAAATAAATGCAGATAGAAAATATTCTATTGGAACTTTAGATATTACTTCTAACGGAAATGGTTATTTTATATCAGATGATTATGAAGATGATATTTTTATACCAAACAATAATTTAGGAAAAGGTTTACATCAAGATACTGTAAAAGCATACGTTTATAAAATACGAAGCGGTAAAAAAATGGAAGCAGATGTTGTAGAAATTTTATAACG
>ENA-ORXF01001904-ORXF01001904.1-marine-metagenome-genome-assembly--contig:-NODE-1904-length-13008-cov-11.915320_pt1 | contig 13008 bp, 10 predicted proteins | sample MGYA00237864_ERZ511476 | MGnify/ENA primary metagenome ERZ511476 (study PRJEB26306, sample SAMN06343908) | marine metagenome | isolation source: coastal waters | place: Atlantic Ocean: West Antarctic... | reverse complement strand
TGATTATTGGAAGCACTTACCGCCAGACCTGCTGTTGAATTAATTGTTCCTGATGAATTATAATGATCATTTCCTAATGTGTCCCTCTCCACCGCAGGATTGAGAGCCCCTCTATAAGCAAGAGCACAATGAACAAATCGTGCCTCATCCCTGAATGATGCCGATAATGATGATGATGTTGTATTGTATGTTTTATAATTTGTTCTTATTGCTCCTGTGACCTCACCGATATCTTGTTCAATACCGCCATTTAATAACTCAGGATAAAGATCTTTTTGTGTATCAAATAATCTACTAAATTTTGTAAGATTATCTTCGGTCCAAGGAATAGTAGTTTCATACACCGCCGTGGCGAATGATGCCTGAGCGACTAATTTTTTTATTTCATATCCAGCGTGTGAACCACTTGCTCTACCAGTCTCTATAAAATCGGGTCGCTTAAAACCCACATAAGCATAGGATGCTAAATGATTTGATGATGATACATTCACAGATGATTGCTGATCGACACCCAATACCTGACTAGAAGCATTAGTATATCCTTGAAAGAATTCTCTATTAGTAGATGAATTAAATATTGAATAATTAGCACAAGGAATCGCTTGATGAAGGGCTGAATTGACGAGTTGTCCTGTCCCATTCACGTTAAGACCTGTTCCCTCTGCGAGTCTTTCGCCAAAATTTAGTGTGATCGGATTATCTGTTTTTGTTAATTCATCTGTAATATTTGAAGCAATATTTGATGGAGAATTGTATCCCTGCTCAACTGAAATCACTTTTTTTTCTTTAAATCTAATATATTCATGAATTGCTGGATCAGGTTTAACAAGATATAACGCACCATCATCTTCGCCACGAATGAAATCTGTTCTGGTAGTTGCTCCTACTTTATCAAAATTCCACACGATTGATGATTTCTTAAATAATGTGAATCTTGAATTATCATTTTTTAGTTTCACAGTTGTACTATTTCTTGATGCGGAATTTTTAACGACTTGATATCTAAAATCATCAAAACATATATTAATAGAATGTCTTCCTAAATCTGCGATACATCCCACGGGGAAACCATCAGGTACTTCCCACCACTTTCCTGGATTAAGTCCATTTGCTGTCTGCGAAGAAGGATAATCTGTTAGACCTTTATTGGGACCAGCCTGATTAGCCCCCCAATTGCCGTGATTTCTCGGTAGAGTGATATAATTTTCACCATTAGCATTTTTGTAATAATCTATGACGATTGATGCTTCATTGTCTTTTATTTCTACTTGTTCTGTTACGATTGATGATTTTTCAAACGCGTATCCAGTAGGGGATTGTTGTGAAGCACTATCTGCCGATTCAGGTCCGAACCCGATATATGATGAACTGATTGTTTCACAATATGAAATATTCGTTCGACCTAATACTTCTCCACCGAATTCGATGACACTTGATCCAGCACCTCTCTGGGCGATATGAGCACTCTCAACAGATACTTTATCACCGATATCTAATGTGATACCATCTGAGACCTTGTTCGTATAGAGAGCATTATTAGTTTTTGATAACTTTGATGCGTTATACTCAATGGATGATAATCTGTTACAATCAACTAAGATCGTTTGGACATAACCTTGGTCACTCATTTATTATATGAATGATTTTTTATTTGTAATTAAATAATTAATTTAGAGTAAATCTGTCTGGATATAACCGTCACGAAGAGTAGTAAGTTTCGCGAGCTCTAACCATGATCGCTGAGTGTAAGTTCCTTGGTTGTTAAGACCCTCATACTTGTAAAAATATTCGATACCTCGCGAGTTAATCCGCTCATTACGATTCAGGCGGTAGGCGAGCCAGTTGAAGCGACCAAGGACACCTTTTTCATCACCAGCATCACCACTATTCTGAGTATATCCCTCAAAAGTATCATTCGTCAAGGCAACACCCTCAGCACAGAACTCTTCACGAGTAATGAAGGGAACCATACCCTCTGCCTGAGCAGTATTATGAAACTGGCGACTTGGATTGACAACATCAATAGGATACAAAAACCGATCATTATACCGAACATTCACAGTAAGGGAACCATTGAAATTAGTTGCTCCCGGAGCTTGACCGAAAGAATAATGTCTCTCTGGCGAGACACTATGATACTGATTTGTAATACTTTCATTATCCGTTTGATCAGCTTGAAGACCAGTGATTACCTTGGTAACAATACGACCAGCTCCTCCTAAATTACGAATGAGTGTTTTACCCGAGGCAGATGTAGCAGAGACAGATACCTTGGAATGACGATAATCAAAATGATTAATATTGATAACAGGGTTAGCACGTCTGTATGCTTCCATCATCTCCTGAGGATAATAGATGTAATCTGCTACGAACTGAACATTACTCGTATCAATGAGACTTGCTGGATCGGCCGCTCCCTGTGCCGAGCATGCTCGGTCAAAAACCGAACTGGTGAAGGTTAATTCAATAGATACCTGTTCTTCCATCATATAGAGAGGTAACTGAGTCTGCTTCAGCATAGGGAATAGATCAGATAGAGCAATCTGGAACAGAGGGCCGTTTTTAAGATTCAGGTAGTTATGATGATTGAGTCTGGCGGGCAGAGCACTGGAAGCATTCTGTTTGTATTCCTTGCCGTTAGAGAGACCATAGGTGAAAGCACGAGTATTACACAGCGTTCCAGTCTCCCCAGCGACAGCGTTGAGAGTAGCAGAAACAGAACGATCAAAATATCTGAATTCGTGAGAAATACACTTAGCAGACTGAACCTGCTCGCGTTCTTTTTGATGTTCATTGGAAATAAACATATTTTTGTAAGCAGTCATGTAAGCATATCCATCAATCTCCTGCAGAGTTTTACCACCGACTTTAAGAGCAGCCCGCTGGATAAGAGACGCTACGCCAGTAGTGAGAGGGAAGAAGGATGAAGCCGCTTCTGGTTTAACACCGAGGGTAACCTTAGAATGAGAATGAAGAATACCTTTATTTAACAGAACAAATCGGCAGAAATTATCACTGATAACGACTGGATCGGTAATAGATGTTTCAACATCAGTAGAGGTGGTAGTATCCATAGGGGATACACGTAAGAGATCAGGGACAGAGGGGGCTACCGCCTCCCTTTCAACCATAGAACTTTGGACTTCGTCAGACATTATTTATAATGAATGAAATTAAAAAAATTAAAATAAATAAATTAAATTTTAGGTGAATGCTTATTTAAGAAATCACACTTAGACCCTGAGGTCCGAAAACAAGTGTGTTCTTGGAGTGAGCGAACATATAAACCGCCTGAGGCGAATCGGTATCAAGCATCAAACTCATATTAATACCAAAATTCACACGGCTGTAATCAATTCCTTGGTCACTCACCGTGTCCAGGGCGACCCCAAGACCCCAGCCACAGCCTCCGAAGGCAGTATCCTTATCAAACCGAGCAGTATCAAGATACTGAGTAGTCTGCGGTCTTACAGAGGTGCGAGTAATATTGGCGAAACGCTCAATAGCATTCATGTAATTAAACAGAATAGCAGGATCAATAGACCCAGGATCAACATCTTCCTCAAAATCCGATTCATCCTGAAGCAGGGTAGTGATATTGAAATCAAGTGGGAATTTAGTTCCATTACGAGTGAAAAATAGTTCATTCACCGGAGCAGCCGTTCCGTTAGTATTCGTTGGATACAGAGTAGCGAGACCATCAAACTTAACATTATTGATATGAGACGCGGGAACAATATTCGCGAAAACACCCAGAACACGACTTAACCCTAACTGGAAATTAATTATTCCATTTCCTGAGTTGATAGTCTGATAATACGAAGAGATGGAATTGTATTCATACGTAGCAGAAGAGCGAGATTTTAACTGCTGAAGCGTCTGAGCATCCGGTTCCATGAGTTCAGCAGCGAGACTAAGATCACTGAATTCATAGAAACTATCCGTGTAGGAAGCACTATCCGTATCATTCTGAGTATGGAAAACCTGACTATCAGGTGCCAAATGTAATTCTACGAGGAGACCACCGACTGCTTCTTCCATCAGGGGGATGGGCTCACCTCCGTTAAACAGACCACAAGGGAGACTCATACAGAAATGATTTTGAGTGCTGGACGAAGAAGGGATATCAACAACCGAAGATGTCTGGGCTGCATAGTTAGGAAGAATTAATGCTGATTCATACATATGTCCCATATTATCTTCCTTGGAAGTCGTGACTGGTAGGTAAGAGGCGAGGAAGCGATTGTAGTTACGAATACTCTCAATTGTCTGACCCGTCCGCTGAGATTTGATGGTCAGTGTATCAATACACGAATAAACTCCTAATTTCTCGGACATAGATAGTGCCGAGGTGCTGGATACAGACGACGATCCCGAGGATAGTAAACATCTGAATTTACCAGTGAAGCGTAGGGAGTTACCCATCAAGAGACGATCTTGCTCACCAATAATGAATTGGACTACAGGCTGTCCTCCACGGAAGGAGACCTTAGAGTTTGCCGTAACGTTGGAAGGAACGATATCAATGTTCATCATAGAAGCCATATTTGTTTTATGATGTTAGCAACAAAAAAATATAATTTAATAAGAATTAATAATTACTTGGTTCTATCTTTCTTAGACTTGGACTGATACACCGCCGTTTTTGATCTCAAGGCGACGAATATGTGCGACAAAGTTCTGCCAGAGTTTATCCTTTTCCTGACCACCCGAAGAGTAATCAACTTGGAGATTGAAATCTTTACCGCGTGCATCATACACCGCGTTCTTACCGAGGGCGAGTGCTCTGCCGATGAAGAAATTCTCTTGGAATTGAAGGAAGGATAGAGGCTCAATATCCGCCATCGCGAGTGCTTTTTCCGCCTCAATTAACCACTGCTGTGAGACACTATTCCGAGCAGAAATCCTAGACGTAGAAACACGGCGACTCGGATTTAATTTACCATCATATATCAACTGATACGATTGTAACCGATCAACGATACCAGTGATAGCAGGGCGACATGACCGCTCAGCGAAACTTTCCTCAGATGTATTCTCGGGGACATTATACTGATAAGTGCCCGAAGCCGATAGAATTTCAGCAATTTTGTAATTAGAAGCATCCGTAGGGATACATAGGATACTGGTCGCCCGAGACTCAATAAGCGGTAGACGAATATTTGCGTAGTTATCCCCACTTAACTGGGAATATCTGTAATTAGTGAAAGAACGATAATCATAATTAATTGTCCCACCTTCCTTCATCATACCGATCATGGATTGCTCGTAACCATCAGGGACTTGGATCTGAGCAACAACCATCTGAACATCAGATACCGTGTAGTCGGCACCAGAAGTAACAATATCAGTCCCCTCCCCAAACGGAACAGAATAGAACCAAGATTTATCAGACGCATTGGAATTGATACCAACACCTGCCGAAGCATTTATACCTGTTGGAGCCGTAGTCGTAATCTTAGTTTTAGTCGTGCCGAAAGCAGTTGCCGCCCCACCTGCGATCTGCTCTATCCTTGTGATTTGTACAGGTGCCGTGCCTAACATCTGTGTTTTGACCGCACCAGTAGCGAGTGTGTGAGTCGCCAAGTTGATGCGCTCCCCCAGCAGGAATGGACAATTCTGAACACTTGTCTGATTGTTATCACGAGTGAAAAAGAAGGTAGTCGGTTTATCACCCGCCTTCATAGAACCATTCGCGACCCGAGAACCATTATCAGAACCATTTACCGAATGAAATACAGGATTCATTCGACACGACCGATTTACACTCGTGCTGTCAAGGGATCTGAAAACACGATTTTTGTCTTGGAGTAAAATTTCGATGAACAGACCATCCGTGAGTAGTGCTGGGAACACAGCCTCGTTGCGGAAGAGACCCGTATTTAATTGTAATTCACACTTAACCTCAAGTAAAGGTTCGGAATCATAAGCAGTCACTACTGGATTAGGAACTGCCTGATCTCCAATTTTCTCAAAATAAGGATTACTTACACAATTACCCTGTAGGGTCTTGTTAGTTCCATCAGTTCCACGACACGCTGGATCATAACTCGTAGATCCACACGTGAGGGCACGCTTGTTCTTTAAATTTTCATTAGTCTCGTAATCAAAGCGTAGGGCAGTTAGCACATCATATCCTTCTATCTCCTCTAGTAATGCCGTTTTACGACCAGAAAATACACGAACAGATCTAATTAGTGAGTGGGCTCCTGTGGCCGCGTCTAACTGAACACGCATAAGGTTCGCCGAAGCAGAAGTTCCTACGCCAGTGAGACTTACACTGAACTGAAGTTTAGTCTGGGATAGATCAATAAATTTACTGGTCGGGGGAATGAATAGATCAATGCGACCTCCGGGTTTGTAATCAAGACCATTCTCCGACGGAACCGCTACCGATGTCTGCCCTACCTTAATTTTATCAGATGAAGTAAAGAATCCGCTCATATTTTTTGTTATGATATGAGTAATAAAAAAATTACAATTAATTAAAAATCAAAAACTACTAGATCCTGTAATAGATTGTTTCGCTGATACAGGTGCCGATGCAACAAGACCCATGCTCTGAAATGTAGGAGAAACTTTAACAGATTGTAATTTAGGTGGGGGGATCGTAGCCGCATCCGCCTTTCTTTTATCCTTATCTGATTTGAGAGCATCAACAGCATCGGATATTCCACCAATAAGTCCTAGAGCTCCACCGACTAATTCTAAGGGTGGGAAGGCAGTTCCCACTAAATCGGCGACCGCACCTGCTTCTTGAAATTTATCACCAACGGATTCACCTTTGAAGAAATTTTTACCCTGACCTACCTCATCTAAACCTTTTCCAATATCATATAATCCCCCGAATTCGCCACCTAATTTACCAACGCCTTCCGAGATTACCGATAAACTTGCTTCACCTATGTCTTTACCAGCGACAGAAGCCGCCTTAGTTAATCCTGCCTTGATAATAGCAGTTCCTAAACCCGAACTCTCAATTTTACCCCCTGCGTTAGCCGCCTCTTCACCAGCGGATAGAGTGCTATCAGCGATACCGAGTGTCGCATTCCTGGGGACCATGGATAAAGGATTTACTTTCGGGACATCACCGCTGATAACACGAGAAGCAGTATTAGATATCGTAGATAAACGATCTCCTACCGCCTTAGATCCAATAGCGGTTAATCCATCTTTATAAATCGCTTTTCCAGTTTCACCGATACCCACAGCAGTTCCGAGACCAGATTTACCATCGCTAAAACCATAAAACGCTTCGTCTTCACGTTTCTTGGTGACATCACCTGCTACTGCACCTTTCTGTCCTTTCACATTACTATTAAATTTATCGGTTACCGCCTGATTACTTGCTAAAACACCACGATTAAAATCCATTGTTCTCGCATTAAACGCAGTTCCTTCTGAGGACGCTTGATCAAATCCGTAAAGGCCGTTCATTATTTATGATTTGTTTAATATTTTATTTTTTTTTCTCTGTTTAAAATAAATGAGTATTGATCTTGTTATTGCTGGAGCAACTATTAAAGATGAAACTATGATTCACAAAGCGATTGCTTCTGCCCCTGATTACCCATTCAGTAAAAAATTCATTTTGTTAGATGGATTAAAAGAAGGTTCATCAACAGATAATAGAAAAATATATCAAAAATATTGTAACTCAATTGAAAATAAATATCCTGAATTTATAGTGATTAGGTTTGACAAATGTGTATATTTCAGAGAAATGATTAAACGTGTTTGTGAAATGAGTGATAGTGAAAGGTTGTTTGTTATTCAAGATGATGTTGAATGTGATCCCATGCTCTTAGAACAAATTATTATTGAAATGAACTACTTAAAGGATCTTAAGATTTTGTGTTTTCCTCATAAATATATACCTGCCGAAGGAACTCATTGGTATGAACCTTTTGATGATTCATATCCATTACCATTCATCAAAAGTCACGGATTTAGCGAACGGACATTCATATGTGATAGGGTGAATATGTTAGATATTTGTAATGAATTACCTGCGAATAATAAAATGAATAAGAGATTTATTGAGTTCATCTATCAAACAGCCATGAAGAGTGCCACGTGGCGTGATGCCTCAGATGAAGTAAAAGAAAAATACTGGGAGAAGTTTGGGTGTTATTATCATTATCTTGTTTATCATAAACATTTGTGCGGAAAAAGATGATAATTTTTTTCTGAGTAATCATAAATGATCATTCATCAAATCTATGGAATTTTTAATGATGGGATTACATTAGATCAAATACCTGTCTTTAAAAAGAACGTCAAAAGAACTTTACAATTCTGTAAAGAACATAATTATCAATACAAAATTTGGTCACTTAGGGATTGTGAAGAACTAATCGTTGAAAAATACCCTGAATATATTTGTCTCTGGACAGAGTTTAGATATCCTATACAACAAGCAGATTTTATTAGATACTTAATTCTTCATGAGTATGGGGGCTGGTATGTTGACTGCGATGTTTATCCTATTCAAAATTTAGATTCCCTTCAAGGTTTTGATGAATGCTTTACTACTTGGTCTGATGATCTTGATAGGAAACCTTACAACGCTGTGATGTATTCAGTAAAAAATAATCCATTATTTATTGAGATAATGAAAGAAGTAGAAAAAAAAGTTATTGAAAAACAAGCGATAAAACAATATGATGCGTGGAAGGGTCGTTTAGTATTCCAGACTACGGGTCATCGTATGCTCGCTAATATTGTTCCTAAATCATCTATTCATGAATTAATGTTAATTCACAATGAAGAAAAAGATATTTATGTTTCTGCGGCTAATCCATATTTTTATGATGAAAACGCTTCTACTTGGTTTCAGGGATAGTCTCAACATCGGTTTTTTGATCAGGCATATCTAAGGATACTCCTTCACCGAACATTAATTTATCACCCTCAGCAATCTGTTCTTCAAAATTTCTGAATGCTCGTGCAGGATTGGATTGTAGATCTAAATACAAGAAATCATATCTTTGTTCAGTTGCCTTGGCATAAATTTCTCTGAATTTTTTGTCGCCCCCGAACATTCCCGAGTATTCTTGCGATATTTTATCTAATTCAGACATGTTCTGTAAATTTCCACAGATGAATGAATTACAATTATTTCTGATGGTCGGTCCTACTGCCTTGAATGACTGCACAGATATCGCTAATAATCCTACACCGTAATGACGAGATCTAGTAACTAAATGATTCAGGTAAGATGATCTTTTTACTGACCCGAGGATATCATCAAATATCATTCCAACAAAAGGACGTTCTTCATCATCAAAAGATTTTTGTTGCTCAATTATCCCTGCAAGAACATTATCATCATATCCAGTGTAACAATCACAACTCTTACGTAGGAAGCGACTTGTGACATCTTGATCAATCGTATTACTCATAATTGTGACGTTATCAAATACACCTTTGTAGAAGTCTTCTCTTAACAAGAGGTTACTCAAAATTGTGGATTTACCCGATTTGGTCGGCATGACCAGCGTCATTATCGTAGGTAGTTCAGGCAGGTTAGGATGTAATATCTTACGAGGTTTTTCTTTAGGAGGATCTTTGACTGGAAGAATACTAGGTGGGGTAGAGTTCTCCATTCTTTAGTATGATTAATATTTTTTTATTTTAATTAAGTAAATAGATTTCGCCAAGGATCTGCTTGGATTTGTTGAGGAGCGATAGCGTTCTGAATAACACGCTTCATCTTTGCTTCTTCTTCATCCTTCTTCTGTTGTATTTTCTTTTCTGCCTTTTGTTTCTTACGAAGTTGATCATATGAAGTAATCGCTGATAATACTGCTGAATCTAAATCATCTTTCGTAAAAGAGTTCTGTGACAAGGGGGTTGCCTTGGATTGGACATTTTCCTGCGTGACATAAGATTTTTCTTCATCACTCTTACGCTGTAATTCCGCCTCTTCTGACTTCTTCTTTTTATCAAGAATTTTCTTCTCTGCTTTCGCTACAAGAGCATCTTCTTTTTCTTGTGCCTTACGCTCCCTTTCCTTAGCACGTCTTTCAGATGCTATGACCCTAATCTTAGCAAGATGTTCTTTTTGTTTATCTGACATAGGGGCTTTTCTTTCATATTTACGCTTACCCTTCTTAGGTGCTGAAAATTCATTAGTGATTTCTGGTTCAACAGGGATAACTTTAAGAGGTGCATCACCAAAGATTTCTTGATCATCTTCTGAGTCTTCTTCTACTACTACTACTTCTTCCTTTACTTCTACATCTAACTCAGGTAAATCATCTTCCACTTCTGAGTGGATTTTGGTGATTGGTTCCTTAATAGGTTCGGGCGGAGGCGTAGGCATCTCAATCTTCGGCATAATATTCATTTTATTATGAGTAACAAAAAAATTTAAAAGATAGATTTAACTAAACAAAAGATAGATTAATAATTACCTATTTCTTTTTTCTTACATGAAACACTACTTCGGTAGATCCTGTAAGATCTTCCACAAATGTTTCATTCTTTCTTACGATCTGAACATCCAATTCAGTGATATTTAACTGCTGAGCGTTATTTAGATCCACGTATGTTTTATCATTATTCTGAAAATATAATCCTCCTGTTTCCGTGCCGGAGTTATCAAATCTGGGAACCTGAAACAAAATCTTGGATGGATTACCAGTTCCGAAATTAAATGTTTGATGACTGAATGTTGGAACTCTGATAAATGATGTGTGCTGTGACATTAGGCTGGGTCGCTGGGCAGATACAAATGAAGCTCCGACGTTTGTCGCCATGACACCAGCCAAAGGTGAAAATCCCATAGGAAAAAATCCAAGAAGAAATCCATTGTTCGCCTGTCCTGACGAGAATCTGCCGTCGTTATATCTTTCGGTGCGACCTGTAATGAATATATTTTCATAATCTTCAATTACCTTTGATGTGATACCCCTGTAGGTGTGAAAATTTGTGCCCGTCTCCTCTCCGGGATGATCATTGTAAGGTCTAAACATGTCTCTACAATCTATTGTGTGTCCCCAGAAAAAAGCGTTGTTCCATCCAGGAGTTGTTTTTCTCGTAGTGAATTCACCAAACGGATTGTAATGCTCACTAACAACTGATACTCCATCCTCGGGTAAAGCAACTGCCTGAATTGATTTAGTGATCCACGAGTTTTCTGGTTGATTTGCCCACATAGTCGTGTTTGTTCTGCCATTATATTTCTGAATTGTTGCTTTATCCCCTGATGTCCATAAACCGACTGTCGGATACATCTTCCAACAAGTCTGACTAATAGGTTTAGGAATTTGACCCTTATAGGAAGCATTGAACGCCGACTGCTTTGTTCCGAGTTGATTTGAAGATATTGTAGTGCCTGAAACAGAAATAGTAACCTTTTCACCATCCGTAGCAAATGCTATGACACCTGATGCAGTTGACCAAGTAAGAGGCCCAGCACCAACGTGAGAACTATTGGACGCATTAGACGCATTGAACGCATTATCCGTGTTATTCCAATATACAATTTCAGTCATGACAATTGATTCACCATTTTGTGATGCCCTTTGTTCATATGGATAATTAGGAGAAGAAGAAGGATCATAATTGGATACGTGAGTAGGGGCTGAATGATAAATTCTGAGTTTATCATCCTCACGGACTTCAATTGCGTAATCATAAAATTGATCCAGTGCTGGCCCGAGACCATCACCAGCCGCCCCTTTGAAAACTTTGTCTGGTCCGGAGTATCCCACGTTGTTTTCAGTAGTATTATCCCAGAAGGTTGGGGCATCAAAACAATAAGGTCTGGATAATCCGTAAGTGAATGTGCTGGTTTGATTAAGAAATTGTAATAAACCACCATTCAGAGCAATCGGTCCTGACTCCGTGTGCCTTGGTAAAAGTTGTCCCATCTGATCAGCGTATTGAGAAGTGAATACTCCCCCAGCGTAAGTCATAATCCCTGTCCCCGTGTCTGGATTAGTATTTAACGGATCACCTACTTCCGAAGTATCCGCAGGTATAGCATTGACGCCAGCAGTTCCTATCTGGGGTATTAGGTATTGAAATCCAGTGAAAGCCCCAGTAGCATCAAATTGAGCATTCATCTCAATAGAATTTGAGTCAATTTCGGGATGTAGGGAATACGCTTCTCTAAGAGTATTAACATACCGATCAGCAAAATCTACTGGTGTAACAGATTTACCAATTACATTTTGAGTGGGAATAATGTAGGAGAGAGAAAGTTCCAAAGGGACTACCTGAGATAACCTTTGACCGAACCAAAAGTTACCGACTATACCAGCCCCAGCATCAAGCATAGGTAAGCGATTAATCTTAACACTCTCAACAGCAATTTCAGAATCAGGTTCAATCATCAATGAATTCTTCATGTGATTTTTGTATTGCTCTGGTTTAGCGATACCAATCTGATTAGTTTCATCTAAACCCTCATTTGACGATGTAATTATCAAACTCATTATTTATAATATGTTAATCAAAAAAATTTAAAACATATATTTATAAAATGCCTCCTAAAAAAAAGCGGCTCTCAAACAAACCTGAAAAGAAACAGACTAAGGTTCTTAAGTTACCTAAACTAGTAGATCTAATTGATACAAGTAGATCTGGTCATCAAACTGCTATGCCTTTATCAAAAACGATTGATGTGGAAAAAGTAATCAAGAAAGATAAAGAAGTTAAGGAAAGTGATGTATTTGATTTACCTAAGAAATCAAAGAAATCAAAATAAATTTGATCTCGCCGTTCAGATATTTTTATATAAATCTATCCATTGTTAATAGAAATGAAATTCACACAGAGTATCGCTTATCCCCTACAACAATCGCCTCACGGAGGTAAGCATGCTCACCTACCAGAATTTTATCAAGAATATGCTGATGAACTTAATAGGATGAAATCAATTCGGGAAGAAGAACAGAAACAAAGACAAGAAGAACACTGGGAAAGATTTTTCAGAAATTTTGATCCCTTTGGAGATTTTGGTGAAAGGGAGATGCCTTGCTCTTTTGAAGACATTGA
>ENA-ORXF01001898-ORXF01001898.1-marine-metagenome-genome-assembly--contig:-NODE-1898-length-13046-cov-9.043951_pt1 | contig 13046 bp, 10 predicted proteins | sample MGYA00237864_ERZ511476 | MGnify/ENA primary metagenome ERZ511476 (study PRJEB26306, sample SAMN06343908) | marine metagenome | isolation source: coastal waters | place: Atlantic Ocean: West Antarctic... | reverse complement strand
AGTCTTGGAATTATGTTTCAAGATCTCGGTCAGTTTGAAGCTGCTATTAATTGTTACGAGATGGTATTAGCTATTAAACCAAACTTTACAGGTGTTTACAATAACCTTGGGAATGTTTATAAAGAGCTCAAACAGGATGATGCAGCAATTGAGAGCTATAAAAAGGCATTAGAAATTAAACCAGACTATGTTGAAGCGCAATACAGTCTTGGAATTATGTTTCAAGATCTCGGTCAGTTTGAAGCTGCTATTAATTGTTACGAGATGGTATTAGCTATTAAGCCAAACTTTGCTGATGCATACAACAATCTCGGTGTTGCATTCTTAAATCTCGATCAATTGGATAAAGCAGTTAAGAGTTATAAGGCAGCACTAAAGCTTAAGCCAGACTTCGTGGAGGCAATTAATAACCTAGGGATTGGACTCTATAACCTCGGCCAGATGGAAGACGCGATTAAGAGTTATGAGAAGGCAATTGCTATTCAGCCAGATTTTGTTAAAGCATATAATAATCTTGGTAATGCACTTATGGAGCTAGGACAGTTGGATGAGGCGCTAAAGAGTTATAAGGCAGCAATAAAGCTTAAACCAGACTTTGTTGAAGCAATTAATAACCTGGGCATTACATTCTATAAACTCCATCAACTAGATGATGCAATGAATTGCTATGATAGGGCATCAGTATTGAACCCTAACTTTGCTGATGTGCACAATAATATTGGGACAGTACTCTTAGAGCGTGGTCAATTGAATGATGCAGTTAAGAGTTATAAGGAAGCAATAAAGCTTAAACCAGAATTCGTTGAGGCGCTCAATAATATGGGCCTTACATTTAGTAAACTCCTTCAAACTCATGATGCTATTAAGTATTATGAAAGGGCAATAGCAATCAAGCCTGACTATGTCGATGCGTACGCTAATCTTGCAATTGCCCTAAAAGATCTTAAGCGATTTGATGAGGTAATGGCAATTTATGAAAGTGACGTTATCCTGAACTCCAATTTAGATTTTATCTTAGGAGAAGTGTTGCACACAAAAATGATGCTTTGTATTTGGGATGATTTCTCAATTCGACTTAATGAATTAACTAAAAAAATTAATAATAAAGAAAAAGTTGTAGCACCATTTGCACTTTTGGCATTGATCGATGATCCTGATATTCAGAGGAAGGCCGCTGAAATCTTGACTAATGAGGACTATCCTCAGAATAAAACTTTGCCTAAAATAGGTCTTTACCCTGAACACTCAAAGATCCGAATCGCTTATTTTTCAGCTGACTTTAAAATACATCCTGTAGCATCATTAACTGCAGAGCTTTACGAATTACACAATAGAAACCAATTTGAAATCCATGCTTTTTCTTTTGGTCCAGATACAAACGATAAAATGAATCTTCGAATCAAATCAGGAGTAGATTACTTTCATGATGTTCATTCAATGATGTACAAGGATATAGCTATGCTTTCAAGGTCTTTTGAAATCGATATTGCGGTTGACTTAGGGGGATACACTAAAGATTCTAGAACGGAAATATTTGCCATAACAGCAGCGCCGATACAAATCAGTTATATTGGTTATCTTGGAACAATGGGCGCTAATTACTATGATTATTTGATTGCAGATCAGGTGATGATCCCTGAAAAAAATCAAAAACATTACTCGGAAAAAATTGTCTATTTGCCTTCTTATCAAGTCAATGATTCAAAAGAGCCCATACCAGAGATCATTTTTACTCGTAAAGATCTTGGACTCCCCGAGATAGGATTCGTATTTTGTTGTTTTAATAATAGCTTTAAGTTCACACCTACTACTTTTGATAGCTGGGCTCGAATACTCAAGAAAGTTGATGGAAGTGTATTGCTTATTTTTGCAGATAATGATGAAGCAAAAATAAATTTAACAAAGGAAATAGTTGCTAGAGGTGTTCGTGCTAATAGGCTTATTTTTGGAAAACGCATAACTAAGTCTGAGTATTTGGCGAGATATAGGGTTGCCGACCTTTTCCTTGATACTCTACCTTTTAATGCCGCTACTACTGCCAGTGATGCACTTCGAATGGGGCTGCCTGTGTTAACTTGCTTAGGTAATTCTATGGTTAGTAGAATGGGTGCAAGCCTTTTGAATGCAGTAAATTTACCTGAGATGATTAAAACTACTCAGGAAGAGTATGAGTCATTTGCTATTGAGCTTGCGATGGATCCAGAAAAATTGAAAATCATTAATAATAAGCTTGCAAATAATTTGCCAACAGCAAGGCTATATGACACCCCATTGTTTACAAAGAACCTTGAGTCTGCTTACCTGACAATGTATGATAAATACCAAAAAGGATTAGATTTGGAGCATATTTATTTAGATCATTAATGATAAGTAAGTTTTTTAACAATTATAAAATAAAATTTTTAATGAAAAAATGATGTCAAAAAAGAAAACTATCCTTGTTACAGGTGGTGCTGGCTTTATAGGATCAGCACTAATAAGACATATTATCAAGAATACTCACCACAAAGTGGTGAATATTGATAAATTAACTTACTCTGGAAATTTACAGTCTTTAGAATCTATTGAGGCAAATAATAATTATATTTTTGAGCAAATAGATATTTGTGATGAGAATGAATTACTTGCGGCGTTTAAAAGGAATCAGCCAGATATTGTAATGCACCTTGCTGCTGAATCTCATGTCGATAGATCGATAGATGGGCCAGCCGATTTTATCCAAACTAATATTGTTGGCACTTTCATACTTCTTCAACAATCAAAGAAATACTGGCAATCGCTTAAAGATGATAAAAAAGAAAATTTCCGATTTCTTCATGTCTCAACTGACGAGGTTTATGGTGATCTAAATGGAACATCTAATTTTTTTTCAGAAGATACGGCATACGACCCAAGTTCTCCATATTCAGCATCTAAAGCAAGCTCTGATCATCTAGCTCGGTCTTGGTATCGTACATATGGATTACCAGTATTAATCACAAATTGTTCAAATAACTATGGGCCTTGCCAATTCCCAGAGAAGTTGATTCCTCATGTGATTTTAAATGCACTTGAAGGTAAAAGTCTTCCAATCTATGGAGATGGAAAGCAAATAAGAGACTGGCTATATGTGGACGATCATGTAACTGCTCTTATGAGTGTTGCTTTTAATGCCAAAGTTGGTGAGACGTATAATATTGGCGGTCATAATGAAATTCAGAATATTAAAGTTGTTAAAAAAGTTTGTGAAATTTTAGATGAACTTGCACCAAATAAATTAAATGGAATGAGGTCTTTTAGTGAGTTAATTACTTATGTTAAAGATAGACCTGGACATGATGTAAGATATGCTATTAACACTGATAAAATTGTTAAAGATCTAGACTGGAGGCCACAAGAAGACTTTGGTTCAGGTATTCGTAAAACAGTTAAGTGGTATTTAAATAACAAAATTTGGTGTGAAAATATCAAAAATGGAAGTTACAAATTTGAGCGTTTAGGAGTAAATAATAAATGAAAGGTATTATTCTAGCTGGTGGTTCTGGAACAAGGCTTTATCCATTAACCAAAAGTGTTTCTAAGCAGTTATTGCCTATTTACGATAAGCCAATGATTTACTATCCATTATCTATTTTGATGTTGGCAGGCATTCAAGAGGTTTTAATTATTTCAACTCCAGATGATATATCAAGATTTGAAAATCTACTTGGAGATGGAACAGAGGTTGGGATGAAGTTTCAATATAAAGTCCAGCCATCTCCAGATGGATTAGCACAGGCTTTTATCTTAGGCAGGGACTTTATTGGGAAAGAAGATGTTTGTTTAATTCTTGGAGATAATATTTTTTATGGACATGGAATGACAGGGATTTTAGAAAGTGCTGTATCGTTAGCAAATAATAAAAATATGGCAACTGTTTTTGGATACTACGTTAAAAATCCAGAGCATTATGGAGTAGCAGAGTTTGATAATTCTGGTTTAGTAATAAGTATTGAAGAAAAACCAATTGTTCCAAAAAGTAATTTTGCTGTAACAGGATTGTATTTTTATCCTAATGATGTTATTGATAAGGCTCTTCTTGTTGAGCCCTCAGAGAGAGGTGAGTTAGAAATTACATCATTAAACCAAATTTATCTTGATGAAGGGCGCTTATTAGTAGAAAAAATGAGTAGAGGCTATGCATGGCTTGATACTGGGACACATGAAAGCCTTCTAGACGCTTCAGCCTTTATAGAAACTATTGAAAAAAGACAAGGGCTAAAGGTTGCTTGTATTGAAGAAATTGCACTTGAAAAAAAATATATTTCAAATGAAGAGTTTATAGATTTAGCAAATAAATCAAGTCACAATCAATATGGGCGTTACTTATTGAGTATTGTTAATAATATGCTTTAAAATTTACAGCCAAAGACTCAAGATTCAGTATTTTATTATCAACTACTAAGGTTAGAGTTTTAACACTCTATAATTCAAAATATGAAAAAAGTTTACTATGCCGAAGCCAATTATTCAGATGAAGAAATTGATGCTGTTATAGAGGTTTTAAAAAATAATCGTTTAGCACTTATGTGCGGTGAAAACGTACAAAAATTAGAAAAAAAAGTAGCTAATATTTTTAATAAAGAATTTGGATTGATGACTAATAGCGGGTCTTCTGCAAATCTTATTGGTGTTCAGGCATTAAATCTTGAAAGAGGATCCAAAGTCATCACGCCAAGTTTAACTTTTTCCACAACCGTTTCTCCTATTGTACAAAGTGGGCTTATTCCATTTTTTATAGATGTTGAAAAAGAAACAATGCAAATAAATACTTCACTTTTAAAAAAACTCCCTCTTAAAGATGTTTCTGCAATATGTGTTCCTAACCTAATCGGAAATGTTGCAAATTGGGAGGAAATATATCACTTTGCAAAAGAAAATAATCTAAAAACAATTGAAGATTCTGCAGATACCATTGGGTATAAATATTCAACAGATATTAATAATTGGTCAGATGTTTCTACGACAAGTTTTTATGCCTCACATGTTGTTACGGGTGCAGGTTTTGGAGGAATGACATGCTTTTCTGATAAAGAGAACTATGACTTAGGCCTGTCTTTAAGAGGTTGGGGAAGAAGGTCCTCTCTCTATGGAGAAACAGAAGATTATGAAAGACGATTTAACGCAAAAATCGATGGCATTAATTATGATGATAAATATATATTTGATGATATCGCCTATAATTTTCTTCCATCAGAGATTTCTGCTGCCTTTGCATTGGTCCAGATTAAAAATTTAAGAAGTAATTTAAAAAATAGATTGGACAACTATAATTATTTAAAAGAAAACTTATCAGTTTCTAATAATTTTTTTGTACCACTATCTTATGAGAATGTTGAGACTGGCTGGTTAGCATTTCCTATTATCCTTCAAAATAAATTGGCCCTAAAGAGGAAAGAGGTTCAAATATTTTTGGAAAAAGCCGGTATTCAAACTAGAACTATCTTTACTGGCAATATTTTAAGACAACCAGTAGCGAAAAAATTTAAATGGGAGTCTTTTGGAAGTTTTTCTGTTAGTGATAATATTATGGAATCTGGAATTCTTCTTGGATGTCATAATAGACAGACAAAAGATAAAATGGATTACATGTTAGAAAAATTATTTGAAGTAGAAAATTGTCTAAAATAATTTATACCACAGGTTTAACAGGCTTTATTGGCCAATGTTTTTTAAAAAAATTAGTTAATGAGTATGATGTAACTATCAATTTTGGCCGAGATAAAAAGATAACCGTTTATCAGTCATACCTTAAACCTATTTATAAAGATTTCAACTTAAATGAATTAGAGAGTTATCCATCTGAAAATATATTTCATCTTGCGGGCTACTATAATCCAAGACCTGTCAATCTTGCTGAAGAAAAACAATTAGAAGAATCTAATTTTAATTTTCCTTTCTCCCTTTGTAGCTCATTAAAAAAAATTGGACTTAAGAAAATAATTTCTACATCTTCTTATATGCAACTTTTAGATTTGGAGGGCCAAAATCTTTATTCAGAAACAAAAAGTAAATTTATTAGTTGGGCAAAATCTGAGTTCGAGGTAACTGAAATTTTTTTATTTGATACATTTGGACCTCATGATCAAAGAAATAAGGCTTTAGATGTTTTTATTAAAAATTCAATTTTAAATCAAGATATAAATATCCCATCATGTAGGATTGATATAAATCTAACACATGTCGAGGAGGTTGCAAGGACTTTGGTTGGTTCCACAGAGCTTTCACCTGGGCAATATACGATAATGTCGAATAATCAAACAACAATTAAAGAATTAGCAATAGCCATCTTATCTTTAAACACAACTTCTACTAAAATAAAAACTAAGCTGGAGGGTAATAATTTTTTTGAAAATATCAATTCTTTTCCCAAAAATATTTACTTAAAGACTTTAGAATTAGATTTTCATGAGCAATTACAGGAAAGATACAATGAAATTAAAAAAACCCATTGTCTTTAAAAAAATCTTCAGTACATTCGATGATGATCGAGGTTTCTTAAGTACTCTAGATATTAAAAATTTATATCAAAATCTTCCTGACCAAAATTTTAACCTAACTTACCAGTTAATTTCTTATAGTGCAAAAAAAAATACTTTTAGAGGGATGCATTATCAAACTGAACCATATTCTCAAAATAAATTAATTGTTTTGCATGCTGGCTCAATTATTGATCTAGCAGTAAATGTCAATAATGCTAAGATTGACAACATACTTCGTGTTGAAATGTCTGCTGGAGATGCTATTTTAATTCCTGCAAATTATGCCCATGGTTTTATTTCATTGACAGATAATGTGGTATTGCAATATTTTATGGATAATGAATATTCTCAAAAAAATTATAAAGGCCTCAACTTAAAAAAATATCTTGAAAGAGAATTTCCTAAATTAGATTTAATTATTTCTGATAATGATAAAAATCTAAATGAATTTATACTTTAGCTATATATGATTTGCCATTAACTATATTAATTTTTTGTACAAATGCGCTTGATGTTTTTTACCAAGGCTGTCGATTTCATTTGACTCGGTGATTAATTAATATGAAGATATTAAAATTCTAGTAGGAGCTAAGTGGAGTAATCAGTGGCCCTAGGTTTGATTCATATTTTTTCCAGGCATCAGAGCTATTTTTATAGATTTTTTTTCTAACTTGAAGTGCGCTAGCTGTTTTTACGGCTCTTTTATTTTTATGAAATTTTAAGCAATTATCATCCCACTCTAATTCGCAATATTTCAATAATTTTCTGGTTTCCTGTTCTTGATTAGTGGTGAGATTTTCATAATTAAGATCATATATTTTGTTTGGGAATTTCTCATGCCAAAAAGTCATCATTTCATTGTATGAGCTATAGTAACTTGCTAAGTCCTCCATATTATTTCCAAAGCCCATACCTGACTGAGGAAAATTATTTTTATATATTGACCAACAAATAGCCCTTGCATCTCTTTTTAGATGAATAATTTTTGCCTCTGGAAAAGTATTTAAAATAATTCCAATAAAGCGATAATTAAGTAATGATTTATCTACTATAAAATTTTCAGATACATTGAATCGAGAAAGAAGATTTAAATACTCTTGACGAATAGATAAATAATCTTCATCGGAAATGCTAATATTTTTCTTTTTTCCACCATTAGATTGAGTTTCATTTTCAATGTATTTTTCTATTACTGGTGTAATTATTTTACGAAAATATTGAATTTCTCCAGCTCCATGAACTTTATTATGACTTGAGAGAATCTGCTCTACTAGGGTTGAGCCAGAGCGAGGCATCCCAAGAACAAAAATTGGTTGAATATTTGATGTTTTATATGAAATAGATGGCTTATTAGAAGAGGGCGTTGACAGAAACATTTTCTTTACAAGTTTAATTGTGGCTAAAGAGCGTTCTAATGAATAATTTAAATCATTTTTACGTAGTCGGTTACCTTCGTTTAAAAATTTAAAAAAATCATCTTTTTTTTCTAACTTTTCATAAGTATTAGCTAAGGCAAAACAAAAATTTATTCGATCAGTTTGGCTAAGTTCACTGGTGGAAAGTTTAGATAACATCTTATTAATTAGCTCTTCTTCTATTTTATTTTCCTGCATCATAATTAGATTAAAATAGGCTATACCATAGTTTGGCTGAATTGATATTGCCTTTTTAAAGCATTTGATAGCGTCTTTTGCTTGCCCATTCTCTTTAAAAAAAGTACCTAAACTAACATGTGCTTGAGCGTTATTTGCCTCATAAGTTAATACCTGTTCAAAACACCATTTAGCTTCAGTTCCTTGGCCTAGATCTTTAAAGGCATTACCAAGGTTCAGATATGCCTTAGTAAATTTTGGATTAATCTCTATAGCTTTTTTAAAATTTTGAACTGCTTTATTAATTTGCTCAAGCTCTCTATTGGTGACCCCAAGATTATTATGGGCTTCAAAAAAATCTGATTTATACAAAATTGCAAACTCATAATGCTTAAGTGCATCTTTATATTGATTTCGATCTAAATAGATATTTCCAAGATTATTATGAGCATCAGAGTAATTTGGAAGAATTGCAATTGCTTTTTTATAACTTTCAACTGAAATATCAGTTTTTCCAGTCTCATTGAGAATTATAGCGTGGTTAAAATGTGCTTCAGCATAGCCTGGATTTATAGTAACTGCTGTTGAAAACATTTTTGCAGCAGTATCTATTTGCCCTAACTTCTTATAACATGCTCCCAAGATATTAAAGAGTAAAGGGGTGTCAGGGTAGCTCTTAGTTAAATTATTTACCGTATCTATTGCTTCTTGTATCTTGCCGCTAGAATATAGAGAAATAACAGCCTCTAGTTGCTCTTTAGGAGGCATAAGTGGGTTCACAATTTAATTAGTATTTTGTTGATCAAAATTTTACTTACTTCAGATTCAATTACATATATTATTTTACATATTATCTGAATTATTGATTACTATTTAATCATCTTATATGGACTATTTTTTAGTGTTTTTATTAATGTTAAATCTAAATTTCAAAAACTATCAACAACACAAATTTTATTGAAGATATCAATTAAAATAATCCTATGAAAACATTAAATATTATCATTCCAAATAGAATGTTAGGAAATAGACTGGATGTTTCATTATCTGAAATGCTGCCTGATTATTCTCGCTCAAAAATTACGGCATGGATTAAATCTGGAGATGCTTTAATTAATCAAAAAATTTTTAAGCCTAAGGATAAGTCTAGTGGTAATGAAATTGTTTGTTTAACTTTAAACCAAAAGCAAACTACTGACTGGATTGCTGAGAAAATTTCCTTAAACATTGTTTATGAAGATGAAGACATTATTGTTATAAATAAACAGTTTGGTCTTGTTACTCATCCTGGAGCAGGAAATTGGAGTGGAACCCTGGCAAATGCTCTTCTTTATTATGATTCAAATCTATCAAAACTTGATAGGGCTGGCATTGTCCATCGGTTAGATAAGAATACGTCTGGTTTAATGGTGATTGCAAGAAATGAAAAATCACAAAAATATTTAACTGAACAGCTCCAATCTCACTTAGTAGATAGGGAGTATTCTGCCATAGTATATGGACATATGATTGCTGGAGGTACGGTTGATGAGCCTATTGGTCGGGATTCTAAAGATAGAGTTAAGCAAGCTGTTTCAGAAAGTGGCAAGGAAGCGGTAACTCATTATAGGGCAATTGACCGCTTTAAAAGTCATACTCATGTGAAGGCAATTTTAGAAACTGGCCGGACTCATCAAATCCGCGTTCACTTATCCCATGTTGGACACTCTTTGATAGGGGATCCAATGTATGGTGGCCGGGTTCGTTTTCCAAAAAAAGCCAGTGAGGAGCTAAAAGATGCCCTACTTAATTTTAAAAGACAAGCACTTCACTCAAAAAAGTTAACTTTAACTCATCCTATTTCAGGAGAGTTAATGTCATGGAAGGCGCCACTGCCAGACGACATGGTAAGACTATTGGAAGTCTTAAAAAAATTCGATTCCTAATAATTGTGTATTATTTAAATCAATGAATTTTTTTCCAAACAATATTAAATTACTTTCAACACCAAGATTTTTAGAGGGTGGGAGCAGTAAGGGTAACTTTGAAAACTTTAATTTAGCACTTCATGTTGATGATGAGATGGACTCAGTATTGGCAAATCGTGACTTATTGTTGAGTCACTATAAGTTACCCTCTAAGCCAGCATGGATTAATCAAACACATTCTAATTTGTGTGTTGATGCTGACTTACTATCATCAATAGTTGACGCTGATGCAAGTTACAGTAAAAAACCTGGAACCATTTGTGGGGTTCTTACAGCTGACTGCTTACCAGTTTTTATATGTAATAAAGAAGGCACCACTGTTGGAATTGCCCATGCTGGTTGGAGAGGCCTAATTGACGGGATAATTGAATCTTTAATTGAGTCCTTTAAATGCAATGGTGAGGACTTAGTAGTTCATCTAGGGCCTGCAATCTCCCAATCATCTTTTCAAGTCGGTAGAGAAGTGAAATCTCAATATCTTGCTAAAAATAAAAATTTTAAAAATTGCTTTACTTGTTTAAATAATAAATATTATCTTGATTTGTATGGCGCAGCAAAAGTGGTTTTAAAAAGTTTTGGAGTTAGATCAATTAGTGGGGGTGATAGATGTACTCATAAAGAGTCAGATCAATATTTTTCATACAGAAGAGATGGAAATTACTCAGGCAGGATGGCACATCTAATATGGATAGAGAGCCTTAATGAAGAAAAGGGGAGTATTACGGAGTGAAGTTCGAGCTTCTGGTTAAAGAGTTTTAAGTTGAGTTTCTATTCCCTGATTATCAGTATTTCAACTCAATTAATTCGCTCATTTAAATAGCCTAAGATGCCTGAAAAATATAGATTTTTCCTAAAATCCAACCTTCCTTCTCTTTCCTTAGCTTTATCTCTTGGGATTCGACTAGATTAAATCCTTTAGAAGCACTATTTAAAACATAACTTTCTGAATGAGAATATCGTGCAGTTTTTAATAAGGAATATCCATCTCCAATCTTAGTTTCTACAGAAAAAATGAAAAAAGCGTTTTTACTACAACAACTCCGTACTGCTTTAAAAATTGCCTTAACTTCACCAATATAGATTAATACATCCAAAGCAATTAATAGGTCATATTTATTTTTTGATGCACTCAGAACTTCAACAATATCTCCAACTATTAAACTATCATAGATATTTAACTCCTTAGCTTTAGCAAGCATATTTACAGAAATATCAATACCAGTTAAATTGCCACTAAGTGCCTTCAATCCTGGGCCTGATAGGCCTGTACCACAACCCAAATCAGCTACTTTATTAAATATTTCACTATTATTAAGTTTTAAAATTTTTTCATTTACTAAAGAGGGTAGGGTGTACTTAAGCTTATTAATTAAGGAATCATTAAATCTTTCAGCGAATCCATTAAATAGCTTTTCTACATATTCTCTTGGTGGAGTTTTACTTGTATTACCAATTAAGCCATTGAGTAGATGCTTAGCTTCACCGTAGTCTGGATTTATTTTTAATGCAGCTTCAAAGCTTTTTTTTGCTGCTTCTAACTTACCTAGTTCTCTTAAAATACTTCCAAGATTAAAATGAGCTTGAGAATAATTTGGATTTATTGCTATAACATTCTTATAACATTTAATGGCATCATCATTTTCACCAAGTTCTCGGAGGGTATTTCCAAGATTATTATGGGCATCTGCATAATCTGGCAATAAAACTATTGCTCTCTTATAGTATCCAACAGCGGTATTTAATTGACCGTCTTGCTTAAGAATTACTCCAAGATTGTAATATGCCTCAGCATAATCTGGGTTGAGTGATATTGCATTCTCAAACATCTTCGCAGCTAAGACAAGATTTCCAAGATTTTTATGACAAACACCCAGCATATTACTGAGTAATGGAACATTATGATAATTTATATTTAAGACTTGAATTTTATCTATTACATCTTGAATTCTTCCTTGAGAAAAAAGTTTAACAAGATTGTCTATTTCAATTTGTGGGAGACTTAGCTGGTTAGTCATGTTAATCTTATATTCGCTATGAAAAATATTTTATCAAAAAATATAATCTTAATAGCATTTAAGAAAAATTTAAAATTACTTTTTTTAGTAAAACAAATAAACATTTTTCTTCCTCTAATATCTTTCTTAGCCCCTAAGAATCTTTCTCTTTGCCTTTCTCACTAAAATTCATTTTCCCTACATCTTTTTCAAGCAAGTAGTAATGAAGTGATTTCTGTTTACGCTGCTTTTGCTGAATAATGCAGCCACGAACTTCAAAATCATTATTTAGCTGTATATCATCATATGAAGAGTTAAGGCATCTCAAAAGCTGCTTATTATTTTCGATAACATACTGACGAAAATAAAGCTCATCATTGAAGTCAATAATGACATAAGCTTTATTATGAATTGGCATTCCAGGATCGACAATAATAATGCAATTTTCACTGAATTCAGGTGACATCATATCACCAATATTTTGAAGCGCGTATGGCTCTGAATTGGTTGAACAGGTGCTTTGAAATAAAGCCTTAGGGTTATCTAATGTTGGCATTTAGGACAATAATAAGTTGCTCGTTGATTTTGTACAATTTTTTTAATTGTACCACTGCATCTTTTACACGGCATGTCTTTGCGGTCATAGACAGATAAGATTTGATAAAAATAACCAGCCTCACCATCAACATTAGAAAAGTCATTTAAAGTAGTACCACCATTATTAATTGATTCTGTTAGTACCTTTTTAATACACTTAACAAGAGTCTTTAAACGCTTCTTTGATGTTTTCCCTGCTTCTCTTTTAGGTGATATGCCTGCTAGAAACAAACTTTCTGATGCGTAAATATTTCCTACCCCTACAACGATACTACTATCCATAATGAATGTTTTTATGTTTTTTGTCTTACCAATGGAAGAATTGAAGAGTGAGTTTTCATCAAACTCATAACTCAAAGGCTCTGGGCCTAGTTTTTTAAGAAGAGAGAGTTGTTC
>ENA-ORXF01001897-ORXF01001897.1-marine-metagenome-genome-assembly--contig:-NODE-1897-length-13046-cov-11.941784_pt1 | contig 13046 bp, 12 predicted proteins | sample MGYA00237864_ERZ511476 | MGnify/ENA primary metagenome ERZ511476 (study PRJEB26306, sample SAMN06343908) | marine metagenome | isolation source: coastal waters | place: Atlantic Ocean: West Antarctic... | reverse complement strand
TATATTTTTCACTTTCTTTAGGTTTACTATATAGGAGCGATGGCATCTTACTAAATTAGAAGCTTCTTTTAGTTGTATTTCAAATGAAGAAAGTGTGACTCTATAAGTTACTTTTTTCAATGTGTTTTCATCTAAAGAATACATATCAATATAGTTACCGACTGCTATTGCATAATTAAAATCATTCTCGCTAAAAGAGAAAGTTTCATTTTTTAAACCTGTTGAAATTTGATGTGTAATTTCTTTTGAATTCTTTGGGTGCTCTTTTTTATTTTTTAGAACATTAGACGCTAAATCAATGTTAGATTTATTTTTTAGGTGATAATTAAGAAATATAATACCTACTATTGGTAAACTACCAAGAACAGATGTTCTACTTATCATCAAACAATAGTTATACCAACTAAAAGGTACTGATTGGATATAATTCGAATAAATAAGATTAAAGGTTGCAATTATAAATAGAATTACTAAATTAAGTATAATTTGATGTCTTACTTTCCAATTCTTATCAGAAAATAGATTGGGAAGCAATAGAGGGAAAACATAAATAAACAACAATAAAACAATAGTCGTAATACATCCAAAACCTAATAATTGAAACACCTTATTTTCATTACGAAGTAAATTGATGTTAAAAGGCTCAAAGTATATTAAAAACAGTGCTATAAATACCCCGGATAATACTGAGATAATCAGATTTTTTAAACCTGGGCTTGGTGCCGGATATTTCTGGATAAGTATTCTTAACATTCAGTTTTAATATTCAATAAAAATAGTTTTTTAATTAGTCTACAAAGAATGAAATTTATATTAGATAATTTTATTATTTTTTTGTTAATAATTTAACTTTAACTTATACTTAACTTTAACTACTGATTATAATTTTTGTGAAATTTAAATCTTTCTGAAAAGAAAATAAATGATGACTTGAAGAACAAACACTGCCCACAACAAAGTATTATTTTTTTTGATAATACGTACATCAATATATAAAGTAAGTTTAACCTATTTACAGGGTTGCAAATAGCAGAACTAAAACAAGAAGATATGCCTATGGTTTTGGATTATTTTTAAAATCAATTAGTTCAAATTCTTCAAACTTTTCTAATAAAAAATCGGCATATCTCATAAAGCCTAAATCAGTAAAATGAACCCCATCTACCGTTCCCTCTTGGTCAAGTCCAAGTGCATTTTCACTCTCAACGTAAAAAATGTTTTTATAACCAATATCTTTCATCTTTTGGTATTCATATTTTAATGCTAAATTCATAGCCTCTGTGTCTTTCTGTGCTTTTTTATCCAAGACTAAAAAAGATGATTTAAATAAATCTACAAAGATAATTGGAGAATCAGGATTCTTTTTTCTAATGGTATTTACAAGCGGAATTGTATTATTGGAAACATTTTCAGGATTAATCATATTAGGCATACATTCAATAACATAAAACACTGGGTCTGATTCAGAAATTAGTTTAGCAATAGGTTCTTCCATTCTCCCATTTCCACTAAATCCAAAGTTTATAACATCAATATCAAGCTTTCTGGATATAATGTTAGTATGGGCCATTCCTGGCCGAGATGCACAGCCGCCTTGGGTAATACTAGTTCCATAAAAAATTATTGGTTTGTTTATATTTTTTTCAACTTTTTTTATAAAGCTTGTTGAATTAATTCCAACTTCAATGTTTTCAACACCATCATAAAGAGGGAGAAATATTTTAAACTCTCTTAATTTTTCAGTCATATTATCTACTAGAAGATACTCATTGTCAATTCCTTGTGGACGGCCAGTATTTAAATATTCCCAACCATTTTCATTTTTATAGTACAAGTCAACTCCTTTAATCCCAGTTTCAGCCATATGATTCATTGTGAAATCATTAAAAATCTTCCACTTAACACTTATACTTTTAGAATTAGAAAGAAACCGAATAGATAATCCAGCTGAAGATTTTGATAAATCCCATACTGGTTTTCTTACAATATTTTTATAAGAAAAAGGTAATCTGTCGTAACGATTTTCCTTAAGTGAATCAGGAATTACAGTTCCTTCAAGTCTAAAAAAATCTTTTCCATAATATGTTATTTCACTTGATGCGCCATGTTGATTGACAGATTGTGTAAAAGAAAAAAAAGGAACAGTAAAGACTAGTATAAATAATAAGTTTTTCATAACCCAAATTTACAAAATTTAGTTTTTACTTAAACTATCTGAATTAAATAAACTGATATGCCTATGGTATAATACGAATGTATAATTTAAAAGCTTTTTAAAGTAGTGCAGGAAAAGGTCCGATAATTAAACACAAAGCAACTATAGCGCCACCAGCAATATATGCATATCTATTTAACCCTGTTCTCATATGATATTTCTTATAGTGTTTCTTATTCATAATGATTTTATTGTTATTATCAAAAATGACAGTTCTATTACTTTTAGATAGACTACTATAATTATATATCCATATTTCTTGTTTTACTTGATTTTCAATTTTTGAAGGGTTGCCATACTTTGACCGTATTAAATCCTTAGCATTATTACTTTTAGAATACAAAGGCAAGTTGATAGTTTTTGGTGACATAAATCGAGTTGGCGAGCAGCTGTATCCAAAAAGGATAACTAAAAGAAGAATTAGTTTTTTCATAACAGGTTTTTATCAAATGTAACTAATATTTTTAAACTCAATAATATCATTAGAGTAGTCCTATTTAAAAATTATTAAATTCTTGTTAGTTTTTAATATTATTTGTTAAATATAAATAGGTCTTCAATTGTTGTTTTAAATAGGCTTGCCATCTTGAACGCTGTAGGTAAACTAGGGTCAAATTTTTCTTTTTCAATGGCGTTTATAGCTTGACGCGATATTCCAATTAATTCTGCTAATTCTTCCTGAGTTAGCTTTTTATTTTTTCTTAATTCTTTAACTCTGTTTTTCATTTATATTTTCTTGAGTTAATTAAAGTCGAAACTACATATGAAATGGAAATAAAAATCATTAAATATTCAAATTCAGGTTCTGAGTTAATAACTCCAAAATCAAAAGAAACTTCATATGTGAGACCAACAACCACAACTAACCCTAATGTGATAGCCATTGCTTCAAATTGAATTTTCTTTTGCAGTTCATCATAAGTCTTAAATAAATTTTTATTTGCGATTATCATACCAATCCCAATGGCAAAATTTATTAATAAACCTATTTTAGTAAATATTAAGTTATCCCAAAGTGAGTTTTCTCCACCTGTTAAAAAAGCTAGACTTGCGACCCAAGCAATTGTCCATCCTAGCATAATTTTTGTTTGTTTTTTCTGTTTTTTCATAATATTATTTTGTAACGTTTACCTTACAAAGGTATAGAAATAACTTCAGAAATGTAATGTTTTGTTTACTTTTTTTAAATAATGAAAATCTTACTTCAAGTTGAGGTATAGAAGTTGCTGAACTTAAGTAAGGAGATGTGCCTATGGTCTAGGCTTATCATTATGGCGTACAGTTTGTGAAGTTAGGTTGAGGTAGTGTCCATTGAGGAGTGTTATAGCTGAAACCATCGCATTGTAAAACATTTCTTACATCCCAATCTCCTAAAGCTTGGTTAAATGAAGACCCACTAAACATTGAATACATATTCGCGACACTACTTACATCCCAATCTCCTATAGGTTGATTAAAATTTGAAGCATTAAAAAACATATACCACATCTCATCTACACTACTTACATCCCAATTATTTATGGGCTGATTAAAGGCTGAATTACCTTCAAACATTCTTCCCATTTTAATCACACTACTAACATTCCAATTTTCTAGAGGCTGATTAAAGGCTGAATTATTTTTAAACATCGCAAACATATCAGTTAAATTTCTTACATCCCAATTTGAAATATCTTGATTAAAAGCAGCTTCTTCAAACATCTGAGACATACTTGTCACGTTACTTACATCCCAACTTGAAATATCCTGACTGAACACATAGTTTTGATAAAAAAGCTTCTCCATATATGTAACTCTTGAGGTACATACAGAAGAAATATCTGCATTATTGACAATCATCTGTCTAAGATCAGGCTCGCTCACAACAGTATACTCAGTTCCATTAATAGTCCCTACATCTCCTACATTAGCGGATTCACAAGCTTTTATGCTTATTCCATTTTCGCCTAAATAGACTACATCACAATTACTAGGCTCGTCATTCACGTGAGTCGTAAATCTTCTTATTTCTCTATCTTTATCTGCATAAAAATTACCTGAAGCATTTGTCAAAAACGTTCTAAAGTAGTAAGTTGTATTTGACTCAAGATTCTCTATTGTTATATTTATAGAACCTACACCCACGTTAACTATAGAATTATCTATGGTGGGCTGGCGTTGTGTTGAATAAACAAAACCTTGATTAGCGATACTAGGAACATCACAGTTCAATGATGTATAATCTATAACACCATTTAAGGTAGCTGATGTTCTGGTTATATTAGTGGCTGGTAATGAAGATAACTTAACCACATCAACACAAACAATTTCATAATCATTTGAACAAGCTAAGATTAAAAAAGCGGAGAGTAAGAATAGTTTTTTCATAGCATTTCAAAGATAAACAATATTATAAAACTCAATAATATTATTAGTATGATTTTAGAGTTGCTTAAGTCAAATCTGCTACTGGCTTAGGAAAATTACTTTGGCATCTTAAATCGCTCAAAAACTGTAGCTGAAATCGTTGAAGCTGCATCACGAATTTTCTCAGCTTCTATATAATCAATTTGAGAGAAGAAGTGCTTAAAATGGGAGTGGTCTCTAAATTCAAGAAGCACAACCTTATCGGCTTGCATATCAGGAGACAAAGCTTGCGGCTTTTCATCGGATGCATGAATTATCACCTTTTCTCGCACAAATATAGGTGTAGCAAGCTCAACATAGCGTGAATATCCGACGTGGTCGTTAATAGTGAATTTAGCGAAGACGAGTGTAGGCATAATCTATATTATTTTGAAGTAAAGATAGAAGGAATTGATAAATAATGCAAATTTCAATAAATTATGAAAGTTTGACTTATTTAAGGGGATTAGAAATAGCAGAACTGAATGAAGAAGATATGCCTATGGTTTAGTTTTTAATAAACTTTCTATTAATTTGACCTATATCATCTGAAATTTTTATAATATACACACCTTTTGGTAATACATTTACATCTATATTGTTAGTGTTCATTTTTGAAAGCACTTCTTTACCCAACATGTTATATACAGAAACGTTCATTAAGTTTTTATTACCTTTTATAAATAAGATGTTATCTGTTGGGTTTGGAAATATTTTAAGTGAATTTTCTAATATTTCATCATCAACACTTAATTGAGTAGTAGAGCAACCTGTTGAATTAACAGTTTCTCCTGTTTGTGTATCAGGACACGTATCTATATCATCCATTACTCCATCACCATCAAGATCAAAAGTGTATTTAAAAATTATAATATGATTCTTCATATCTCCTTGATGTATGAGTTCTGCGGTACCGTCTCCATCTAAATCGTGAGGCTGAAAATTATTCCCCATATTGTCCATATAATTTTCACCGGAAAGCCTTCCATATTCTTTAAGTTCATCTGAATATGTGAATTTTTCAGTTAACTTAAAATTAAATGTACCATCTTCATTCCCTTTGAAATAAGAAAATAAATCTGAGTTTTTATCCCAATAACCATAATAAGGTTGTCCATCATTTAAAGAAGAATATAATTCATCTGTGAAAAATTGAACAAATATATCTTTTATCTTATCTCCATCTATATCTACGTAATACATTGAAGATTTTTGAGAAAACATCTTACTCGTATTATTTTCATCAATATACTCTGATGTTACGTTTTTTAACTCATTATTTAAAATCAATATTTCATTCAAGAATTCTTTACTTTCTGTCCCAAAAGGATTGCCCAAACCAGTACTCCTGTAAATTAACAATTCTTCTTTACCATCATTATTTAAATCAACTTTAAATATATGTTTAGGAGAAAGTCCTTGTAAAGATTCCAATTCATTTACCCAAACTGGGTTGTCAGAATCAAAATTTCCAGACAAATTATTTAGGTATCCAATCTTACCATTACCGTTAATATCTCCACCTCCAAAAACATATTCAGGATACCCATCATTATTTAGGTCAATTAACACATTAGCACCCTCAGGTTTTGTATTGTAATTTTTAGTTTCATCTCTTTCAACAATTAATTTTGAGTTGCCATTATTTCTTAAGATGTCTATGTAATCTCCAGAAGCACTGACAGATAAAACAGCATCTTCATCCCCGTCTTTATCAATATCTCCTACTGCACTTCCACCAATGTCAACAAATCGGTCATGGTCATTTTCCTCTAATTCAGAATCATCAATTATCTCATTGTCATCATTTAATCTTTCATTGTTAATTGTATATATTCTATGTTTTTTACCTCCATTTTCTTTATTGTAATCTTTTCCCGGATATATCCCCCTTTCTTTAAATAAACCTTGTATAAAATTTGAGTTGTCATAGAAAACAATACTACTGTGATAATGTTCTCCAACATTTAATATTTCGTCAACATCATCTCCGTCAAGATCTATTTCTTCAATAAAGTCTGAATTGTGAGTAAAAACATCAGGGAATCTATAATTTTCATGATACTGTTTTATTTCAAAATTTTCATCTAAGAACAAATATTCTGGAATACCAATTTTTTGAATATTTGTTCGTTGAATTTCTTTATTTCCGTCTAAATAGTATAATTGAGTGCTTTTTCCTAAAATATCCTTGATACCATCATTATTTAAATCTCTTATAATGAATTGTTGTTCAGAAACGGGAAAGAACTGTCCATCACCCGTTGCATTATTTTCAACAAAACCATTACCGTCTGCAAATTTTGTTTTGTAATCGAAAAAATATGGAATATATCCTTTTTGAGTCGTAGCTATATTTTTCTCCCAATTCACCCCTTTTAAAATTTGAATATTTAGAGTGTCTAAAACACTAATATTTTGATTTTGATATACTATTGGAATCTTTAAGGTGCTTTCTTCAAATAAATTAATTTCTTTTTTAATTACTAATTCTATATTTGAATTTATGGATAAATATCCTCCATATCCTCCATATTCATAGGTAAGTAGACTATTAATGTTTTCAGGAATTAATCCTCTTAAATTTATTTTTTTATCTACTGAAATATCATCTCTTATAGAAATATGTTTATCATATAATATATCACTTACATAACAAACATCACCCACTCCATCGTTATCAACATCTCTTTGGTCAATGTTGGAAATGTATTTACAATTATCTATATCATCAGTTACTCCATCTCCATCAGTATCAATTACAGTTGTAAAAGAACTTCCATTCCACTCCCATCGAATACAGTTAGTCCAACCAACAGAACGGCTTTGTACTTTTTCTGATTCTACAATATCGATCATTCCATTATTGTCAACATCACGCACAAGCACCCAAGTAACTGGAAAATCTAAAAGAATTAAAGGACTTGAAGTCCATTCATTTGTAACATCAGTAAATTCATTGTTTTCTCCACCTTTAAAAATCTGTAGAACACTTCTATATGATGGGTTTCCACCATTATTTGGATCATTGTCTATTTGTCTTATATAGAGAAGAACTACATCTAAATATCCATCGTTATTAATATCTGCAAAAGATATGTCATCATTATTATTTACAGCTCGACCGTCAACCATTGGTATTTCTCCAAACTCCCAAATTTCAGTTTTATTATCATAATCATAATTGGATGAACCATCACCCCATAAAATAGTTGGTCCCATCAAATGAGGATGATCAAGAGCATTTGCATATTCCCCGCCAACTACTATATCTAAATTTCCATCTTGATTTACGTCTAATATTTCTACAGTTCCAACCCCATATGGTCCAATGACCTCTGTATTCTCTATAAAATAATTACTAATTTTTTCACCAACGCTATACCAAGTAAAATTGCCATTACCATCATTCATTGCGAATCCAGATGCAGGTTGTCCAAAAAATAAGTCTAAATCTCCATCGTTGTCTAAATCACCAGAAGCAAAACCATGATACTGAGATTTTGGAACAACATCAATAAAAGAAAATGTATAATTATTAGTTCCACTCATTAATATATTTGAATTCTCTAATACATCATGGCCTCCTCCAATTCTTACGACATCTGGTTTATTGTCTCCATTGAAATCTCCAACTATAGTTTTTCTTGGACCATGGGCTTGAAAACCAGGGTTAGTTATTAAAGTATTATCTGGGGAATAAGTGCCATCCCCATTATTAATTAACATCTGATGTAAAGGGAATTCTCCGTCAGGAGCTTGAGCAAGTGTTAGAATGTCTAAATATCCGTCTTCATTAAAGTCTGCATATGCTACCCCTGTGTTACTGGTTTCTACACGAGATTCACCGTTACCGTTTACTAAAAAAAGGTCTATCCAAGGTTGTATATTATGTTTCCATTCATGAGAAGTTACTTTGTAGTCGAACTCTTGTGAGTATATATTGGCAGTAGAAAAAAGAAAAAAGAAAATTATTAGTGAATAATTTTTTTTGGTCATAACATATGTTTTTTCAAAAATAACTCTTATTTAATCTATTTGCATAAATTTGCTGTATGAAGCAACTACTTTTTTTTCTTTTATTTTCTACTTTCTCTTTTTCACAAACTTTGGTTGTTAGTGACGATAGTTTAATTAACACATATATTTCAATAGAAAACGAAAGAATGTATCTGTTTTATTCTGATAAACTTGTTGTTGTAAATTTAAAGAACTTATCCAAAAAAGAGGTTTTATATGGTTCTTCAAATAGAAAAATTAGAGAATTTATTGGGGTTTCTGTTAATTACAAAGACTATTTCCTAGACCCCTTAGGTGGAGGAGTCTATTTATTTGAAAATTATAAATTAAAAAGAATTGATACATCCTTCAAACATAGGATGCAGATTGAATCAAGTGTATTTACCTATAAAAATGAGATTTATAAATATGGTGGATATGGTTTTTGGTCTAATAGAAATTTCATTACTAAATTTAATTTTGAAACAAATCAGTGGGATTTTGTCCCTCATCTTAATAGTAAAGAGTTACCATCTGGAAGTCATAAATCAATTATTAAAATTGTTGAAGATGATCTTTATGTCTTCGGAGGATTAAAGGTTAACGAATTCAATCCAGAGATAATTGAGAAAAGTAATGAAATATGGAAATTTAATTTTCTTAATAAGGTTTGGAGAAAATTAGGAGAAATTAATCTTCAAAAGGATATACCGTTAAATAATATGAAAATTGATTATGGAAACAAGTCTCTGTTTTTTGATGAAAAAACTAGTTCGTTTGTTAGTATTGATTTTATAAATAATAAAATAATAACTTACAATCATTCAACTTTATTGAACTCATTAAGTTTTTTTCCAATTTCTTTCTTTCACAAAAAGAAGTTTTTCCTTTTCATTAAAGAAAATCCTTCATCTTCTCTTTTAGTTTTAAAAATCAGAAATGAGGATGAGATTTCAGGGGTGATAATTGATCAAGAATCTTTTTACAGAAATGAATCAGTCATATTAATTTCAATGGTTATAATTGGATCTATTTTAATTTTAATTGTGATCTACAAGGTTATAAGAGGTGAAAATAAAAAGAGAAATAAACTATCTCTTAAATTTAAAAATAAAGTAAAATTTAAAAATAAAGAAGTTGATTTAGATGATATATCATATGAAATAGTAAAGATTCTTGTTCATAATGAATTTGTTCTTTCTAAAGATATCCTTCCCTTGTTAAAAAACCCTCACATAGATTATGCACATTCCACAAGGATAATGAGGGATACTTTATTTCAAATCAATTTTAAGTTAAAAACACTTATTAAATCTGAAATTGACGTGATCGTTATTAAAAAATCAGATTACGATAAACGAATCAAACAATATTCGATTAACAAATCATTATTCGAAAAGTGATATTATCACTTCTGTTAGATTTAACATAAGTTACACTATCAATATTTTCCTCTAAAAAAATTGACTCAGATATAAAAATAAGTCAGACCACCCTTTTAGAAAAAAGTTATTTTCTCAGTTACAAGAAACCCTCCCTTTCCCAATTATAGAGTAAACATAGAATTAGTAATCAAGAAACCTCCGTAAGTCCCTGTTTCGTTAGGATTTAACGACTTTTAGTCCTATATTAGAGGTATATGATAGATGATATTAAAATTAGGAAAGAAAAGAGAACCATTCGATATAATCGAGTAAGTTCTATTTCTCAAAACTTGGATAGGCAACAGAAGAACAATAAACTGTACACCTATGTTTTTGAAGATAAGTGTAGTGGTACAATTCCTCTTTTTGAAAGAACCTATGGAGTTTATTTAAAAGAGTACGTTGAACAAGGTAAAGTAGATGAGGTATCTATTCATTCAATTGATAGGTTATCACGTAGTTTAACCAATTTATTAGAAACGATTGAGTTCTTTCATTCAAATAGTGTTTCATTATATATTGAAAATCTTGGAATGAATACTCTCGTTGATGGTAAGATGAACTACACTATTAAAATGATGATTTCAGTTATGGGTTCATTTGCAGAGATTGAAAATGATATACGTAGAGAACGTCAAATGGAAGGTATTGAAATAGCTAAATCTCTTGGGAAGTACGAGAATAGAAAACAGAGAGGAAAAGAATCAATTATGAACTTTCTTCAAAAACACAAAAAGGCTATTGAATTGTTAGAACAAGGATACATGGGGTCTCATGTGTGTAAGATTTGTAATCTGAATAAAAACACTATTACCAAAATCAAAAAATATATTAACCCCCAAATAGAATTGGCATGATAAATAAATTGAAAGAGGAAGAAAGAGATTCTTGGTATAAAAGAATGGGTAATAGGAAAAACATACAACCTGAAGATGAACCCATGGTTGGTTTAATGGAATGGGTTGAACTGTTAATGTATTATAAATAGGATTGATTATATTTGAAGGTGAAAACAATAGTTTATTACAGATGAAAGATAATAACAAAATAGGATTATTCTTCAGGGTTTCTTCAGAACAACAAGTAACCAAAGGTAGTGGGTTGGAGAATCAAAAAAAGATGGGTAGAGAACTAGCCAAAAAATTAGGTTTTGAAATTGAAGAATTTGATGAAGGTGTTCAATCCACACATACTACAACAATTGATGAAAGAGAAGTCGTTTTAAGATTACTAAGAAGGATAGAGGATAAAAAATCACCACTTAGGAGGGTTTGGGTTTATAACACGGATAGGTTTGGACGAAATTCATTGGAGAGTAGTAAAATAATTCAAACTTTTCACATTTACGATGTAAAAGTTTATCAAGGAGATTCTACATCTCCAAAAGATTTATCAAGTTTCACAGATAAATTTATGATGGATATTTTTAGTGTAATTGCATCTTATGACAATTCATTAAGAAGAATGAGGGCTAATGATGGAAAACGAAATTCACTTCTTAGAGGAAATACTTATGTTGGTGGTACAGTTCCATTCGGATTCAAAGTAATTGATAAGAATATAGTATTTCACGAAGAGGAATCAAAAATTGTTTTAGAGTTATTTGAAAAATACAGTAAAAATGAATCAACAATTGAATTAAAAAAATGGTTAGATGGTAATCCTAATATAAAACCCAGAAGGAGTGTAACTTGGAGTTTAGGTACAATTCAAAAGATGTTGAAAAATAAAGTCTACAATGGAACTCAAAAGTGGCAGTGGAAAAATAAACTACCAAATGGTGAAGTGAAGTTGATGGGAGAACCAATATATATTAAGGTATCAAAAATTGTAGATGATGAAACATTTAATATTGTACAAAGAAGGATTTCTGAAATAACTTATATAAAAGTTAGAAATACAACAAATAAAAAGAAATCATTACTTAGTGGTTTATTGAAATGTGATAAATGTAAACTTCAATTATCTAATAGGTATAGAGAAAATATTGGCATGGGTAATCATTATTACGGGAGGTGTACAGAACACCAATGGAGAACCAACGATAAGAAAATACCTAAATCTGAATGTTTAGTACAGAAAAGTTTAAGAATTGAAGAAACGGATGAACTTATCTTAAATACGTTAATTGATTTAATTAAGAAATCATCAACAATCAGAGAGGAATATAGAATTAGATTATTAAGCCAAAAGGAAAAGGATAAAGATATCTCAATAGAGAAATCAAGTAAGATTAGAAAGAAAATTAAAGTTTTAGATAATTCGATTGATTCTCTTGAAAATAAAGTTGCAGTAACAGAGGTTCAAAAAGTAACAAAAGAAATATCAAAATCAATAGGTAACAGAATTATTAGTATTTCCAATGATGAAATTCATAAAAAAATAGAAGAGTTAGAGGATTTAGAAAGAAAACTTTCTATTTTAAAAGATAGTTCAAAATTTATTGATTGGTTGGATAACATGAGTATGGATGTTAATAGTATTAAAACCAAACCAAAGGATTATCAAAGAAATTGGATTAGGCAATTTATAAAAAGTGTATCCGTAGAGTATAATGATGAAGTTAAATCACATAATTTAGAAATTAATTTCCACATTGGATTGGTTAACGATACGTATGAAAGAGAGGGTGTTTCTCAAAAGGGAGACCTTATGTATAAAATCATTGAGGGTAAAAGAAATATGAAACTTACTCATAAATGGGTGAAAAGAACAGAACTCGTAGATGAAAATTATTTAAAAAACACAATCATTCAAATAAAAAAATTACAGAACAAGGGATATTCTAATATTCAAATTTGTGAAAACCTAAACGAAAATAAAATTAAAACAGTTCGAAAGAGGTTGTGGAATAAGGGTTCTTTAATAAAATTCAGAAACAAATATATTACTCCAGAAACTGTCCCAAAGTAATTAGGGGTGAATACAATAGTCACGTAATGGCTCCTACCCACAGTAGAGTAATTTTTTTCCTTTTAAAATAAAAAAAATCCAGCTGTATAGCTGGATTTTTTAGTTATAAT